>ERZ650307.2283-NODE-2283-length-10527-cov-3.848167_pt1 | contig 10527 bp, 9 predicted proteins | sample MGYA00376243_ERZ650307 | MGnify/ENA primary metagenome ERZ650307 (study PRJEB26733, sample SAMN07839242) | wastewater metagenome | biome: urban; feature: artificial channel; material: waste water | place: USA: North Carolina | collected 2016-03-31 ... | reverse complement strand
ATCTTAAATATGCTGAGAAAAAAATGGTTCGCCATGCCGATTTAGTCATTTCAGATAATACAGGGATCAAGGATTACTTAACGAACGAATATGGTCAAGTTAAGTCAGAAGTGATTGCTTATGGGACAGAAAAGTTCAGATCAGATTTGACTGAATCAGAAACCCTCGTCAAACATCAGGTTAAAGATTATTATTTGATTGTTGGCCGGTTTGTCCCTGAAAATAATTATGAAACCTTAATCAGAGCTTTCATGAAAAGCTCCATACAGCGTGACCTTGTGATTGTGACGAATCATGAAGGCAATGCTTATTTTGAAACCTTACGAGAAAAAACACAATTTGACAAAGATTCACGTATTAAATTTGTTGGGACCGTCTATAATCAAAATGAGTTACGTTATATTCGTGAGCAAGCTTTTGCCTATTTACACGGCCATGAGGTTGGGGGGACAAACCCAGGTTTGCTTGAAGCCATGTGGTCAACAGCTGTTAATCTAGTTTTAGGTGTGAATTTTAACCGTACGACAGCAGGTGATGCTGTCCTATATTTCGATAAGGAAAATTTACTGACAAGACTGTCAGCAGCTGAAAATTTGACACAAGAAGAACGCCAAAGATTGCAAGAAAAAGCTCACGAAATCATCGACGAGAAATATACCTGGGCGCATATTTGTGCCCAATATGAGAGACTTTTTACGACTGCTTATACTAACGAGCCGGAGTCTTTTACGAAAATAGAGAACTTAGCCAGAGGCAAAGATGAGAGTTAATATTTTAATGTCAACCTACAACGGCGAAAAGTTCGTCGCTGAACAGGTTGAGAGTATTCAAAAACAAACCTATACTGACTGGCATTTGCTGATTAGAGATGATGGTTCTACTGACAAGACTTGCGAAATCCTTGCTGATTTTGTCAGCACTGACAGTCGAATCAAACTGATTCGAGCTGAGAACGTTGGCGTCATTAAATCTTTTCATGAACTTGTTAAAAATAATCTTGATGCTGACTTTTACTTTTTTGCAGACCAGGACGATTATTGGTTGCCAGAAAAACTGACAGTGATGTTAGAAGAAGCTAACAAGCATGATAATCGAAAACCTATTATGTATTATTCTGATTTGAAGGTGACGGATAAAGCGCTCAAAGTTACGTCACAGTCAATGATTCGCAGCCAATCTGACCATGCCAATACAAGGCTTGTCCAAGAGTTGACTGAAAATACGGTCACTGGTGGTGCGAGCATGATTAATCATGAACTTGCCCAATTATGGCAGACAACAAATGATGTGATCATGCATGATTGGTATTTAGCACTTGTCGCAGCAGCACTTGGCGAGTTGGTTTATATTGATCAACCCACGCATCTTTACCGCCAACATGATGCCAATGTTTTAGGGGCAAGGACCCTTTCAAAACGTCTAAAAAAATGGTTACACCCGCACTTATGGTTGGAAAGATATTGGCAGCTCATCACAGCAAGCCAAAAACAAGCGCAAAAATTATTGACGGAAAATCTGTCAGCAATGTCGGAAGCTGATCAAACGCTTGTGACTAACTATGTCAATATTTTGGCGCAACCCAAAGCAAAGCGACGTGAGATTCTTAACCAATTTGATTTACGTAAAAATAAAAATTATCATACCAGCATTTTTCGCACACTTATCATCACAAAATTTGCATATAAAGGAAAAAACAAATGAATTTCTTCAACCGTAGAAATCAAATTCTACTTAAAGAACTTGTCAAAACAGATTTCAAATTAAGATATCAGGGGTCTGTTATTGGCTATTTGTGGTCGGTTCTGAAACCCATTTTACTTTTTGTCATTATGTATTTGGTTTTTGTCCGTTTTATGAGATTTGGTTCAAGTGTCCCTCACTTTGCGGTAGCGCTTCTTTTAGGGATTACTGTTTGGAATTTCTTTGGTGAAGCCACGAATGTTGGGATGCTGTCAATTGTTAGTCGAGTAGATTTATTAAGAAAGGTTAACTTTTCGAAACCTGTTATTATCTTCTCCGTCGTTATAAACGCTTTGATTAACCTGATTATTTCACTCATCGTTGTTTTTGGTTTTGCAATCATCAATGGTGTTCCGTTTAGTTGGAATATCATTTTTGTTGTGCCACTACTGATTGAGTTGATTTTGTTTACCACTGGTCTGGCTTTTATTTTGTCAACCTTATTCGTATATTTTCGTGATCTAGGTCCGATTTGGGAAGTGGTCATGCAAGCAGGGTTTTATGGGACGCCCATTATTTATCCGATTACACAAATTTCCGAAAACCATTTACTTGTTGCTAAAATTCTCATGCTTAATCCAATGGCTCAAATCATACAAGATTTACGCTACATCTTAACCTTTAGTCATAATACGAACCCAACACTTTGGCAGCTTTGGGATCATTCTTGGATTGTGATTGTACCATACCTGATACCAGTCTTTGTGTTCATTTTCGGGTATTGGTTTTTCATGAAGCATGCGAATAAGTTTGCTGAAATTATTTAAGGAGTTAAAAAATGTCTGAAATTGCAGTAAAAATAGATCATGTCAGTAAATATTTTCGACTCCCGACCGAAAGTTCAACAAGTCTACGTACAACATTAATCAATAGACTTAATGGGGTTAAAGGTTATAAAGAGCAACACGTTTTAAAAGACGTTAGTTTTGAAGTCGAAAAAGGAGATTTCTTTGGGATTGTGGGCCGAAATGGTTCTGGAAAATCGACACTTTTAAAAATTATTTCACAAATTTACACGCCAGAAAAAGGGCATGTCACGGTTAATGGTAAACTCGTTAGCTTTATTGAGCTTGGTGTTGGCTTTAACCCAGAACTGACAGGTCGTGAAAATGTCTTCCTTAATGGTGCGATGCTCGGCTTTTCACCAGAAGAAATTGGTGAAATGTATGATGAAATCGTTGCATTTGCTGAGCTTAGCGAATTCATGAATCAAAAATTAAAGAATTATTCCAGTGGGATGCAAGTTCGACTGGCATTTTCGGTTGCCATTAAAGCAAAAGGAGATATTCTAGTCCTTGATGAAGTTCTGGCTGTCGGAGATGAGGCGTTTCAACGTAAATGTAATGAATTCTTTGTTGAAACCAAAAAAGATAAATCCAAAACAGTCATTTTAGTCACGCATGATATGAGCGCAGTTCAGCGTTATTGTAACAAAGCTGTTTATATTTCTGACGGTTATGCTGCTGAAAATACCGATGTACAACACGTTACAAATCTTTACTCAGCAGATAATTTGAAAGTCTCACAGCACACTGAGCATGATGCGCTATCGGATAGAGTTTGGATAACCACTGATTCTGAAACATTGTTAACGAAAACAACGGATAAACTTCCTTTCACCATTCACTTTGAAGCGAATACAGCACCAACCAAAGCTGAAGAAAAACTCTATTTATCCTATTTTCTTTATGATGCGACCCGAGGGGGTGCAGCTTATGAGTCTCCAGCTCAAGTCGTTAAAATTGGTGAGACTTTATCTGCAGAAATTCCGATGGCAAACTTTCATAATACTGAATTTCAACTCGGAGCGACGCTTCGTAAAGATCCATCAGACTGGGAAAATGATAATCCGCTATCGCAGACAGAAGTCATCACCGTGACGCAACCTGGTGAAGATATTAGATTTATCTATCGTAATCCAGACGATAGAGAGGCGGCCAGTCTGCTAAAAACACTCTAAAATTGATGAAAGGAAAGGAGGAAGAGGACAGTGCCAACAAATTTTGAGAGAATCAAGTATATTTTAACTAAAAATCCCAAGTTACTCGCTAAACTGCCAAGTAAAATTGCGAGAAAAGTCCACAAACATGTCCATCCCGTTGCAAGCTTACAACTGAAAATGAATAAAAACAAACGGAAAAGAACGCGTCAAATCAATAACTACGAAAATCCTAAGCGAGTACTGATTTACGTTATCTATGAAAATCAAGCTCATCTACAAGCCTATAAATTGTTTTTTTTAGAAGCTCTTGCTAACCTTTCTGATAAAGTCTTGATTGTTCTAAACAGTCCTTTACCTGATCAGGATGTTGAAGAATTAAAAAAATACGGGGAAGTTGTGGCGCGTAAAAATACGGGTTATGATACTGCCGCTTTTCGTCATGGCATTTTATTGCTAAAAGAGAAATTGACAAGTTTTGATGAACTTCTTTTGGTTAATGATACAAATGTTGGCCCCATGACAGATTTGTCAGTAGTTTTTCGTAAAATGTCTGCAAAAAAATTGGATTTTTGGGGGATTTCTTACGGTGAAAAACAAGTTGACTTCACTGGTTTTAATCCTTATGGTACCATTCCTGAACATTTACAGTCATATTTTCTTGTCATTGAAAAAAATATGTTTCAAACACCTGAATTTATACAGTATTGGGAAGGGTTATCCGATACAGATTCTCGGAATAAAGCCATTGGGAAACATGAAACGGTCTTCACTAGATATTTTTCAGATTTAGGCTTTGTCCACGGGGCAGTATCTGGTAACAATGAAGATTCTGCGATGTATATCCATCCGCTAACAATGCTGAAAAACTTTAATGTTCCGCTCGTTAAGTATACAGCATTTTCCAATGATACAGACGATAAGTTTGCCTGGCAAGGACTGAAGCGAAAAACTGAGGTTCCAGAATTAATTGATTATATTCAGCATGAAACTGATTTTCCGACTGAAGTACTAGAAGAAGTCATCAATACAATCAAAACTACGCCTCACCCTGAGCATATTTTAATCATTGATGGTGTTGAAAACCAAATTCCCCAATGTACGAGATATCGCGTGATAAATAAAGCTGAGCAGCTACGAAGTTTTGGATACACTGTTTGGACTGTTAATGCAAGTGATTTTCAAATGGGCTACGCAGAATATGCGAGTCAGATTATCATTTATCGTACCCCTTATAGTGAACAATTTAAGCAATTGGTTGAACTAGCTCATAAATATAACAAACCTGTTTTCTATGATATTGATGACTTGGTCTACGATACAATCTATACAGATCAACTTGATTATGTCAAAACATTGAACGCAGAAGAGAAGGCAGCATATGACTCGGGCGTTAAAAGCTATGGTAAATTGATGGCTTTATGTGATGCTTTTATTACCTCAACAACCGATTTGAAAAATGAGTTATTAAAGTTAGGGAAACCTGTCTATCTGAATCGCAATTTAGCAAGCAAAGAACTCATTTCAATCAGTGAGCAGGCAATAGGGATATCTAAAAAGGATGATCTAAAAGTAAAAATTGGCTATTTTTCAGGGTCAATTACACACAATGAAAATTTTAATCTCATCATGCCGGCAATTTTACAGATTTTAAAAGAATTTCCGCAGACGGAGTTACATCTAGTCGGTCATCTGACAATCCCTGATGAAATGAAAAGCTACCAAAAACAACTCGTTAGCCATGATTTTTTAGATTGGACCGCTTTACCGTCTTTAGTCGCAGAGATGGATATCAACCTTGCACCGCTAGTTGATACCGTTTTTAATCGAGCAAAATCTGAAATTAAATGGTTAGAGGCAGCTCTAGTTGGTGTCCCAACAATAGCCAGCGATCTGGGCAGCTTTTCGGAAGCTATTAAGCAAGAACAAACCGGTAGTTTAGTAGCGGATGAGCTGTGGTATGAAAAGTTGAAAGACTTAGTTAGCGACAAGACTCAATCGAAAGATTTAGGCAGTCAGGCTAAAAGTCAAGTGATGATGGAGTATCAGACGATGCACCATAAGGATGAACTCGTAGAGGTAATTCATGGCTAAACTAGGACAGATTAAAATCACGACACTTTTTGTCAGTTTTTCACTTATCTTTGGTTTAATGGCTGCGTTCATCATGCCAGTTGCTTCTGCACCAGATGAAACATACCATTTTAATGTTAGTTTTAACTCGTTCTTTAGCAACGAAGCGATGGCACAAAATGTCGCGAAGCCGTCGACTCAACAGGTCCTCTTAGCAGCTGATGATTTGTTTGCTATTCGGGATGCAGCGGTACCAGGTAGTGCAGATGATTTATTTCAACTCAGTTTTACACGTCAAGTAAAAGTTTTGGAGAACTCGCATTTTCAAATTAAGTTTAATAAAGACACCTTATTGCATCTTCCGCAAGCGCTAGGTGTGTTAATGGGCTACTTGTTGTATCCAAGTTATGGCGTCATGTTTTTTTTAGGCAGAGTGTTCAACTTGCTCTTCTATACGGGAACGATTTATATTGCAATTAAAAAGGCGGTATTTGGACAACTTCCAATGAGCTTTGTTGCTCTCTTCCCAATTAGCATTCAGCAAGCAGCGTCACTCTCTTATGATACGACGCTTTTTGCGGCTGTATTCCTGATGTTTTCAGTCATGACCAACATTTGGGCCGGGAAATCTAAAATCTCTTGGAAGTGGGGGATCTACTTTCCCTTAATTTTATTAGGACTTTATGTCACAAAAAAATCAGCACTCATCATGTTAACGCTCATTTTAACGCTCCCAACAAACTTTTTTAAAAATGACAAAATCCGGCTTTTAAGCCATCGTTTTTGGCAATTTTGGAATAAATATAAGTGGCTAGTTGGACTTGTATTAATTTTGGGAAGTTTTATCATCTTTCGTTATCTTTTCCAATCCCATGGCGGTTTCATGAGATGGCTGCATATCATGTTTAATACTTATTTTGCCACATGGCTAAATAGCAATTTAGACCCTGTTATTGTATCAGGTATGGTGGGTGCCTTTAGTGCGTTTAGTTATCGACTGCCAGAGTGGCTGATTGTTTTGACATTTATCACCTTATCATGGGTGATGTTAAGCGATCAAAAAGTTAAGTTAAGCAATCGAGTGATTTTTATTTGTAGCTGTATTTTTATTTATAATATACTCCTTACCGGTACAATGATGTACAGAGGCTGGACAGGTGGGGAAGGGAATGTGAGTTTTGGTGAGCAAGGCCGCTACTATACGCCATTCTTAATTTTCTTGTTGCCTCTTTTCACGAAAATTTCTGAGAAAGTCAAGGTCGAAATAACCAGTGCTTATCGAAAAATAGTGGCTTTTGGGATGTGTTTTGTCAATTTATCCCTATTTATTATTTTAACGATAGTATTTTGGTTTTCAAAAGGTTAAGCTATGAAAAATATTTTATTTGTTTCCCCAACAGGTACGTTAGATAACGGGGCCGAAATTTCAATATTTGAGTTGCAAAAGCAACTTAAATCAAAAGGACATCATGTTGTAAATATTACCCAGGCTTCGGGAGACACCCCCTATAGGGATGCGTTCGAGAAGGCTGGAATAAAAAACTATATGCTAAATGCGGTTAAATGGTGGTGGGAAGATGCACCCGGTCCCATACAAGGGACAGAACGGGAACTTTATCACTATTATCGTGAGCATCTTGATCGGATTCAAAAGATTGTCGATGATGAAAAAATTGATTTAGTCGTTACAAATTCGGTCAACATGTTCCAAGGCGCAGTAGTCGCAGCCATGAAAAAAATCCCTCACTTTTGGATTATTCATGAATTTCCCGAAGGTGAATTTTCATACTATCTAGACAAACTGGACTTTGTCAACGACTATTCAACGGAAATCTTTGCTGTTCAAGGTCGTTTGCAAGAAAAGCTGCAAGCATTATTGCCAGATCGTACCATTCACAGTTTTTATCCGTTTACTCAAATTTCAGATGAAAAACTACAAGTAGGAGATAAAACACGTCTTGTTTCGGTTGGCAGATTGACGGAACGTAAGAATCAGTTGGAGTTAATTGAAGCTTATCAGAGGTTGAACCAACCAAAAGTTGAATTATTGTTAATTGGTAATTTTGATAAGGATTATAAAGAAAAAGTTGTGAGTTTCATTAAAGCAAACAAACTCGATAATGTAACACTTGCTGGACCACAAGATAAGCCATGGTCATTAGTAACAGATAAAGATATCTTTATTGGGCCATCCAAAATGGAAACATTTGGTTTGGTTTATGTAGAAGCTTTATCGCATGGTATTCCGAGTATTGTCTCAGATAATCCTGGGCACCAGTCAGCATATGATATTTTAGGTTTTGGACAATTTTATGAAACTGGAAACGTGATGCAACTCACTAGCTTGATTGCTGATAACTTAAGAGATTTTGATATCGAAAAACAAAAAAGTTTATCGGTATTAGAAAAAATTAGAGCGACTTATTCAGTAGACAATGCCTATCGAGAAGTCATTCAACTTTTAGAAGTCGATTTTAACTTAAAGTCGCAAAGTATTAGGCATCTAACGAAAATATTGACGACGAATGATAACAATTCTGAAAGTTTGATAGCAAAAGTTAAGCACATCATTAAAAGCACGCTCATTAAAATGAGGATATTACGATGAAACTGACAATCTGTCTGGTTGCATACAGTACAAAATTTACTGAGACTGTAAGTTATAAGCAGCTGAATGCTATGAAAAGTTCGGTTAAAGCATCTCTAAATCTCATTATCTTTGATAATGGGGCAGTCGACTTTTCTAATGAGAACCTGCCAAATGATTTTTCTTCCATTCTGTATTATTTCAATCAAGATTACACAGAGCGAGGAACACGAATCGCTTATCAGTATACACTGATGGCAGCAAAAGGTGACTGGTTGATGTTATTGGATGACGATACCAGGATGACAGAAGTTTATATGGGTCAGGTGCTTGAAGCGTTAAAGGATCCCCATGTTAATGCCATTTGTCCTCGGATTTTCGATAAGGAAATCCAAATATCACCCACCTCTAGTGAAACGATTCTGAATTTAAAGTATCCCAAACCAGCTGGTATCTACAAAGAAGATATCACGGGTATTTCTAGTGGGCTTGTGTTATCAAAGAAGTTTATGCTGGCAATTGGCGGGTTCACTAAAGAATTCCCTCTGGACTATTTAGATCATTGGATTTTTTGGCAGCTCAGAAAACATCATCAAGTGATTCAAGTGATGGATGAAAAAATTGATCATCAACTCTCTGTCCAACGTTTAGAAGAATTATCAAAATCAAGATTTGTTAAAATTTTTACAGCAGAATACGACTACTACAAAACCTATCAACCCGAGCAACTCTATCAAATTAGGAAGAAATATGGTAAAATGGTAGTTAAAGGTTGGCTTAAAAGGGATACTTTTCCTGGAAAAGCACTCGTAAAAATAATACTAGGAAAGAAATAAAATGGTAGAACCGAAAATACTATTAATTATACCAGCTTATAATGAATCCGAGGGAATTGCGCAAGTTGTTCAAAAAGTTGATCAATATCTTCAAAAATCAGACTATAGGATTGATTATATTGTGATCAATGATGGTTCTACGGACAACGAAGAAGAGATACTTAGAAAACATAAAATTAATCATATTGAATTAATTCAAAATCTAGGTATTGGCGGTGCGGTGCAGACGGGTTATAAGTATGCTTTGGAAAGAGGCTATGATGTTGCTATCCAATATGACGGAGATGGTCAACATGACATTGAAAGCCTTCCTAGTTTAGTTGAACCGCTCTTGTGTGGAGAGGCAGACTTCACAGTAGGGTCACGTTTCCTAGAGGAGAGCAATTCAGAATTCCAGTCTTCAACGACGAGACAAATCGGTATTAGGATTTTATCCGCTTTAATCTATATGACGTCAAACATTAGAATAAAAGACGTGACAAGTGGGTATCGAGCTGCTAATAAAAAAGTCATTGCTCAGTTTGTTGGTCGATATCCAAGTCAATATCCAGAACCTGAAACTTACATGCACTTATTTGCAAAAGACATCCGTGTCAAAGAAGTTGGGGTACGTATGTTTGAAAGAGAGACGGGAACGTCGAGTATCAATTTATTTAAAGGCATGAACTATATGGTAAGTGTCTCTCTCGCGATACTTTTTTCTGCAATCTTGGGAGGGAAGAAATCATGATGCCATTACCATTAAGAATTATAGCCATTATATTGGCCGTTCTTTTTTTCATTTATACCATCCGGCTTATTCGCAAAAATATAGCTGAAGTTCGCCACATGCTTAAGTGGTTTATTCTTGCATTAGTCATCCTATTTGGTGCACTCTTCTCGGAACTTGCATCAAAAATCGCTAATGCAGTCGGTGTGAAAACATTAACTTCTTTTGCACTTTTTGTATTAGTTGGTATGCTGATCATGATTTCGTTACGGTATCAAATTTCTTTAATCTCAGCTGAAAAGCAAATTAAGACTTTAATTCAAGAGATTTCGATATTACGTAAGGATATGAAAGATGCTGAATTAGATCAAAGTGAAAAACAAGAAAAAGTCAACCAAGCAACTAAGAATTTGGAGCAAAATAATTAAGTGAGTAAAATTTTAACAGTAACCATCCCTTCGTATAATACAGAAAAATATATCGATGAATGCTTGCCTTATCTTATTGATGAACGCATTATTTCAGATATCGAAATTTTGATCGTTAGTGATGGCTCAATAGATAATACGGTATCTGTTGCTCAAAAATGGGCAGACAAGTATCCGGATTCAATCCGTGTCATCGATAAAGAAAATGGTGGACA
>ERZ650307.2282-NODE-2282-length-10528-cov-5.058627_pt1 | contig 10528 bp, 8 predicted proteins | sample MGYA00376243_ERZ650307 | MGnify/ENA primary metagenome ERZ650307 (study PRJEB26733, sample SAMN07839242) | wastewater metagenome | biome: urban; feature: artificial channel; material: waste water | place: USA: North Carolina | collected 2016-03-31 ... | reverse complement strand
ACTATCATAGCCGCAGACCACAGCCTTGCCGCCCCCCATGAATTCAAAAGAGAACGACCCGACATTCTTGAGCAGCCAGAGCTCCGGTTCCTCGTACAATGGATCGTGTTTCATCAACGAGCCGGTACGCGTACCACCACGGCCGCCAATAAAGATCTTACCACCGGAGGAACAGTGACCAGCGGTATCGCCAGCATCCCCCTTGACCGTAATGACTCCACCAGCATTGAGCCAGCCAACATCAGCTGAGGTTGAACCATCGACCACGATCTCCGTTCCCGGCAGGCACATGGACCCCACACGCTGACCAGCATTCGTGACATAGAAATGCAGGGTCTTGCCCTCCGGATGCCATAACGGCCCCCCAATATCATGCTGACCAGAAGCGGCTATCTCGAACTCAGTCTCACCTTGCTGGACGGCCTCGCCGATAGCCAGCAGCAGATCCTGGGTGGACATACGGTCATGCCCTTGCATCGTTTTTATCTTGAACATTTTCGTATTCCCCCTACCTTAACATACATACTGGATACCGAGCTTATCGGCAACGGCTTTATCCGTGGAAACCAGCGCATCACTGCGGCCAATTGGCAGTGAACTGTTGCCGATTGGCGCCATAAGCTTCTTGAGTTCCGCATCAAAGGCCAGCACGTAATCAACAATTTTCTGTGCGCCACGATCAATGTCCAGACGTTTGACCAGACGGGGATCCTGCGAACAGATTCCCATTGGACATTTGCCGGTATTACAGGAATTGCAGCGCCCCTGTTCGTTACCGATACAACCGAGCAGCTGGATAAGTACCTTGCCGACGAATACGCCATTAGCTCCAAGGCACATCATCTTAAACGCATCAGCCGCGGCATTACCGGTCATGCCGATACCGCCACCGCCATAAAGCGGGATCTGTCCCTGCAGTCCCTGCTTGACCGCCGCCAGATAGCAATCGCGAATCTTCGAAACAATCGGATGACCGGTATGGTCAAGCGAGACCTCATTGGCTGCTCCCGTTCCCCCCTGAATGCCATCAATAAAGAAACCACCACAGATCTTATACGGATCACGCAGCAGATTATTGTAAACAGATACCGACGTAGCGGAAGCTGCACACTTAATGGCAACTGGTACACGGAACCCAAAGGCGGCATTCATAGACAGATGCATCTTCTGCACCGACTCCTCAATGGAGTACAACCCCTGATGATTTGGTGGTGACGCCAGCGTAGCCTTAGGTACACCACGGATAGCCTGAACATGTTCGGCAACTTTTGCTTCGGGCAGCAGACCACCGTCACCTGGTTTGGCCCCCTGACCAATCTTGATCAGAATGCCCGCCGGATCCGTTACCATATGCGGCATAGCCTTGATAATACGGTTCCAGCCAAAATGCCCCGAAGCAATCTGGATGATGAAATACTTGAGATATTCCGATTCCAGCAATTTGACCGGCATACCACCCTCGCCCGAGCTCATACGGACCGGCAGACCACATTTCTCATTAAGATATCCTACCGCCAGTGCTACGGCTTCCCAGGCACGAGTAGACAACGCACCAATCGACATATCCGAGAAGATCAGCGGATAAATCCAGTCAACCGGCGGTGTATGCTTCGACTGTACCAGCTTGCCATCCTGAATCTCAAATGGCAGTTCTTTGGCTGACAATACACGGCCAAATGGTGCGCGGATATCAAAAGTATGACGGGCAGCATCGAGTGACGGATCCGTCATCTGTGAAATACGGCCGACCACAATGCTGTCGAGCGTACGCTGTGCGTTGAGATTCGTACGTCCACCGCGTTTGATTGGACCATTATCCTTCGAAAGCAGTGTCTTGCGCGTATCCTCGTTGCGTACCGCACGGATTGCATCGTTCGGGCAGATCTTCTCACACATGCCACAGCCACGGCAAAAGTCCGTCAGGCTGTCCACCTGCCTGATGACAGGCCGGGCAATATGATGATGTACCGGCTTCGGCTGAGAATCCTCCGATGTCGTGATCGACCGTGCCTGCACCTCGACCTTGATGGCCTTGAATGAGCAGGAGGCCACACAGCTGCCGCACATCGTACAACGATCCGCATGATATTCTATTTTCCAGGGCAGGTCATTGATCCCTACATCCTGCGTTTTTACTGCTTCCATCTCTGTACCTCCAGGTCATTGTCAATTACTACGATTTCACGCTCATTCGGATAAAGATCCTTCGTCTGATCGCGGTCCGGCATGATCTCATTAATGCCACAGACTTCAGACGAAATCGCTACCATATCATCCGTACGGCCTACGACGACCGGACGCAGTTTCTTGGAATCACAACAGGTAATCATCCGCTGATCCGGTAAAACGCCGATAATCGTATTCGGCCCATTGATCTCCAAGTTGGCCAGCGACTGACGAATTGCCGTCAGCACGTCCTTATCCTCACGTTCAGCAATCTCTTCAAACGGCAGTGGCGTAATGACATGCTTGTAATAGGTAAGCGGCCATTTAAGCTCATGATGGACATAATGAAGGGTATTGAGGAAACACTGCGAATCGGATTCAAAGCCGATATACCCACGATGCAGGGATTTTTGGAACTCTTTATTTTTAGTATAGAAGGTATTCTCACCATTTGCACACAACGTATACCCCTGCAAAAAGAACGGATGCGCTGCGTAGCGTACAATATCATAATTCGTATTCTGACGGCACTGGGCCACGATAGACTTGGCAACCAGGCAGCCATTATCATCCCAAAGATGGAAATACGTTGCGATATCGCGCGGGTCACCGATCTCCTTGAGCGTTAGTACATCCGGCCAAAACGAATACACAAAGCCCGCATCTGCAGCCTCAAGAATATTACGCAATGCCAGACGTGTATCAAGCAGCAGATCTTCCTTCTGCGCCTGCGTCATCTTCTCTGCATCCTCAGGATAGTCATAGTTACGGAAAATGTAGTACGGCATCGCCTGAATATCCAGACCCGGCTGCTTGTCCGGAATTGGAATCCATTCTGCCAGCTGCACGAAGTTATGAGCATCCATATACTCCTCCACCAGCTGCGCACCACGCTGCGTGCAAGCCAGGGACAGCAGCGGCTTATCTTTGTATCCGGAAAAGATACCATACAAGTCCTGCATGACCATGGCAAAACCGGAGTTATCATGGCCCTCCTGCTGTGGCAGCATCAGGCGCAACGCCGTGGATGGCTGAATGGGTACCTTGCTCTTGATTGAACCGATTCTACACATATCCGTCTCTCCTTTGAGATGTACTTTATATACTATACTTTTGTCTTTACACAATACATTGTGACTGTAAGGTAACTTCTATTATAGAAATCTTATAAACTGATGTCAATATGTATAACTCCCTTAAAAATCTCATAAAACTTCAATTTATTCCTTATTTATCCTGTCTTTATCGCTGTTTTTATTGTTTATTTATACTATTTATGAATATTCTTGTATTATTAAGTTTACACCTTACCCATTTAGTTATAGGAATAACACCAATAAAAAAGCCCTATGCAGTGACCTGCACAGAGCTTTTTCTAATATAATCTTTTGTTATGTTATGTATTTTTTTACTGTATACATGAATACACTATTATGTTATTCCGTTCAAAACAATTCATTAAGTATACAAAATACTTATACTTGTGTTGATGCTCAATGGAGATAAGCAGCTGGATTAACTGGCTGCCCATTGATCCGGACCTCGTAGTGAACATGCGGCCCCGTTGAAAAGCCCGTACTGCCCATATAAGCAATAACCTGGCCACGACGAACATGCTGTCCTGCTACTACCGCAACCTGCATGGCATGCCCATAACGAGTCATGATACCATTGCCATGATCGATATCGACCATATTGCCATAGCCGCCATCATGCCAGCCAGCCGGCGTCACAACGCCATCAGCAGTCGCAACAATAGGAGTTCCCATGTCATTGGCAATATCTATGCCTGGATGAAAGTCTGAACCATTCCAGCGCATGCCATATGGCGAACTGACATCACCACGAGCTGGCCAAATGGATGGGGTTGTACCACCAGGCAGACCAGCAACAGTCACATTGCCCAGCTTTTCCTGCCGGTCCTTAAGCTGCTGCTGCAGATCAAGCAATGACTGGCGACGGGCAGCCAATCCCTGCTCGACCATATCCAGTGTCATTCCTACATTATTTACATCCGGCTGCACGATCGGTCCGCCCTGTCCATCATGAGTACCGTCACCGCCATTACCACTGGCATCCGGATTCTGCTGTCCCTTGTCGTCCTTAGCTGGTGCCGCACCAGACATACGACGCAGATCATCTTCCATTTGCTTGAGCTGGTTCATTTCGTCCTGCAGGCTATTAGCCTTCTTGGAAAGCTGCAGCAGCTGTTCCTGTTGAATACTGTTGACTTCACGCAGATCCTGTATCTCCGCTGCGCCATTACGGGCGGCAAAAGTACTGTAAACAGAATAACTGAAAGCGCCTACGAAAAGCATTGCACCAGCCGCCAACGAAATTGCACCATATTTTACCGTATTTGCTGACAAGTGAATGCTCTTGATATCTCCGCCCTCTGAGGGAATCAGCTTTATTGTATATTCTTTTTTCATCACTTTTTTTTCTTCTGACAAGGATAATCCTCCAAACTCATCTTGATGTAGAAGCTTACTTCTACACCGCACCCTTGTATGCAATTGCCATGCAGAACATAAGTACCACTGACATAGCCTTCACAATAAAAAATAATCCACGGAATAACCTACTCCCTGGATATCAAAAAAGGAAAACCATATGTCATTATAACATATGGTTTTCCCTTTTTAAAGACTTTTCCACTTCCAGAAATCAGCCCTTAGCCATTGCATCATGCAAAGCCTGTTCCTCTTCCTGTGTCATAGTGTAGCTTGAGCTCCCGTTAGTAATAGGTTTTACATAGCTGCGCGAATCCTCACGGCCAAAAATACTAGACAGTACCACGCCATCATTATGCGAGTCAAGCAAAGCTACCGCATAAGACAAGTCACTGCCCATATCCTCAAAAGCCCGAAATCGGACAACCCCAACCCTGGTGACAGCAGTCTGGAGCAGCGCGTCGATACGCTTATTCTCCACGTCCAGTTGTTCGCTTTTTTCAACCACTTTCTTTACTTCATCAATATGCCCCATAAGCATGCGCTCGATATTGGCACCATCAACGCCTGCCATCATCTTGCGATATCGTTTCTTCATATAACTGAGTTTCAATCCCTGATTGATCATTATTCCCAGCATGATGAGGAGAACGAGCCCCATACCCACCACGATAAATGGCATATTATCCATCATTGCTTTCATGAACTGCTGAATTTCCATTCTCTATTGAATACTCCTTCTTTTTCTGATTCGAGCAATGTTTCACGTGAAACATTGCTCGGTTCTGCCAACTATTATACCGTAAATTTTCCAGTAAGGGAAACTTTTCTCAATGCAGCCAATCGTTGCTGGTTGACCTCTTCCTGACGCGCAAGAATCGTTCCCATGATACGTTCCAAATCGTCCGGCGAGTAGAACTCTATCTCAATCTTGCTTTTCTTCTTGCCTGGATATATCTTCACCTGCGTACCGAATACATGCATCAGCTTCTCCATGGCAGCCTCAAGAAAGACATCATTTGCACCGCTACTCTCTTTTTTCGCCGTTTCGTTATCCTTTTCCTTGAAAAACTGCGGATTATCCAATAATTTCTTTACCAACGACTCGCATTGCCGGGCAGACAATTCCTCTGACTGTATATATTCAGCCGCTTCACGTTGCAACACCTGATTTTCGAGCGCCAGCAGCGGCTTTGCCTGCCCCATGGACAAGGTGCCGTTAGCTACATATTCCTGTACCTGATCTTCGAGTTTCAATAATCGCAGGAAATTGGCAATATGTGACCGGCTGCGGCCAATTTTCTTGGCCATAATATCCTGTGTCAAACCAAAATCCTTCATCAGACGAGCATAAGCTCTCGCTTCCTCAATCGCATTGAGATCTTCACGCTGGATATTCTCAATCAGCGCAATCTCGCTGATCTCCGCATCATTATATTCACGAATCATTGCGGGGACACTTTTGAGCCCAGCAAGCTTCGATGCCCGCAACCGACGCTCGCCGGCAATCAGCTCATACCCAGTCCCCGGCAGACGCCGCACCAGGATTGGCTGGATAACGCCAATCCGCTGAACCGATTCCTTGAGGTCCTCGAGTGCTGACTCATCAAACTCCTGCCGTGGCTGATAGCGATTGGCCTGGATTTCGCTAATAGCTATCTCCTGCACCTTATCCCTGGCCGGTGTCAGTTTCGTATCTTTGAGTAACGCTCCAAGCCCTTTGCCGAGCCCACTATGCTGTTTACTTGCCACGGGAGATCACCTCTTTTGCCAGTTTCAAATAGACCTCTGCTCCTTTTGAACTCTTATCATAGTAAATGATGGGCTGACCATAAGACGGCGCCTCACTCAGGCGCACATTCCGCGGGATCATCGTCTTATAAACAGCGTCGCCAAAATTCTCACGAACCTCTGCCACGACCTGCTCTGCCAGCCTGGTGCGGGAATCATACATCGTCATGACAACGCCTTCTACCTCAAGTCGATCATTAAGATTATTGCGGACAAGATCAATAGTATTCATCAGCTGAGAGACACCCTCCAAGGCATAGAACTCACACTGAATCGGCATGAGTACCGAATCTGCGGCCGCCAAAGAATTCAACGTCAGCAGACCGAGTGATGGCGGACAGTCGATAATGACATAGTCATAGTCGACGGCTACCTGGTCGATGGCTTTCTTGAGCCGCGTCTCACGTGAAATTGCTGCGACCAGCTCCACCTCTGCACCAGCCAGTTCAATATTAGCTGGCAGTACATCCACCTTAAACTCTGTATGCTGGATTACCTCACGGATATCTGCCCCGTCGATGAGTACATGATAGATGGTCTGTTCCAACGCGGATTTATCAATACCATAGCCGCTGCTGGCATTTCCCTGAGGATCACAATCGACGAGCAGGACTTTCTTTTTCTTTGCGCCCAGACAGGCTGCCAGATTAACTGAGGTCGTTGTCTTCCCAACGCCCCCTTTCTGATTGGCTACCGCAATTATTTTTCCCACAAAATCCACCACTTTCTCAACTTTGTTGCATTACATTACAGTTTTTCTTGTAAAGTCCGGTTATAATAAGTATAATTGTTACATTGCAATCTTTATTTCGCTACATCTGTGAATCCGCTGCTTGCAGGCACTATCACTCTACCTATATAATAATATGAAATAGAGCAATTGCCAATGTTTCACGTGAAACATTTTGATTTTTTTTACGCTAAAAAGGATGTGCACAGCTGATGCCAGTCTATAACGCCCCATTATTACAGATTGATCCAAAAGAAACCCGCCGATATGCCGGCCTAATGAAAGCCGCTGACTTTGATGAACAGAAAATACTGGATGCCTGTCAGGATGCGCGGCTGCTGGCTGCACCAAAAGGTATCTGGCAGCTCTACGACTACGACTGCCTGACGCAGGAGGTCAAAGCCGATCCCCCCTGTACGATTGAAGGTACAAAAATCGGCGCCCACCTGGCAGGCTGCAGCAAGGTCATCCTGATAGCTGCGACCGTTGGTAATGAAATCGAAGAGGCTGTAACCCAGCGCTTTACAGAAGGTGAATACGCGTCATCTGTTCTGCTCGACGCAGCAGCGACAACCGCAGTCGAGCAGCTTGCCGATGGCATGGAGAAGGCTATCCGGCCCAGCGCAGCGGCCCAGGGCTACCAGCTGCGCTGGCGTTTCAGTCCAGGCTACGGTGACTGGCCGATCGAGCAGCAGCCAGAACTTATCCGACTGACCCATGCCACAGAAATCGGTATTTCCCTATCCTCTTCAATGATGCTGATTCCACGGAAAAGCATCACAGCCATCATCGGTCTATATAAAGAAGACAAAATGGCAAACACTCGCACCGACCATGATCTGCATGGCTGTAGTGCCTGCGACAGAGTCGACTGCCCCTCCCGAAAAGCTGAATGACCGATAAAAACAACCAAGAATTCTAAGGAGTGTGACCTGAATGATCCATATATTCGACGGTGCCATGGGCACTATGCTGCAGGCTGGCGGTCTAAAACCTGGAGCCTGCCCCGAACTCATGAACACAGAACATCCAGAAGTCGTCCGTCAGATCCATGAAGCCTATATCGCAGCCGGCTCAACCATTATCGAAACGAATACTTTTGGTGCAAGCCGTCTAAAACTTGAGCACTACGGACTAGCTGACCATACGGTCGAGCTCAATGCCGCTGCCGTGAAGATTGCCCAGGATGCCGCCAGGGGCCGCGCCAAGGTAGCCGGGTCCATGGGCCCTACCGGCCGCTTTGTGCAGCCATTAGGTGATCTGGATTTTGAAGAAGCCTACGAATGTTTCCGGGAACAAGCAGGAGCACTGGCCGCTGCCGGCGCTGACTACCTGATCATCGAAACCTGCATTGACATACAGGAAATGCGTGCTGCCCTGCTGGCAGCCAAAGAAGCCGCACCAGCCGTCCCCGTAATCTGCCAGCTCTCATACAGTGAGGACGGGCGGACTGTCACGGGCACTGACCCGCAATCGGCTGCCATCATTCTTGAAGCCATGGGCGCAGATGTCATTGGTGTCAACTGCTCACTCGGTCCTGAACAGCTTGTTCCCATCGTTCAGACGCTGGCGGAAAACTGCGACCTTCCGATCAGCGTGCAGCCCAACGCTGGTATGCCATATCTCGAAAACGGCGAAACCATATTTCCGATGCATCCGGATGACTTCGGCAACTGGGCACCCAAACTGCTTGCGGCAGGTGCCACCTATATTGGTGGATGCTGTGGCACTACGCCGGCGCATATCAAGGCCCTGGCAGCTGCCCTGCATGGTGCCAAAGACCCTGTCCGGGCAGATCGGCCACACCGCCTATGGCTCGCAAGCCGCAGTAAGTCCATATGCATCGACCAGCACCTGCCAACAGTACTGATTGGTGAGCGCATCAATCCGACCGGCCGCAAGAAACTGGCAGCGGAGATCCGCGAAGGATTGCTGCTCTCCGTCAAGAAAGAAGCCGTCAATCAGGTCAAGGCCGGTGCCCAGGTACTTGACGTTAACATGGGCGTAGGCGGTATCGATCAGACCGCCGCCATGAAACAGGCTATCACCGAAATCAGTCAACTGACCGATGCCCCGCTGGCCATTGATACCAGCGATGCCAGCGCCCTCGAAGCTGGACTGCGCGCCTATCCGGGCAGAGCCCTCATCAACTCGGTCAGTGCCGAGGACACGCGTATTGCCGAATTTCTGCCGCTGGCCAAAAAATATGGCGCCGCCATCCTCTGCCTGCCAATCACCGAGGATGGCGTCCCCAAGACTTCTGAAGCCCGCCTCGATGCCATCCGTACAATCATCAAAGCGGCCAAGGCTCAGGGTCTGCGCGATGGCGACTTTCTGCTTGATGCACTGGTCATGACCGTATCTGCTGATGCCAAAGCCTGCCGCGAGGTTCTGCATACACTGGAACTCTATCGCACCAAGCTGGGCTGCCCTGCCACCATGGGTTTATCCAATATCTCTTTTGGCCTGCCAAACCGTCCGCTCATCAACAGCACGTTCTTCGCAATGTGTCTGGCAGCCGGACTGGATGCGCCAATCATGAATCCCTATGATCCTTCAATGCAGAATACGCTTATGGCCAGCGCCGCATTACTCGGCCACGACCCCAATGGCCTGGCATTCAGTCAGAATGAAGCTAATCTCAGCGTCCCGAAAAGAGCTGCTGCAGCCAAAGAAACAACACTCGATACTCTCGCTGCCATCAAACAGGCCGTCATTGATGGCGAAAAAGATGAAATCGTCGGACTTGTTGTCAAGGCCCTGCAGGAAGGCCGCTCCGCAAACGAAATCACCGAACATGCCCTCACTGCCGCTATGACCGATATTGGCGAAGATTTCGGCAGCGGCCGCATGTTCCTGCCCCAGGTCCTGCTCTCAGCCGAAACTATGCGCGCCGCCTTCAACAAAATCAAGGAACTTATCCCGGCGAGCAATGATACAGTCAAAGGTACCGTCGTCCTGGCAACCGTCAAGGGGGATGTCCATGATCTCGGCAAAAACATCACGGGGGCCCTGCTCGCCAACAGCGGCTTTAAGCTCATCGATCTGGGTAAAGACGTGGACTCAGCGGACATCGTCAAAGCCGCCATCGCCCACAAAGCCGATATTGTTGGTCTTTGCGCCCTAATGACCACAACAATGGTGCAGATCGACAAAGTCGTCGAACAGCTGAAAGAAGCGGGCTGTCCAGCCAAAGTTATGGTAGGTGGTGCCGCCGTCACGCAGGATTACGCCGATGCTGCCGGAGCTGACGTCTATGCCCCGGATGGAGTCAAAGCAGTCAAACTAGCCAAAGAGCTCATCGGTCAAGATTAGAAACTCCAGCTCAAAAACAGGAGGTGTGACAAAATGCGAAAGCATTTTGTCCACCTTCTTTTTTACTGTCATT
>ERZ650307.2276-NODE-2276-length-10540-cov-10.816977_pt1 | contig 10540 bp, 9 predicted proteins | sample MGYA00376243_ERZ650307 | MGnify/ENA primary metagenome ERZ650307 (study PRJEB26733, sample SAMN07839242) | wastewater metagenome | biome: urban; feature: artificial channel; material: waste water | place: USA: North Carolina | collected 2016-03-31 ... | reverse complement strand
GAATAAGACTCAATCTCAAAGGAAAGAGTCCGGTACAGTACCGAACTCTTTCCTTTGAAAATATTGTTTAATTTTGTCTAAACTTTTGGGTGCAGTCTAAAATTCGGGAGTTTTTGTTTAAGAATATGCTGCTGCATCTGAGCTAGAATTGAAATAATTGACCACGTGCAATATTCCCAAAATGGTAATAGGCAATAGATTTTCGTCATCTATTTCAATTTCATAATAATATTTAAAATCTTTCCATTTAAAAATTCTTTTGATTTTAAGAACTGTCTTTTCCGCTTCGTTTTTCATTTCAAAAACATCATTGTACCATTTTTCTTTATTAATTTGAAAATGTTTTTCGCCATTGGTGAAGTCAATCAAAACAATGTTACCAGACCAACTCATTTTAAATTTCATTACAGCTTTTTCATATTCAAAAACTTCTAACGATGTCGTCCAGAAACCTTTAGATTCAATTTTATAAATTTTAGGATTAATGTGAATTTCTGCATTGGTAGAATACCATTTCGGATAAACAATTTTTCCTAAAGAAGTTTCGCTTTCATCAAAAAGTTCAAAACTTCTGTAATCAACAGATTTAGCGATGAATGTTTTTATCATAGTCTATTTAAAGTTTAATTGAAATTTCGAATTACTTTTAGAAAATTGATTGACAGACAACAACAAAAAGAAAGGAATGACAAGGCTGAAACCAAATTTTATTTGATCAAAAATTAGCAAATAAGCAAAAATCACAAAATAGACTGCTAAAAAACCTAAAATGAAAGCCTTAAAAAATTTTGATAGTTTTTCATTAGATTGAGTCCAAAAATAACTTTCTTTAATTTCTACAGGTAAAATTAGTTTTCTTGAACTTAAAACAAAATGGTGTTCCATTTCAAAATCTTTGTCCTTGATTAAAATTTTATGATTTCCTAAAGTAGTAATATAATCTAATTTTGGATTTTTATAATCTAGACTTCCAATAAAAGCCTCGTCAAGAAATATTTCGTAACGATTATTATTAAATGAAGTTCTATTACCAAGTTTTAGTTTTAATTTTCCGTTCATTTTTTATAACTTTTAGTGCGTAAAATAATACCAAAATTTACCTAACTGATACCCAAAATGATAAAGGAGTGTTAGTAATATAACCACAATATAAACAATGTTAAGCGGCGATTTCAAGAATCTATTCAATTTTTCTGTTTTCATTTCTATTATTTTAAAGCTATACCTAAATATCCCACAATAAATCCTGCAACAAAACTTAATATAAGAATCCCCAAAATAAAGACAAAAACCCAAAATAACACGTTGAAAACGCCACCACTTTTTCCGAAAGTTTTATTAAAAAAAGGCTCTGTTTTTGAAATAAATGTTTTTTTGTTCTTGGTTCTAAAAAGATCACTCCCGAAATTGGTGGTTTTTTCTTCACCAGATATTTCAGAAATCAATTCAGAAACTTGATTGATGTATTTTCCGTAAAACTCATTAAACCAAAATTTTCCAAAAAAGTACAATAATAACAACCCAAATAGTAATACCATTATAAAATTAAAAACCAATAAAAAAGGATTTAAAACTTTAAAAATTGGCATAAACTCGTGAATTATAACCAATTCACAAACCAAAAAAGGAACAAATGAAAGATAATACGAAATGTAATATTGCTCATATAATTTCAATTGAAATCGTAAATCTTTTAAGGAATCTAGTGTATTTGTCGTATTATTTAGGATGGATTGATATGTTTTATAAAAAACTTTAAAATAAAATAAAGTCACTAAAACCATCGAAATAATAAGCATACATACATATAATTTAGCTTTTGGATTTTCTATTAAGAACAAAGCACCTAAAAAAAGTGGTACTATTGTCATAATAGACATCCAAAACTCCATCTTCATATTTTTTCTGATTTTATCTAAAGGATTATTGAGCTTTCCTTGGTGCTCCAAAGAAACTTCTGGTGCAGAAACTTCTTCGTTTTGCCATTTTTTTTGTAATTCATCAAAATTCATAACCGTATTTTTTTATGATTTGTTGTAATTTTTCTTTGGTTCTATTGAGTTTTACTCTTGCATTTACTTCGGAAATCCCTAGATTTTGTGCAATTTCTTTGTGACTTTGCCCTTCTAAAAAAAGAAATATCAAGGCTTTTTCTATGGGATTGAGTTCTTGTACTGCTTTGTAAAGAAAATCTATTTGTATTTCTTTTTGCTGAGTTTCTTCTTCGGCTAGTTCTAGGTTTTCGTGTAAAAAAGCGTTGTCTGGTTTTCTTTTTTCGTTTTTAAGAAAAGTAAGTGCTGTGTTTAGACTCACTCTGTACAACCACGTAGAAAACTGACTTTTTCCTTCAAATTTCTGGTAAGATTTCCACAACTGAAACACAATTTCTTGGTAGAGATCTTCCCGATCGTCTTGGTTATCTACATACATTTTAGAAATTTTGAAAATCATTCCTTTATGATTTTCTATTTTTTCTAAAAATTCTTGTTGCAGATGTGCCATTTTCTTGTTTCTGTGGAGTTAGTATAAAAGTAAAAAAAATGTTACAATTTTTCAATTAAAAAAATCCTTCTAAGCATAAAAACCTAGAAGGACTATAAAAAAAACAAAAATATAACTAAGAAAAATTATTTTACATCAAAACGGTCTGCGTTCATCACCTTCGTCCATACTTTGATGAAGTCTTTCACCATTTTTTCTTTGTTATCGTCTTGTGCATAAACCTCTGCATACGCTCTAAGAATAGAATTAGACCCGAAAACCAAATCTACTCTGGTTGCAGTCCATTTGGTAGCACCCGATTTTCTATCAACAATTTGATAGAGATTTTCACCGGCAGGTTTCCATTGGTAATTCATATCCGTAAGATTTACAAAAAAATCATTGGTTAAAATACCTACCTTATCAGTAAAAACACCGTGTTGTGTACCACCATAATTAGTTCCTAAAACTCTCATTCCACCAATAAGAACGGTCATTTCTGGAGCAGTAAGTCCCATCAATTGCGTTCTATCGAGCATCATTTCTTCTGGTGAAACTAAATAATTTTTTTTCTGCCAGTTTCTGTAGGCATCGTGTAGCGGTTCAAGCTCTTCGAAGGATTCTACATCCGTTTGTTCTTGTGTAGCGTCTCCTCTACCAGGCGTAAAAGGCACTTTAATCTCAAAACCAGCATCTTTTGCAGCCTGTTCTACCGCAGCACTACCACCCAAAACAATTAAATCTGCGATGCTTACTTTTTTATCTAAATTAGATTGAATCATTTCTAAAACGTCTAAAACTTTTTGCAAGCGTTCTGGTTCGTTTCCTTCCCAATTTTTCATAGGTTCTAGGCGAATTCTCGCACCATTTGCACCACCTCTGAAGTCAGAACCACGGTAGGTTCTAGCAGAATCCCAAGCGGTATTGATGAGTTCGGTTCTGGTTAAACCAGAATTTAAAATTTTAACTTTTAAATCTTCAATTTCAGCATCAGAAAGTATATAATCTACTGTAGGAATTGGATCTTGCCAAATCAAATCTTCCGCAGGAACATCGGCACCTAAATATCTAGATTTTGGCCCTAAATCTCGGTGTGTGAGTTTAAACCAAGCTCTTGCAAAAACTTCTTGAAAATAAGCAGGATCTTGATGGAATTTTTCTGAAATTTTTCTGTATTCAGGATCTATTTTTAGTGCCATATCAGCATCAGTCATCATCGGATTTCTACGTACATTAGGATTATGTGCGTCTATAGGTTTGTCTTCTTCAGCAATATTTACAGGTTCCCATTGGTGAGCTCCAGCAGGACTTTTAGTCAATTGCCAATCATATTTGAACAACAAATCGAAGAAACCATTATCAAATTTTGTAGGATGGGTAGTCCACGCTCCTTCTATACCAGAACTTACCGTATTACCACCACCACCTTTAGGATTTATCCACCCGAAACCTTGGGTATGAAGATTTTCTCCTTCTGGCTCTGCACCTAAAGTAGAAGCGTCACCATTTCCGTGGGCTTTTCCTACCGTATGTCCACCTGCTGTCAATGCAACTGTTTCCTCGTCATTCATTGCCATTCTTTTAAAGGTAGTTCTCATATCTTGTGCAGTTTTTAGCGGATCTGGGTTACCATCTACGCCTTCAGGATTTACATAAATAAGCCCCATCATTACTGCAGCAAGAGGATTTTCTAAATCTCTTTCACCAGAGTAACGGCTTCCTTCGCTGCCAGATTTTGCGAGCCATTCTTTTTCATTGCCCCAGTAAATATCTTTTTCAGGATGCCAAATATCTTCTCTACCTCCTGCAAAACCGAAGGTTTTCAGTCCCATAGATTCGTAAGCCATATTACCAGCCAGAATCATAAGATCTGCCCAAGATAATTTGTTGCCATATTTTTTCTTAATGGGCCAAAGCAAACGTCTTGCTTTATCTAAATTTACATTATCTGGCCAAGAATTAAGTGGCGCAAAACGTTGGTTTCCGGTATTAGCACCACCTCTTCCGTCTGCCACTCTATACGTTCCTGCGGAATGCCAAGCCATCCTAATCATCAAACCGCCATAATGTCCCCAATCTGCTGGCCACCAGTCTTGCGAATCGGTCATCAGATTTTTAAGATCCGTTTTTACAGCTTCTAAATCTAATTTTTTAAATTCTTCGGCATAATTAAAATCTTCACCTAGAGGATTTGTTTTTTTGTCTTGTTGATGAAGTATGTCTAAATTCAAAGATTTTGGCCACCAACTCATTACAGATTGGTCTGTTCCTGTATTGGCACCATGCATTACAGGGCATTTTCCAGAATTAACTGTATGTGATGAACTGCCTGCATTTTGAGAATCATTAAATTCACTGTGATGTGGGAAAGGACATTTCCCTGGTTCGGATGTGCTCATAATAAAAAAATTTGTAGTTAATATGTTGTCAAATTTAAACGAAGAATTTTATCTGAGATTAAAATTTAGAGTTAAAGAATTGATACTCGCCATAGATAACATATATTGATATTTTTATATTAATTTAAGAAATCTATTAAACTGTTCTATTTTTGAAAGAATCCTTCAATGAAAACAAAGTATATTTTTGCTATTTTTGGTTGATGAAAAACACTATGAAAAAAATATTTGCCTTTTTTATATCCTTAACCTTAGTTTCTTGTATATCTGTAGAACAATACAATAAGAATTTAGAAACACCTATTGAAGCAGAACATTTGAAAAAAGATGTAGATTTTGCTTATAAAAAACTTGAAAAACTTCATCCCAAATTGTTTTGGTACATTCCCAAAGAAAAGCTAGATTATAAATTTGACAGCCTAAAAACCACCATCACCAAACCACTAAAACCAAATGAATTTTTCCTAAAACTAGCTCCTGTAATTGCTGATGTAAGAGAAGGTCATCTTAGATTAATTCCGCTAGAGAAAAGATTTACCAAAAAAGAAACCAAAAAACTTAAAGACCAAAAAGGAACATTGGGAAGATTAAATTATGTGATAGAAAACAACCACCTATACGTAAAAGACAATACCGAAAAAGTGGGAAATCTAAAAGTAGGCACCGAAATTTTGACAATCAATAACGTTCCCGTTTCCCAAATTTTAGAAAAATACAGACCTCTGGTTACCAGTGATGGCAATAACACCACTTATCAAAAATATTCTTTAGCCAGAAGATTCAATACTTTTTTTACCCTAGAATACGGAATTCTAGACAGTCTAAAAGTAGAAACAAAACTAAAAGAAAGTTTGCAAACTGTAGTACTGAAAAGAGAAACAAAAACCAAAACTGAAAAGAAAAAAGAAAAGCAAGACCAAAAACTTACCGAAGAAAAGAAAACCAAAGGTTATAATCCGATTACCAAAAGTTTCAACAGAAATTTACAATTTTTGGCAAAAGACAGTTCTATTGCTTTAGTTAAAATCAAATCGTTTTCTGGTACTTATTCTAAGAAGTTTTATAAAGAAACATTCTCTACTCTAAAAAAAGCGAAAACTCAATATTTAATTATTGACATTAGAGATAATTTGGGCGGTTCTTTGGCAGAAATCAACAATCTTTACACCTATTTTGCCAAAGAAAAATTCAAATTCATCAAAGATATAGAAGTGAGCAGCCGAACTTCTATTCTTTCTACCGATTACCTCAGCAATTTCCCTACTCTTACCAAACCATTGGGTGTTATTTCGTATCCACTTTATATGATGTTTTCGGTAATTAGCACCAAAAAGAAAGATGGAAAATTCTACATAAAAGATTTATTTCCTTCTAAAAAACCAAAAACCAACGCTTACAAAGGCGAAACTTATGTTTTGATAAACGGAAGCAGTTTTTCGGCATCTTCTGTTATTTCTGCAAAATTTAAAGCAGATCAATTAGCAACTTTGGTGGGCGAAGAAACAGGTGGTGCAAATGACGGAACAGTAGCTGGAATTTATTCTACTCAGAAACTCCCAAATTCTAAAATGAAACTCCCGATTGGTCTTTTCCTTATTCAACCCAATATTGAATTTAGCAACACTATGAAAGGCGTAACGCCAAATGTAGAAATTATCCCTACTTTAGAAGAAGTTCTTCAAAAGAAAGATGTACAACTGAACTGGATTTTGAACGATATAAATTCTAAAAAATAAAAATTCAGTTTAATCTACAAGACATTGTTATTTTAAAACTCAAATATAAATCCGAAATAAGGAAGCGGCATGCTTCTATCCGAAGTTCCTACATCTAATAAATAATATTGCTGGTTTTGTGGCGCTGAAGGATTGGCTACAATACCGTTATCATTAGCATCTCTCTGCAAATTTACCACAGGCAAAGCCGATGGATTTTTAGAACCATATACATTCACCACATCCATATAAGCTGTTAATTGCCATTTCTTAAAAATCCATTTTTTCTCTGCTCTTATATCTAATTGATGTGCTGTATTTCCTCTGAGCGAATTCAGTTGAGTGTAATTTTTTACTGGTCCATTTGCTACATTCCAAATATCTACCAAAGCACTTCTAGTCAAATCATACGGTGTTTCTGGCAAACCAGATTGCATTCTAAATCTAGCACTAAGATTCCAATTTCTTTTAAAATATTTACCTGCGGTAAGGGTAAAAATATGTCTAGAATCCCAACTAGAAGCCGAAAATCTATTGTTTACATCCGAAAATTTAGAATATCCGAAAGTGTAAGCTGCAATTCCGTAAAAATTATTGATGGTTCTTTTCTGCACCAAAAATTCAATGCCATAGGTTTTCCCTTTTCCTCTAGAATCTACAGGTTCTGCGCCTACAACTCCGAAATCACCTCCTAAATTGGCTAAAGAAATTTGGTTTCTTAATGAAAATGGATAATTAGAATATCTTTTGTAATAAGCCTCTGCTGTAAATCTAAGATTATCTTTTCCATTAAATTCTATTCCACCTACAATCTGTGAATTTCTTATGTATTTCAATGTATTTTTATTCACCAAAACATCATTTACCTGAAATCCTAGTGAAGTATAAGGCGGAAGTTGATAATAAATTCCGCTATTCACATTCAGTGCAAAAGCATCATTTAATTTCAATCTTAAAGAAAGTCTTGGCGAAAATTGGTCTAAAGGATTGTTGGTTCTATCAGAATAATTGCTTGCGTCTATTCTAGCACCTAATGAAACCTGAAGCAATTCTTCAAAATATTTTTTAGCAGATTGAACGTATAAACCATATTGCATAAAATTGATTTCTGATAGATAATCATCAAAATCAATAGCTCCTTGATTTACTTGCTTTACAATAGATTGGTTATAATATCTGGCAAAATTGATATTTGCACCTGTACTCAACTGATAATCACCAAAACTTAAATTTCTATCAATTCTGATTTTATTTTCTGCTTCTTTAGAGTCATAATCAGCTAATAAATTGGCGGGTGTTTCTATATTTCTGTAATATTTAATCGCTTTATTGTCTAGCATATTTCGGCTAACGGTAAATAACCAATTTCCGTTTTCTACCAAATGTCTGTAACCAGCACCAAAGGTATAGTTCCACTGTGTATTTTTGGGTAATCTATCAATTAAAGTAAGATTTTCCAACGTTTTTTTAGCATCATTATTAAATTTAAAATCATCTATTGCTCCCAAACCAATAAAATACAACTCGTCACCAGATTTATATTTTTTAGAAACTTTGAAATTGGCATCATAATAACTTGGCAAAAATGGCAACCCAATTCCTTTGAAAAGCAATTGCAAATTAGATTTTCTAACGCTTAAAAGTCCGCTCCAAGATTGGTCTTTGCTTAAAGGACCATCTGCCATCAATTGCAAATCATCCAACCCAATAATGGCTTTGTAACCCATTTTATCTTTTCGGGCTTGCTTTAAATTAAACTCAAAAAGTGACGACAAAACGCCATTTCTTTTCGCAGGAAATGCACCACTGTAAAAATCTACATCTTTAATAAAATCTACGGTGATAATTCCACGAGGTCCACCAGAAGCACCTTGCGTTTGAAAATGATTGATTACGGGAACTTCAATTCCATCGATATAAAACTTGTTTTCGGCAGAACTTCCGCCTCTTATAAACAAATCGTTTCTGAAAGTTGCGGTACTTCCCACACCTGGAAAACTCAAAATAGCTTTAGAAACATCTCTGTTTGAACCTGCATTTTTCTGAATTTCTTCCGCAGTAATATTCCTTAAAGAAACAGGAGATTCTGCTGTGGTTTTGTATAATTTTTTAGTTAAAGTAACTTCCTGAATTTGTTTTGCTGATTTATTTAATCCGATAGAAAACGTAAGATTTTGATTCGGAACTACGTTGATATCATTCAGAAAACCAACATCATAACCTTCAGAAAAGATTTCGAAATTGTAATTTCCTGACATTAAATCTGTAATAGAAACACTTCCGTTTCCAGTAAAAGTTTGTTCAAAATTTTGAATTTTAACGGTTGACGCAATTGGTTTTTTAGAAAATTCATCAAAAACATTGATGGTTAACGAACCAACTTGAGCCATTGAGAACAGAGAAAAAAGAAGAAAGAGGAAAGATAATTTAAGTTTCATCGTCATTTTTTTTTTGCAAAAATAAACTTTGAAAAACAAAACCCATAAATCTTTGATTTAATTTTTCTATTGTAAATAAAAAAACTTCTCAAAAATGAGAAGCCTTAAATATAGAACTTAAATTCTCTTATAAACCTCATCAAAAGGAACACGGAAACGTTCGCCCCAAATTCCTTCGTTGCCTTTTCTTTTACCACAAGAAATAATCATATTGATTTCTGAACCGCTTGGTAAATTCAAGATATTTTTTACTCTTTTGCTGTCAAAACCTTCCATCGGACACGTATCATATTCTTCGTTTGCCATTGCAACCATAAAAGTTTGCGCCGCTAAACCACAACTTTTGTGCGCCACAATTCTGGCATCATTCTCAGAAACTTGCAACATCATCGGACGGAAAAAACTTACAGGAACTGCAATCAATTTTCTAAAAAATCCTAAAATCCCAAAAAATCTAGCGTATAAAAAAGGCATTATTTTTCCGTAATAGAGTTCGCGGTCTTTAATGCGTTTTTCTTGTCTTTCTGCAGGACTGTTTCTTCTGATATTTTCTTTTTCAAATTGGAGAACGGCTTGAGAACGTTTTTTGTACAAATCTTGTCTCACCACGAAAACCACTAATTCTTGCGCTGTAGAAGCCGCAGTTTGATCGAAACACGCTACAGAAAGCTTTTTCAAAGTTTCAGGATGGGTAACGTGGTAGAATTCATACAATTGCATATTAGACGAACTTGGCGCTAAAGTAGAAAGTGCTAAGCATTTTTTCACCACTTCTGTATCTATTTTCTGTGCCTCGTCATACACACGAACCGAACGACGAAATTCTAAAACTTCTTGTAAATTCATAGGTTTATTTTTTCTAAAGACGAATGAGAGGGAGTTTTACTTTAAAGATTTTTTAAATATTGTTTTAATCAAATTTAAAGACAAGAAAAAAAGTGAAAAATTTTGAAAAAAATTAAAATAATGAATCCTGAAAATTTCAAATTTTACAAATGCAGAAGGATTTTTAGATACTTTTTCAATATAAAAACTTCTAGGAAAACCAAAATTCTTTTCATTCCAATCTCCTGAACTAGAAATTTCAGAATAAAATAATCCCAAAAAGGTAAAAACTAAAGCCAATAAAATTGATTTCCAATTGAAAAATTCTCTCCAATCTCTTTTTTGGAATTTAATAATCAAAAGATTTACAGCCAAAAGAATGACTGTAAATGCAATAAAATAAATAAAGCTAAATTGGTTATGGATACTCATTTTTTTCGTTCCTACGGAACTCTTTTTTAATCGGTTATCTTTTTCTACAAATCTATCTAATCTGCTAAATCAGTAAAATCAGCGAGAGCTATTTCAACAGATTGCTTCGTCATTCGTTCCTCATTTCTCGCAATGACGTTTAAAACAAACTCTCATCCACAAAATTAGGAAGCGTCACTTTCAAATTTGGCTCTACTTCCATTGCGCGTTTTATGGCGAAAATTGCACCTTCGTTTCTAGCCCAACTTCT
>ERZ650307.2265-NODE-2265-length-10571-cov-13.475181_pt1 | contig 10571 bp, 10 predicted proteins | sample MGYA00376243_ERZ650307 | MGnify/ENA primary metagenome ERZ650307 (study PRJEB26733, sample SAMN07839242) | wastewater metagenome | biome: urban; feature: artificial channel; material: waste water | place: USA: North Carolina | collected 2016-03-31 ... | reverse complement strand
TTTGTTTTAAAATTATATCGCAAATATATAAATAATTATTGTAAAACAATAAAATATTTTAAATTTTGATAAAATTTATTTTTCTGCGTTGCATTTTGCGTGAGGGCGTAACCGGAAATCCCGCAGTAAGCGTTGGCTAAAGCTTTGGAACGAGGAATTGCAGGTGAAGACCGACTTTTTGTTTTTTTGGGGATTAAGTTTTGGCAAAAAACAAAAAGGCACGCCCAAATTATTTTTTAGATGATAAATTACAGTTTGTATGAGATGGATATTTTTTTAACTTTGTAAGAACCAATCATTTAAAAACTAATTTTTATGGGAAAAGGAGACAAAAAAACGAGAAAAGGTAAAATTACGCAAGGTAGTTATGGTAAAACAAGACCTAAAAAATCTTCGAAATCTGTAATTCCTGCAAAAGTAGAAAAACCTAAAAAAGAAGTTGCAACAAAGGCGGAAAAGCCTAAAAAGACAGAGAAATCAACAGAAGAAGTGGTGGAAGAAAAACCAAAAACCACTAGAAAGAAAAAAACCGAAGAATAATCTTCGGTTTTTTATGTTTTTTTCAAAATTTATACAATTACTTGCCGCCAAGAATTCCTCCTAAAAGGTCTCCTAAACCGCCGCTTTGTTTTTGGTTTCCACCACCAAGTACGCTGCCAAGTAAATCACCAAGTCCGCCTCCTGATTGCTGAGTTGCACCACCTAAAACGCTTCCTAAAATACTAGAAAGAGGATCGTTGCTTTGTTGGGTTTGTTGTTGTGCACCTCCCAAAATTCCACCTAATAAATCACCAAGTCCACCTGCGTTTACGCCATTTGCTTGCTTTTGTTGACCAATATATCCCATAATTACAGGAGCTAACATTGCTAAAATAGGACCTATTTTGTCCATAGAAATACCTGTGTTTTGAGAAAGTTGATTTTCTACGGTCGCTTTTTGTCCTCCAAAAATATGGTCTAGAATAGAATTACCTTCTGCTTCTCTTTCTACTGCTGAGGTAGGATTATTAAGAATAGAACCATCGTGGTCTTTGTCTAATGCATTGTTTAGTGCTTCTGCTTCATTAGCGTCTTGAGATTTATTTCTAAGATAAGAAATAATCAATGGAGCGGCTACTGCAAGTAGTGCAATGATTTGTCCTTTGCTTATTCCGAATTTATTTTCGGCTTGTTCTGCAACTTGGTTTCCTGTATTACCTGTGATAAGGTCTATTAAACTCATACTGTGTTTTTTAATTGTTAATAATTTATTTTAGAGTGAACCAAATATATCAAAATTTATACCTATCGAATTAAAATTTTAAAAATAATTCATTATGTTAAATGAATTTTTTAAACTAAAAATTACTAATTTTTAAAAATAGGAACATTACTACAAGCTTCGCCGAACATCAAAGATTTTACAATTGGTTTTAGTTTTTCTACCAATTCTATGTATGCGTTTTCGGGAATGTCTTCTTCGCTGCAACCTTTTACTAAAACGCGTTTTGCTTTTAAATCAGTGAAATTGTAATTAGAAATTGCTTCGTGCATTAAGATAACTTCTAAATCTTTTTTGGTGCCATAAATTACTTTTTTTGCAGTTTCTGTTAACTTAGAAGTGATGAGGAAATATGCCCAAATTGGGATAATGGCATCTGTAGAACAATACACAAAAACATAACAATCGCGATAAATTTCAGCATCTAATTCAGCTACTTTTTCGCGGAAATCTTTTTCTTTCAGAATCATTTCCATAAACAGAAAATTCTTCAAATCTATCCCGATTCTTTTGCCTTTAGGAGAAAGTTCTGATAAATCAAAATTCACCAAACCACTTTCTGCTACTTTATTTTTTATTTCGAAATCTTCTGACATTTTTTATTATTATCTTTGAGCAAAATTAGATTAAATTTTTTACATTTGATTACGATAAATTTTGAAAAAAATGACAACACTTGAAAGAAAAAGAAAGCTAAAGCTACAAATTGATTTATCAAGCGAAGCTACTTTAGATAAAATTGAAAAAATTTTAAAGCAAGAAAAAATAGAATTGCCTCAATTTATCATTGATGGTATTGAAAAATCAAGAGAACAATATAAAAATGGAGAATTTTTAACAGAAGAAGAGGCAGAAAAAGATTTTGAAGAATGGTTAAAAGAAGATTAATTTGGTCTAAAAATTCCATTAAAGAACGTAACGAAATTTTTGATTATTGGAATAATAGAAATAAATCAAAAAAATTTAGTCAAAAATTGTATCATCGTTTTATTAAATCTATTGAACCTTTAAAAGATAATCCTGAAATTGGAATTCTAAATAATAAACATCATTTTAGATATATTTTAGTGAAAGAATATTTGATTTTCTATGATTATAATGACGCTGAAATTATTATTCATAAAATTTGGGACGGCAGAAGAAATCCCGAAAATTTAGAAATATAACTTATTAATTTGATTTGAATTTGAAAATCTCAAATCTCAAATCTCAAATCTCAAATTTATTTTGAAATACTACATCATCGCAGGAGAAGCATCGGGAGATTTGCACGCTTCTAATCTTATGAAAGCCATTTTACAGAAAGATCATAACTCAGAATTCAGATTTTGGGGAGGAGATTTAATGGAAAAAGTAGCGAACCAAAAACCCGTAAAACATTATAAAGAACTCGCTTTTATGGGGTTTTTAGAAGTGGCGATGAACATTAGAACCATTTTGAAAAACATAAATATCTGCAAAGAAGATATTAAGAATTATCAACCAGATGTTTTGGTTTTGGTAGATTATCCGGGTTTTAATCTCAGAATTGCTGAGTTTGCCAAAAGTATTGGGATAAAAGTGGTTTATTATATTTCTCCTCAATTGTGGGCTTGGAAAGAAGGTAGAGTAGAAACCATCAAAAAATATGTGGACGAAATGCTGGTGATTCTTCCTTTCGAGAAAGATTTTTATAAAAAACATCAAGTAAATGCTCATTTTGTAGGACATCCTTTGTTAGATGCGATTTCGGATTTAGCACCAATTGATGCTGAAAATTTCAAAAAAGAATATGGTTTAAATGATAAAGAAATCATTGCACTTTTGCCAGGTTCTCGCGAACAAGAAGTAGAAAAAATGCTGAGTTTGATGCTTTCAGTTCGTGATTATTTTAAAAATTATCAGTTTGTAATTGCAGGAGCGCCAAGTTTACCTAAAGAATTTTACCAAAAATTTGTAGATGATGATGTGCATTTTGTTTCTAATAAAACCTACGATTTGTTGAGGTGTTCTAAAGCAGCTTTGGTAACTTCCGGAACGGCAACTTTGGAAACAGCATTGCTTAATATTCCTGAAATTGTATGTTATAGAACCAGTACTATTTCTTACGAAATCGGGAAACGTGTGGTGAAAAATATTAAATTTATTTCTTTGGTTAATCTCATTATGGACAGAGAAATTGTAAAAGAACTCATTCAAAAAGAATTAAATACAGAAAATTTGGTGAATGAACTTCAAAAAATTCTAGAAGGACAAAAACGCGACAAAATGCTCAAAAATTATGAACTTTTGAGAGAAAAACTTGGTGGAAAAGGTGCAAGTGAACACGCCGCAGAAATTATTGTAAATTAAAAAATGAAAAAATTAATTTCTCAACTAAACGAAATTGAAAATTTAAAACAATTTTCAGACAAAAGCGCTCCAGAAATTTCGGAAGCGAGTGTTGGTTGGCATTTGGAGCATTCTCTTATTATTATTTCTAGAATTTTGGAAGGATTAAAAAAGTCTAACCCAAAAGAATTTAAACCTCATTTTAGTTTGCCTAAATTGTTAGTAATGACTACAGGTTATATTCCTAGAAAGAAAGCAAAAGCGCCTAAATTTACTATTCCTAGCGGTGGTGAAATTATTCAAAATATTGAAAATCTTATTGTTGATATTAAGAAAAATCTTCCCGAAGTAGAGAAACTTAATGCCAATTCTTTTGTAGAGCATCCACTTTTTGGGCATCTTAATTTGAAACAAACGATTAAATTTCTTAGCATTCACACCCATCATCATTTGAAAATTATAAGAGATGTTTTATGAAAATTTTAACTTTTTTATAAGTTAAAAAATATTAACGTGGTGATTGATTTATAAATTGTTCAGTAAATTTTAAAAAAAATACATATGGTTATAAATGAAAAAGGGTTTCAGAAAATTTCGACTGACCGAAAGTTTGTTATAGCTTGTTATGCAGAAATGCTTACAAGAATTAATGAAAATGAAGTGGCAGCATTGATTAATAGTAATTTAGTTGAGGGGAAAATTGAAGAAAATGATTTGTCAAGTGAAAAAATTATACAATCTCTTAGTATTTATTTCCAATTGATGACTTTGGTTGAAGAAAATGCAGCTACACAATACCGCAGAAAATTAGAAGATCAGGAAAAGATTACCGCAATTCGTGGTTCTTGGGGAGAAGCCCTCCATCATTGGAAGAATTCTAATATTACCGAAGATGAAATGCTAAGTGCTATTTCTAAAACAGAAGTAATCCCTGTACTTACTGCGCATCCTACAGAAGCAAAAAGAGTTACTGTAATAGAATTGCACAGAGAATTGTATTTGCTTTTGGTAAAAAAAGAAAATTCATCACTCAGCAGATTAGAACAAAACGAGATAAAAGAAAAAATAATCAACCTTCTAGAAAGATGGTGGAGAACTGGCGAAATTTATTTAGAAAAACCAGACATCAGAGACGAAAGAGCTAATGTTTTGTATTATCTAACTAAGGTTTTTCCTAAAGTTTTGGCAAAAAGTGACCAAGAGATTATCAATTCTTGGCTAGAATTAGAGCTTAATCCTAATAAAATTAAAAACCCAGATTTTTTTCCGAAAATCAATTTCGGAAGTTGGGTAGGTGGTGATAGAGATGGGCATCCTTTTGTAACACCAGCGGTAACCAAAGAAACTCTTTTGCTTCATAGAAAAGCTGCGCTTAGCTTAATTAAAGAAGATTTGATAAATCTTGCCAAAAAAATCTCAATTTCTGCCGTTTCTAATCCTGTACCTTTTGCACTCTCAGAGGCGGTTTCTCAAAAAGCAAATGCTTTAGGAGAGGTTGGTGAAAATGCGATAAAGCGTAATCATTATGAACCTTGGAGACAATTTGTGAATTTAATGATTTGCCAATTAGAAAATACCATATCAGAGAATTTCGCAGATTCTAAAACTTACTATAAATCTAGCAAAGACTTAGAAGAAGACCTGAAGACATTAAGAGAAATTTTAGTTCAAAACGGGCAAAAAAGTATTGCAGAAGATTTACTTTTTTCTGTAGAACGTTCTGTGAAATGTTTTGGTTTTCATTTGGCTAAATTAGATATCAGGCAGAATAGTGCATTTCACGATAAAGCTGTTTCTCAGATTCTAAAAAAAATGGGTGAAACAGACTATGATTTTGAAAATTGGGAAGAAGAAAAAAGAGTAAATTTTTTAAATAAATTATTAGAAAACAATGCACCTATTACAGATGTTACGATTTCTTATGGTGCAGAAGCAGATAATGTTTTGGATTGTTATAGAGTAGTTCGCCAACACATCAATCTCTATGGTGCAGACGGAATAGGTTCTTTTATTGTGAGTATGACCAGAACTTTAAGTGATTTGTTGGTTGTCTATCTATTAATGAGAGAAACTCAACTTCTTAATACTAAAATAAAAGTAGTTCCTCTGTTAGAAACCATAGAAGATTTACAAAACGGGCCAGAAATATTGAATCAATTTTTGAAACATCCTGTCACTCAATCTAGAGCCAAAAATTTAGATAATAAACAAGAAGTGATGTTGGGTTATAGTGATAGTAACAAAGATGGAGGTACTATTGCTAGCAAATGGAATCTCTACAAAGCAGAAATTGCGCTTTCTGAAGTAGGTAAGAAAAACAATACTGAAGTTTATTTCTTCCACGGTACTGGTGGTACTATAAGTAGAGGCGGCGGAAAATACCATCGTTTTTTAGAAAGTATGCCCGAAAATACCGTTTCTGGAACAGTGAAAATCACCGTTCAGGGAGAATCTGTAGCGCAACTTTTTGGAAATCCTATGACTGCGAAATATAATCTAAATGCACTTTCTTCTGGGGTAGCCAAACATATTATCGCGAATAAAACTTCAGCAGAAAATCCAAAATATTCTTTTGATTCTATGGAATTTCTTGCTCAAAAATCCTTTGAACATTACCGAAATCTAATCGAAACATCAGGTTTTATCAATTTCTACGGAAAAGCAACTTGTATAGATGTATTAGAACGTAGTAAAATAGGTTCTAGACCAGCCAGAAGAACAGGAACTAGAACACTGCAAGATTTGCGAGCAATTCCTTGGGTGTTTAGTTGGAACTTATCAAGAATTTCATTAACGGGTTGGTATGGTTTAGGAGAAGCTCTCAAGGTGTTGAATGTTGAAAAACCTTCTGATTTTCAAAAACTAAAAGAAGCAGCTAAAAATTGGAATTTCTTTAAATTTCTAATGATACAAACCGAAACAAATCTTATCTTGTCTAATCTAGAAATGATGAAACAATATGCAGATTTAGATGAAGATTTTGAGGAAAGAGAATTGTTTATGAGTAAATTTCTTGCAGATCACCAAAATGGAGTGCAATTAATAGAAGAACTTTTCGGGGAGTCTGCTTTGGAGAGAAGAGGCGGTCAATATGATAACCTGCAATGGAGAAACCAAAAATTAGAAATATTGCACCAATTGCATATTAAATATCTAAAACAATGGCGAAATCTAGAGGATGAAAATAATAAAGAAAAGGATAAAATTCTCAATAAGTTGTTAAGTTTGATTAATGCTATTTCTAGCGGATTAAAAAATACAGGATAAGCTCATTATAAGTCCCTTAAACATTGTTTTAAGGGATTTTTTTGTGAAAATTTTGAATTGCTTGAGATTAGAATAAAATTAATTTTTTATATTTGCTTAAACTATTAGCCAATAATGAACAAGCAACCTCTTCTCCTGATGCTTTTGTGCTATGTTTTGGGGATTTTTTTCTGCGATTTAATACCGACTTCTATTCATCAAACTGTATTTTTGATGAGTTTTGCATTGGTTTTCACGATGCTTTCATTCTTTAAAGTTAAGATTTTAAAAGAATTGAAAAACTATTCTCTAGGATTTTTGTTTTTTTCGGTAGGTGTTTTTTCGCATTATTGGCATTCTAAAAAATCTGAAATTCCAAATTTTCAAGGAAAACAAACGGTTGTTTTTCAAATTAATAAGAAGCTGAATTCTAATAAAAAGTACAGAAAATATGAAGTATTGGCAAAAGCTGAAGGAAATGAAATTAATGCTATTCTGTATGTTCCGAAAGAAGAAAAACAACTTGATTTTAAAAATTATTATCAAACCAAAGTATATATAAATAAAGTAGAAAGTCCGAAGAATGATTTTCAGTTTGATTATGCAAAATATCTTGCAAGAAAAGGAATTTATTATCAAAGTTTTGCAACGGATGAAATTCTAGAAGCTCCAAAAAAAACGCTTACCATTTCTGAAAAAATCAGACAAAAAAGACTAGAAATCCTCAATACGATTGATGGTTCTAAACTTCCAAAAAGAGAAAGAGAATTTCTAAAAGGAATTATCTTGGCAGACCGCACAGAAATGGATGCAGAAATGGTTTCGGATTTTAGCAAAAGTGGTTTGGTGCATTTTTTGGCAATTTCGGGTACACATTTGGCGATTATTTTTTGGTTGATTTTATATCTTTTGAAACCCATTTTTCCTGCAAAATTCAGAAAAATTCCTATAGTGCTTTCTTTGCTATTTATCTGGAGTTTTACGATTTTTATAGATTATGGCAGTTCTGTGGTCAGAAGTTGTTTAATGATTACGGCGTATTACAGTTTTGTGCTTTTACAGCGCAAGCCAGATTTGCTTCACGCAATGGCAATTGCAGGTTTTGCGATTTTAATTTTTGATACGCATCAGGTTTTTGATGTTGGTTTTCAGCTAAGTTTTGTAGCTGTTTTTGGAATTTTTTGGTTGAATGAACCGATTTTGAAAAATTTACCCAGACCTAAAAACAAAATTCAAGATTTTCTGTTTAATGTGATTTCGGTAAGTCTGGCAGCGCAAATCGCTACATTGCCTTTAGTTATTTTTTATTTTCATCAATATTCATTTTTATCAATAGTTGCCAATGTAATTATAGTGCCGTTTTCGGAAATTATTATCATTTTTTCTTTGTTAATGACCGTTTTATTTGCCTTTAAAATAGAATTCTCTTGGTTAAGTTTTATTTATGAAAAATTAGTAGATTTTTTGTTGAAAAGCATTCATTTTTTTGCAGACCAAGATTGGTTTTTCATTAAAAATATCCCGTTGAATTGGGGTGAATTAATTATTCTTTTTGTGGTAATTTTTCTATTAAGAGGTTTGTTTTTACATCAAAGTAAGACTATGCTTCGCTTTTTGGGAATTGCATTATTGTTTTTTATGGTTAGGATTATTGTTGATTTTTATCAATTTAAGAAAACAGAGACATTGGTAGTAGAAAACTTTAATCAAAAAACAATTATTCAAAAAGAAGGTAATCGAGCTATTTTTTGGGTTGATAAAAAGTCTAATAAGGAAATGCTAAAACGTTTTATAATAGAGCCTTATATTACTTCCAGGCGAATTGAAAGATATGAAATTAAAGTTGATCCAAAGGGTTTTACTGAAGTAAAAATACGTAGTGAACTTATAAGATAAAGAAAATCTTATTTAGAACCATTACAAAATACAAAAAATGACATTTGTCATATTTTTGACCGCTCTATAATTCTTAATTTTGTGGAAATTCAAAAAAAATATAAACAATGGCAGGATTAACTCAATCTACAATCGGTAGAAAGTTTTTAATGGCGCTTTCAGCAATGTTTTTGCTGATATTTTTGGTGATTCACTTGTCTATTAATCTTATTTCTGTTTTCAGTGAAGAAGGATTTAATGCAGCTTCAGAATTTATGGGTAGTAATCCCCTAATTCAATTTGCAATGCAGCCGGTATTATTTGCAGGCGTAATTTTCCATTTTGTGATGGGATTTGTATTAGAATTGAAGAACAATGCTGCGAGACCAGTGAAATATGCTGTGGCGAAAAACAGTGGTAACTCTACATGGATGTCTAGAAATATGATTATTTCTGGGGCATTTATCTTGGTTTATCTAGCGATTCACTTAGCAGACTTTTGGGTGCCAACAATTTCTAAAAATTATTTAGGTGCTGTACACACAGAATCAGACTTTGAGCATTTACAAGAAAAATTTCAACCGTTATGGAGAGTTGTATTGTATGTAGTTGCTTTTGTGTTGTTAGGATTGCATTTAGCACACGGTTTTCAGTCTTCATTCCAATCTATTGGAGCGAGACATCCTAAGTATTTAAAATGTGTAAACACACTAGGAACTTGGTATTCTATCTTAATTCCACTAGGATTTATTATAGTAGCTGTTTTTCATTTCGTAACTCAATAATTACATCTATATTATTATGAGCATTCTAGATTCTAAAATTCCTAAAGGTCCATTAGCAGACAAATGGAAAAATCATAAAGATCATATGAACTTGGTTGCACCTAACAACCGAGACAAAATTGACATTATTATCATAGGTACTGGTTTGGCTGGTGGTTCTGCTGCTGCTACATTGGCAGAACAAGGATATAATGTAAAAGCTTTTTGCTACCAAGATTCGCCAAGAAGAGCACACTCTATTGCAGCACAAGGTGGTATAAACGCAGCTAAAAATTATCAAAATGATGGTGATTCTGTTTACAGGTTATTCTATGATACCATAAAAGGTGGAGACTACAGAGCAAGAGAAGCTAATGTATACAGATTGGCAGAAGTTTCTGCGAATATTATAGACCAATGTGTAGCACAAGGCGTACCTTTTGGTAGAGAATACGGTGGTCAATTAGATAACCGTTCTTTCGGAGGAACTCAGGTTAAGAGAACTTTCTATGCTAAAGGACAAACAGGTCAACAATTATTATTAGGTGCCTATTCTGCAATGAGCCGCCAAATTGGTAAAGGTAGAATTAAAATGTACAACCGTCACGAAATGATGGATCTAGTACTGGTAGATGGCAAAGCAAGAGGTATTATTGCTAGAAATATGGTAACTGGCGAGATTGAAAGACATTCTGCTCACGCTGTAGTTATTGCTTCTGGTGGTTATGGTAATGTGTATTTCCTTTCTACTAATGCAATGGGAAGTAACGTATCTGCCGCTTGGAAAATTCACAAAAAAGGAGCATTTTTTGCTAATCCTTGTTTTGTGCAAATTCACCCGACTTGTATTCCTGTTCATGGAACTCAACAATCTAAATTAACCTTGATGTCAGAATCTCTTAGAAATTCTGGTAGAATTTGGGTTCCTAAGAAAATTGAAGACGCAGTTGCCATCAGAGAAGGTAAGTTAAAGCCTGAAACCATTAAAGAAGAAGACAGAGATTACTATTTAGAAAGAAGATATCCTGCATTTGGTAACTTAGTTCCTCGTGACGTAGCGTCTAGAGCTGCTAAAGAAAGATGTGATGCTGGTTTCGGAATCGAAAATAATGATA
>ERZ650307.2262-NODE-2262-length-10576-cov-4.361658_pt1 | contig 10576 bp, 11 predicted proteins | sample MGYA00376243_ERZ650307 | MGnify/ENA primary metagenome ERZ650307 (study PRJEB26733, sample SAMN07839242) | wastewater metagenome | biome: urban; feature: artificial channel; material: waste water | place: USA: North Carolina | collected 2016-03-31 ... | reverse complement strand
GTATGTGCGCAAGGCTATCACCGATTTGAAGCAGTACATGAAGCCGAACGTTATCTTAGCGCTGTGCTCGAAGGGCATGGAGCGCGAAACAGGCAAGACCTTGACGGAGGCCATTCGTGAAGCCTTAGGCGACACAGAAGCTCGTTTGGTGGTGCTGTCAGGGCCGAATCACGCCGAAGAAGTGGCGCGGGATTTGCCAGCTGCAACGGTGGCGGCGTCTAACGACACGGAAGCGGCTATGACGGTGCAGCAAGCGCTGAGCTCCTGCGATTTCCGCGTCTACGTCAATGACGACATGATTGGCGTTGAGCTGGCTGCGACGACAAAGAACATTATCGCGCTGGCCGCCGGTATCGCTGATGGCATGAAGCTAGGTGATAATTGCAAAGCGGCGTTATTGACTCGTGGCCTTTATGAAATGACTCTCTTTGGCACGGCTTTGGGCGCCCGCCCTGAAACCTATGCAGGCCTAGCCGGTATGGGTGACTTAGTCGCCACCTGTATGAGTCGCCACAGCCGTAACCGTGCGGCCGGTCAGAAACTGGCGAACGGTGAAACGATGGACTACATCATGAATCACACGAACATGGTAGTGGAAGGCTTCTTTGCAGTGCGCACCGTGTATGAAACGGCGAAGAGCAAGCATGTGGAAATGCCTATTACAGCGGCGTTGTATGACGTGCTGTATCACCAGAAATCCCCGGCCGATGCGTTGATGGAACTCATGTCTCGTGATTTAAAAGCGGAGATGCACGTAGTTCGTGTGTAGCTTTACGCAGCTGAGACATTGTCAGTATACAGTGCCGAGGAGGCCGTTCATTTCACGGAAAACGTGGGATGAAAAAAACTTGAAATTTTTAAGGGTAGAAGTGCACTTTAGTACTTTTATTTTAAGGAACAATATACTATAATTATTAGATGAGTATGGATGAAACGAGGTAGCTATGAGAATCATTGCCGGAGAAGCAAAAGGGCATACCTTGAAAGCGCCGAAAGGCCGAAATACCCGTCCCACACAGGACCGTGTGCGAGAAAGTATTTTTAACGTGTTAGCCAATTACGGCTTACACGGTATTACCGTGCTCGATTTGTTTTCCGGAACCGGTGCGATGGCATTGGAAGCGTTAAGTCGTGGCGCTGCAGAAGCAGTGTCGGTGGACCGAGCTACGGCGCGACTCATCAAGGAAAACGCCGACCATTGTCGCTTAGCAGACCGATTAGAGGTTTTGCCGTTAAGTCTAGATGCCAGTGGGCAACGCTTAGCGGGACGGCAGTTTGATCTGATTTTTTCAGATCCGCCCTATGAAAAGGACCTTATCGCTGCAACGTGGCGCGTGGTAACGGAACAACAACTGTTAAAAAAAGACGGAATGCTTGTCATAGAACGACACGAAGCGGAACCATTGGGGTTGCCGGATGGCTGGTCTTGCATTAAGGAACAGCGCTTCGGTTACACGCGGGTCAACTATTGTGTGTATGATGAGCTTGAAAGGAGTTAGTAGCGTGCGTGTAGGCATTTGCCCGGGAAGCTTTGATCCTGTAACGAACGGACATGTCGATATTTTCGAACGCGCCAGCAAATTAGTGGACAAACTGATTGTGGCGGTATTAGATAATCCGAATAAAAAACCTTTATTTACTATGGAGGAGCGAGTTGAGCTGATTCGCAAATCGGTGGGACATATCCCTAATGTGGAAGTGGACGGAGCGTCCGGTGGCTTGTTATACAAATATGCCAATTCCAAGAACAGTCGCATCATTATTCGAGGGTTACGAGCTCTCAGTGATTTCGAATATGAATTCCAAAGAGCATTGTTTTCTAAATATTTAGATGACGAAATCGAAACTGTATTTATTATGACCAACAACAAATATTCCTTTGTAAGCTCCACGGGCATCCGCGAGCTGGCTCGATTCAATGGCAAGCTGGACGGATTAGTACCGGATATAGTCAAAGAGGCGTTGGAAGCAAAATTTAAATCTGACAATCAATAGGAGTGGAACGTATGAAAACAGAAAAACTTTTAGAAGATTTGGAAAATTTAATCGAAAACAGCGGCCATATTCCCATGACCAGCAAACGCGTTATTGAGGAAGAAGAAGTAATGCGCATACTCGACTCCATTAATGAATCGTTGCCGCTGGAGTTGGAAGAATCTCGCCGCATTGTAGCTGAAAAAGAAAAGATTTTGGCAGATGCACAGCGTCAGGCGGATACGTTGATTGCTCAGGCTAAGGATTACATTGCTAAGCTGACCGAAGAAAGCGAATTGGTTAAGCAGGCACAGGATCATGCTAGTCAGATTATCACAGCAGCCAACCAGTCCTCTGAAGAATTGAAGAATAGCTCCATTCAGTACGCAGCCGACGTACTTCGCTACGTAGAAGGTAACTTAGAAAAGACCTTGGAAAGCTTGCGTCAGAATCGTGAAAGCTTAAAACAATCCGGTCGTGAACAGTAATTGTGTGACCGCTACTGACAGGTAGATAGTAAAACGCCTGTGAGACAAGATGCCCGAAGAGGACTTGTTTCACAGGCGTTGTTTTCATAGATAGCCTCAATTGCTAACACCGCTAGTGCAGTGGGCGGCGAAGTGGACGCTAACTTTAGAAAGGAGTGTACCATGAATTTAGATGGCTTAACACTTACGGTGCTGACCAAGCAGCTGGCGAACCGTCTCATGGGCGGTCAGCTGCAGAAGGTGCTGCAAGTGGATAAGACGACCATGGTCTTTAAAATAAACGGCCCCCAGGGCAACGAAAACCTGGTGGTCACCGTTGGAAGTTCGCCGGCGTGCTACTTGAGCCGAGAGCTGACCGACTTGCCGAAGGAACCGACGTCCCTGTGCATGTTCTTGCGCAAGCACTTAGAAGGGGCGCGTATTACGTCGGTAGAACAGTACAATGGCGACCGCATTTTGGCCATTACGGCGGACAAGCTGGAGCTGACCGGTGAAATAACGGCGAACACGATCTACGTGGAATTGATGGGGAAATATTCCAACTGTATTTTCGTGCAAAACGGCGTTATCCTTGAGGCGCTTATCCATGTAACGCCGCTCATGAACCGCGAGCGTTCCATTGCGCCGAAGTTGACCTATGAATTGCCGCCGCACACGGAGCGCGGCCAGATTCCGGAATATACGGAACAGGAAATTGCCGGCATGCTCACCACCTTTGGTCAAGGTAGCGTTGGTGAAACCATTCGCGCTTTGTTTAACGGCTTTGGGCCGGCGTTGATGAAGGAAGTGTGCTTCGAAGCAGGCGTAACGGAAAAGACGCCTGTCGCTGAGCTAACGCCGGAACAGGTGAACGACTTGGCTCATGTGCTTCATACCGTTGGTAATGCTATTGCCGAAGCGACGAGCCTTTATGAATACCGCAAGGAAAACGGTCGCTCTCAGTATAGTCCTATTATGTTGACGTTTCCAACGGCTGGCGAATTAGTGACCATCCACGAGGATCCGTCGGCGTGTGTGGCTACGGAAATTGCGAAATCCGGTGCTATTAATACGGCCGGTCGTAATTTGGAACGCTTGCTCCAACAGGCCGTAAAGAAAGAGGAATTACGTCATCAGAAGATTTCCGACGAATTAGCGGATACGGAGTTAACGGACCGTTATAAATTGTATGGCGATTTGCTCATGATTAACGCCTACTTGCCGGTGCGTTACGAAAAGACCGTAACGGTAGATAATATCTTGGCGGACCCGGTAGAGCCTATTGAAATTCCGTTGCAGCCGGAGCTCACCATCGTCGACAACGCGCAGCATTACTACAAGCTGTATACGAAGCTGAAGAACCGTGCCATCAGCGGTCGCTACCAGCTTAACCAGAGTGGTCAGCGCATCGATTATTTGCAGTCCATTTTGTATAGCTTAAGCTTGGCTAAGGACAAGCGTGCCGTTCAGGAAATTCAGACTGAATGTGAAGCGGCTGGACTTTTGAAGAAATCCAAGAAGCCGATTCCTTATAAATCTGACAAGAACGCGTTGCTTCGTTTTAACGTGGATGGTGGCGAAATCATCGTAGGCCGCAATAACCGCGAGAACGAATACATTACGCATCGCTACGGCAAGCCCAATGATTTGTGGTTCCACACGTTGCAGATTCAAGGCAGTCACGTGTTGTTTAGACCGAACCAGGAGCCGACGATGCAGCAAATCGAGCAGGTGGCGAAGTACGCTGCGTTCTACAGCAAAGCCAGAGAATCGTCCCACGTGCCGGTTGATTTTACCTATATTAAATATATCAAGAAACCGCCAGCATCACCGTTAGGCTATGTTATTTACACCAACCAGCAAACGCTTATCGTGGACCCGAAGGACCCGACGAAGCTGGAAGCACAAAAGCAAGACGCGTAGCGTTATTTCACAGGTAGAAAGGATTGAGTGTACATGAACAGTATGACCGGCTTCGGTCGCGGCACTGCCAGCGCAGGTCGTTATGAAATCACTTTTGAAATAAAATCCGTCAATTCACGGTTCTTAGATATTTTCATCAAATTGCCGGCGGCCTTAACGGCCTTTGAAGATTCGGTTCGTCAAGCGGTGCGCAATGCTATGCAGCGTGGCAAAGTGGAAATTACGGTCATGATGCGTTCCGTTGGTGATAGCGATAGCGTCGTTGTCGTAGATAGTGCATTGTGTCAGCAGATTCGCCAAACCTTAGTAGACCAAGGTTTTTACAAGGCGGCCGCCGATGTGCCGGTACAGGATGTGCTCGCTGTGTCTACCGATTGGATTCGTACGGAAAACGCGCCGGTCGATGAAGACGTGTTAAAGGCCGGTTTGGAGTCTGCTATGAAAGACGCCATTGAAGGCCTACTGACCATGCGTGGCCGCGAAGGGGCCGCACTGGCCGTAGAACTTCGTCGTCGGGCCGATATTTTAGAAGACTTATTGCACGAAATTGACGAGCATAAGGAAGCGGCCGTGAACGCTTACGAAGAACGATTGACCCAGCGTTTAACGGCGCTTTTGGAAAAAATCCAGGCAGACGACTTGCCGCGCGAACGAATCGTGCAGGAAGTGGCCATTATGGCAGATAAAACAGATATTACAGAAGAAATTGTAAGATTCGGTACACATGTGGTACAATTAAAAAATACACTAGACGAATCGACGGCAATTGGTCGAAAATTGGACTTCTTGGTCCAGGAGATGAATCGCGAAGTGAACACGATGGGTTCCAAGGGGAGCGATTTATCCGTAGTTGACCGCGTGGTTCGCCTGAAGAGTGAATTAGAAAAAGTGAGAGAGCAAATTCAAAATATTGAGTAAATACTAAGTAATCGAAGCAGTGAGGAGTACGTAAGTTATGAGCATCAAACTTTTGAATATCGGATTCGGAAATATGGTGTCGGCTAATCGATTGATTGCGATTATCAGCCCTGAATCGGCACCGATTAAACGAATGATACAAGACGCCAGAGAAAAAGGGGTCCTGGTAGACGCCACCTATGGTCGTAAGACTCGTGCGGTGTTGGTCATGGATAGTGGCCAAATCGTCTTGTCGGCTATCCAGCCTGAAACTGTCGCTCATCGCGTTGTACAGCCCGCCGCGGCCGATGAAACGGAAGCGTAGGTGATACCATGTCGGATAAAGGGATTCTCATCGTATTGTCCGGTCCGTCGGGAGCCGGCAAAGGAACAATTTGCGCTGCTTTGCGCAAGGAAATGCCGAATTTGGTATATTCCGTTTCCATGACAACCCGTTTGCCTCGCGTAGGCGAAGAAGAAGGCGTAAGCTACTTCTTCCGCGGCAAAGAAGAGTTTGAAGAACTAATCAAGGAAGACGCGTTCTTGGAGTATGCGCGCGTTTACGACAACTATTACGGCACGCCGAAGCAGCACGTAATGGACTTGCTCAGTCAAGGCAAAAGTGTTATTTTAGAAATAGATATTCAAGGGGCCATGCAGGTTAAGGAACGGTTCAGCGAAGCCGTTTTCATCTACATCGTGCCGCCGTCCTTGGATATTCTGTCCCATCGCCTGCGTGACCGCGGTACCGATGCGACAGACGTTATCAACAAGCGCCTCTCGAAGGCTAGCTCTGAGCTCGCCTTGGCCCATCGCTACGACTACATCGTCGTAAACGACAAGCTTGATGACGCCGTTTTGAAGGTAGCATCCATTTTGCGAGCCGAAGCTTGTAAAATCAAACGCAACAAAGAAAAAATTCAGTATATCTATAGCCAGTACACCAAATCCGAATAAGAGATTGGTACATATAGTCCTGCAATCTAGCCAATGGCATGAAGTAAGCTTGCGGTATCCATAGATTAAAAGGGTAGGTATAGAGTTAAAAGGAGACGAATGCATTATGATGGTAAAACCGCTTTTGAAAGACTTGGAAAAACATGTAGACAGCAAGTACACCTTGGTAACGTTGGCTGCTAAACGCGCTCGTGAATTGACTGACGGTGACGCAGCGCTCGTTAACGACGTTGATACGGATAAACCGGTATCGATTGCTTTGCATGAAATTGCTGAAAACAAAATCGGGTTTGCTCGCACAAAGGATGGCATCAAATAAACCATGAAACATAAACACATTATCGTAGGTGTGTCCGGCGGTATTGCGGCGTACAAAGCCGTAGAAATCGTTAGCCGCCTGCGCAAGGCCGGCGCCGAAGTCAAAGTCGTTATGACCGAAAACGCCACAAAATTTGTGACGCCCATGACCTTTGGTGAAATAAGCGGCAACCCGGTAGCGGTAAAAATGTTTGAAGACGTACACGATTGGAATGTGGAACATATTGCGTTAGCTAAATGGGCTGACGCTTACCTTGTTGCGCCTGCAACAGCCAATGTAATTGGCAAATTAGCGGCCGGCATCGCCGACGATATGCTTACCACCCAGCTCATGGCTACGAAGGCACCGATTTTCCTGTGCCCGGCTATGAACACCAACATGTACGAAAATCCCATTACGCAGCGAAACATGCAGACATTGCGTGATTTGGGCTTCCATATTTTAGAAGCAGCTAGTGGTAGCTTGGCCTGTGGTATCAGCGGTATCGGCCGATTACCGGAACCTGTAGATATTGTGAATTGGCTGTCATTTCACGTGGGGCGCACGGACCTCTTGGCGGACAAAACGGTTATCGTCACTGCTGGCGGTACTCGCGAAGCCATCGACCCGGTGCGCTACATTGGCAATCACTCTAGCGGCAAAATGGGCTATGCGGTAGCAGCGCAAGCGGCTATGGCCGGCGCTCGCACCATCTTAATCAGTGCGCCTACGAGCCTTGAAGTGCCTTATGGCGTGGAATACGTGCCGGTAGACTCTGCCGAAGCCATGAAAGCCGCCGTTGATGCGCGCTACGAAGAAGCTGATGCGGTTATCATGACCGCCGCTGTAGCCGACTTTAAAGTCGAAAATGCAGCGTCCAGTAAAATCAAAAAAATGGATACCTTGGATCTTCACTTAGTGAAAAATCCGGACATTCTAAAAGGCCTGGGTGAACGGAAAACTCATCAAAAATTAATTGGGTTTGCCGCTGAAACCAACGACGTTATCGAATATGGTAAAACGAAGGTATTAACCAAGAACCTCGACATGCTCGTCGCTAACGACGTTAGCAAGAAGAACATTGGCTTTAATGCTGACGATAACGAAGTCACTTTCATCTATCCGGGCGGGCAAATCGTTAACTTGCCACTTATGACAAAAAATGATGTTGCTAAGCGAATTATTTCAGCCTTGGCAGAATTATAATTTTGTTGTACAATAGTTTATGTCATACGACACATGTTATTAAACACATGCATCGGAAGACAACAGTTACATAACATATACGTCTCATCAAGAGTAGCGGAGGGAAAGGCCCTGTGAAGCTACAGCAACCATTCAATTTTGAAAAGGTGCTAAATCCGACGGCAAAGCCGAAAGATGGGGTTACATTCCTCATCGGCTTGATGAGGAATTTTTTTATGGAGGTAAAGGGTAACAATGGCTGAAAAACATGTATTTTTCACATCTGAATCCGTTACGGAAGGTCATCCTGATAAAATCGCTGACCAGATTTCCGATGCGGTTTTGGACGCTATTTTAGCACAAGATCCTACGGCACACGTAGCTTGTGAAACTTTGGTAACAACCGGTCAGGTACACGTTGTGGGCGAAATTTCCACAAAGTGCTATGTAGATATTAATCACTTGGTTCGTGAAACCATTCGTGACATCGGATATACCCGTGCTAAATACGGTTTCGACTGCGATACTTGCGGCGTAAACGTTGCATTGGATGAACAGTCTGCCGATATCGCTATGGGCGTTGACGACGCTTTGGAATCCCGTGATGGCGGTTCCGATAAATTCGATAAAATCGGTGCTGGTGACCAGGGTATGATGTTCGGTTACGCTACTAACGAAACCGAAGAATTCATGCCGATGCCGATCGCTTTGGCACACCGCTTGTCTCGTCAGTTGACGAAAGTACGTAAAGATGGCGTTCTTCCGTACCTCCGTCCGGACGGCAAAACTCAGGTTACCGTTGAATACGTTGACGGCGTGCCGAAACGTATTGAAACCATCGTTATTTCTACCCAGCATGGTCCGGAAGTAACTCGTGAACAGATCGAAGCTGACTTGAAGAAATACGTTATCGCTCCTGTATTGCCGGAAGGCTTCGTGGACGAAAACACCAAATACTTCATCAACCCGACTGGCCGTTTCGTAATCGGTGGCCCGCAGGGCGATGCTGGCTTAACTGGCCGTAAAATCATCGTTGATACCTACGGCGGCATGGCTCGTCATGGCGGCGGCGCATTCTCCGGTAAGGATCCTACAAAAGTAGACCGCTCTGCTGCATACGCAGCTCGTTACGTTGCTAAAAACGTAGTAGCTGCTGGCCTTGCAGACAAATGTGAAATCCAGATTGCATATGCTATCGGCGTTGCTAAACCGGTATCCATCATGGTTGAAACCTTCGGCACTGCTAAAGTAGACGAAGCTGTTATCGCTAAACTCGTTAACAAACACTTCGACCTTCGTCCGGCTGGTATCATCGAAATGTTGGACTTGCTCCGTCCTATCTACCGCCAGACGGCAGCCTATGGTCACTTCGGCCGTACTGATGTAGATCTTCCGTGGGAACACACTGACAAAGCTGCTTTGTTGCGTTCCGAAGCAGGTTTATAATCTGCGGGTTAGGCGTTAGCCTGTACGGATTTAGTGCCATAAGCAGAGCCCGAGCTAGCTCGTAACTCTCGGTACGAATCGGTGATTTGGTTTTAATTTTATATCGTTCTTAGAACGTGCAGAGGCTTTTCCTCAACGTTTCTCGACTGTCGCTTACGCAAGGTCTTCGAAATCGTTGAGGAAAAGCCTCTTTTGCGTTTGTTCTAATTTTACGGCATTGAATGTTAGCCCGTACGGATTTAGAGGCATGAGCAGTTGCCCGAGCTAGCTCGCAAACTCGCGCGCTCGGTACAATTCGGGGGGGGAGATTGGTATGTAGGCATTAGCCTTTACGGATTTAGGGGCATAGGTGGTAGCCCGAGCTAGCTCGTAAACTCACGCGCTCGGTATATTAGCTATTAGATGGTGGGAGAGGTATTGGGAGAAATTGAACTAAAAAATCACTGGTAATAGGTTTATAAGTATGATATAATGAACACCTGTTATCACATTTGGTGATGTATGTTGTATTATTTATTTAAGAAAGGGTGCATTTATGAGAAAGATTGTGTTGTTGTTTTTGCTGATGGTAGTAGCTATGATTAGTACAGTTTTTGCAGATTCCGGGTTAGCTAATTATGGAAATCGCTCGAAGGTTATGCCAATTATATGGGTAAGTCCCGAAGATGTTAGTGATGTAACGGAAACGGAACAGATATTGTATACTGGTGTTCAAAAAGTAGTGGCATCAAATGCGGATGTAATTCCTTTGGATGAAGCGCAGGCAACATTTAGAGAATACTTGATGGAAAATGACCGTACACCGGACTCCATCAAAGATGTTAATGGGTACTTGCCTAAGAAAAAAGAAATTCAGGAAATGGCACAACTCAATAATGCGGACTATGTAATCGTTATTAGCACTAGAGCTACTGACAAAAAAGAAAAAACAGCATGGCTCGCTTTCTCTCCGGTGAAATATGAAGTCACTGTTGCCTTTACAACCTTAGTCTACTCCGTAAAAGAAGGCAAATACATCTACAATAAACAAGTTTCTGTGAAAGACAATGCCGCTGGTACCTCAAGCTACGAACGTGCTTTCAAAAAAGCTTGTAACAAATACGTTAAACAATTGGATTTACCGGCATTAGTGCCTGTAACTACAACTGCATCTACAGTACAAGCTGTACAATAATATTAAAAGGGACATGTCTAGTGCATGTCCTGTTTTTGTTTTGGCGCTAAAGCTACCGAGTGAAGAAGCGAAGCAATCAAACTCGGGCTTATGCTAGAATCGCTAAATCCGTTAATACTAACATGCCTAGTCGTTCGTAAGATTTATTTCTCCCAAAAAGGCTATAGTGTGCTTAGCCGTGCGTTCGGTGCTTGTAAGTATACCGAGAGAGAGAGCTACATCTCGGGAACGGACCGAGCCGAAAAGTTTGGTTTT
>ERZ650307.2258-NODE-2258-length-10589-cov-4.982438_pt1 | contig 10589 bp, 3 predicted proteins | sample MGYA00376243_ERZ650307 | MGnify/ENA primary metagenome ERZ650307 (study PRJEB26733, sample SAMN07839242) | wastewater metagenome | biome: urban; feature: artificial channel; material: waste water | place: USA: North Carolina | collected 2016-03-31 ... | reverse complement strand
CCTCAGTTACCAAAGGAACATCTCCATACAACTCAATCAGATAGGAATAATATAAAGCTCTCAGAAACTTTGCTTCAGCTTTAGTTAAGTTATTGTCAAATATAATTTGTTGTGTTAAACCTGATTTAGCAGGGTCGTTAGCGTGCTTATAACCTCTAGCATGCACATCTCCTCTTCCGACATATTTGATTACGCCTTTAGAATCTCTTAGTACATATAAACCTTGCCCATTCAATTTATCATATTTTCCAGCACCTGTTTTACCAGTTTTTCTAAGCGATGGTAATCCTAAGCATCTTTTTAAGCCCAATGGATCAAACCATCCAATCGGATTCGGAGCATAAGCAAAAACATTATCTCCACCCAACAACCCAATCGGGTCACGGCTAATAAACATCCCCACATCACTATCATAATAGCGAAAGCGGTTATAATGTAAACCCGTCTCAATATCTAAACTTTGCCCCTGAAACTTAAACGGCTGAAGCTCATTTTCACTTATTGCAAAATTATCAACAAATTGCTGTTTATACAGGCTATCAAAACTACCACCCCAAGCCCTATCATAACTTAACCAAATCACATCGCCTTTCTCATCTGAAAGCTCCTGCGGAGTTCCAAGATGATTACAATGATAATAATAAATCTTGACTAACGGTTCTTTTGCTTTCTCGATATTATCGTAAAACTCTTGATTAACAATACCATAAGGAACGTGTTGTTCAATGTAGCGTATCTTTTCAGCAATTCGCTTGCTCTCAAGCTCTGCCGACAGTTGAACAATTCTCGCCACAGGCACAAAACTATCCTGCTCATACACTGTCGTAAACACATGGTCTGTCGTATATTCTTGAACCTGCCGATTCCCATCCCACAACATCAACATCGTCTGCCGTTGTGGCTTCTCATAACTCACGAACCCAAACCTTGGCACATTGCCCTTTAACCCAAGCTTACTCGACTGTTTCACACTTGATGACTTAGCAATTCGTCGCCCAAACGCATCGTAAAAATACAGCGTTGTCGTCGTCGTGACATTTACCCCCTCATCTTTGATAACAATCGACTGGCTTAACTCCCCATTGGCATTATAAGCCAACTGTAACGACTGACGAAAACCCACCAACCCATTCACTGATTGGGCTAACTCATTGCCGTCTTTATCCACAGGCACCATGGTTTTTTGAATCACTCGCCCATGCTTATCATACACATAGCCAACCTTCTTACCCTGAGAAATCAAATGGGTTGGTCGTTTGGTACGACTATCAATGCCTTGCCCATTGATAGCATTTGTATTGCTGGTTTGCTCATTATTTTGTAGATAAGACAACGGCACACGGTTACTGGCAGGGTCAAAGGCAAACCGCTCTTTCACCCCTTGATGGTGATTAAAATCGGTGAGTTTATGCTCGGTTAAGCGACCGATTTTGTCATACTGATACTGATGATTGCGTTGATAATGATTGACAATCACTTGGTTGGGGCGATGGGCGACCGCTTGGGTCAATCGAGTAGAACTTGCGATATGGGTGAGTTGACCGACTTTATCATAGGCATAACTGCGTTCAATCACGATATGTTTGTCATTGCTACTGTACTGCTTAACCAGTCTGCCCATTGGGTCATAGCCAAAGCTTGATAGCAGTTCGCCTTGTTGCCGTGTCACCTCTTGGTGTAGCTTGTTGGTGGTGCTATGGCGGATCTCAAAGATGTTGCCTTGTTCATCGGTGAGGCTTTGGTTATACAGATGCCCTGAGCCGTAATACAACTGATTTAAGCATTTGCCATCAGGCAGGGTGGTTTTAATGCGATTGCCCAGTTCATCATATTCATGGGTGAGGGTTTGGCTTAAGGTACTGCTGTCATCATCATTATCAACGCCATGCGGTAATTGGGCAAAGCTGTGATGGCGTTGCAGGGTTTCGGTTATTAGTTGCCCCACAGGGTCATAGCCGAGGGTGGTGGTGGCGTTTGGACTAATGGCTCGAATCAGTTGCCCTGCGATGTCGTATTGATAGCGTAGGCGGTGGGGGGTGTTTTTGCCTGATAGGGGTTGTTGATAACGCTGATAATCCGCCTCACTGTGGTGAAATGGGTTGGGTTTGTTAGTTGGCAGATAGGCTTTGTCTAGAAACCTGCGGTCAGTGAGGCTGTATTTGTCGGTGAGCTGTCCTGCTAGGTCATAACGGTAGTAGTGGTGAATGCCTGTATCAAGCTGGTGTTTGAGTAGCCCTGCTTTGCTGTAGTCGTAGTGGGCAGTGGTGCCATCAAAGCGGGTCTCAGAGATAAGATTATCACCTTTGTCGTAATTAAATGTCCAGTGCTCGCCGTTTTCGTTGGTTAGGCAAATGAGTCGGCGTTGGTTATCGTAAGCGTAGCTTAGGGTGTGTCCAAGTGCATCGGTTCGCTGACGGGGTAGGTCGTCGATTTCGTATTGGTAATGGGTGGTTTGTCCTTTGGCATCGCTGTAGCAGAGCAATCTGCCTTGTCTGTCATAGCTAAACTGTTCACGAGTGTTGTCAGGGTAGGTGATACGCACGGGGGAGGCGGTGCGGTACTCGGCTGTGTCGTACTCATAGCGGGTGATTTGTCCCAGTGGGTCGGTGACTTGGGTGAGTCTGCCATGCTCGTCGTATTGGTAGAAGGTGGTGTTAAAGCTACAGTCGGTTTGGGCGGTCAGGTTGCCGAGGCTGTCGTATTCATACGTGTAGCTTGAGCCATTGGCTAGGGTTTGGCGGATTACCCTGCCTTTATCGTCTCGCTCGATATGGGTACTATGCCCATTAGCATCGGTGATGGTGGTCGGTTGTCCATGTTCGTCGTACTGGATATGAGTGCTGTAGCCATTGGGGTCGATGAGGTAGCTTAGGCGACCTTGTTGGTAGGTGTATTGCTGGGTTCGCCAGATGGGCTGACGGCTGTTGCTGTCGATATCCACCAGTTGGTTAATGGCGGTGAGGTTGTCGCCTGAATAGCTAAAGGTTTGGGTGTGTCCGTCAGGGTCGATTTGTTGTATCAGTCTGCCAAAGCTGTCTAGGATAAACTGGGTGTGGTTGCCATTGCCGTCGGTAATGCCTGTCCAACGCTTTTCTTCGTCAAAGTGGTAGATGGTTTGGGATTCATTGGGGGTGTCTTTGGCTTCGGTGACGATGGTATAGCCATCATGGTAGTCAAAGTGATAGGTTTGTCCGTTGTTGATAAGGTTTTCGATGACTTTGCCTGTGATAGTGTGTTTGTTGTAGGTGTAGTAGCTGCTGATACCATCGGCAAAGTGGTGGGCTATCATGATGTGGTTTCGCCACTCGTAACGACGGCTTGGGGTATCGGTTAGTCCTGTGACGCTGTCTTGGTGACGATAGACGGCAATTAAGTCGCCTTGGTCGCTGTATTGGTAGCTGACCAATGGTTTGGTATTAAGTAAGGCTTTTGGGGCTTTGCCGTCGTCGATTAAGGCTTGTGCGAAGTCTCTATATTGGTTGAGTGGCTGGGTTAAAAACGCTTGTTGTAATGAAGCGGATAGTTCACTGATAGCAGTTTTGCTTAAATTGGTGAGTTCTTGAATGCTGATTAGGCGGTAGTGTTCGGTGTCTTTATACGGCGTAAAAGTGAGTTCTATAAGTCTGCCAACACTGTCTTGGATAAATTGCGGTAGATGGGATTTATCGGCATATTTGTGATAGCTTAAGGTGATGCGGTTACCATAGCTGTCGCTTTGCCCTGTGCAGTAATAAGTAGTATCTCGGGGGTAAACCAGATTATCTTCTTCTATCTCACCAAAGTGTAAGGCAATGCCGTCACCTGTGGGGCTTGAGCCTGCGGTAAGACGGTATTGCCCTGGGGCATCGTGGTGTAGGCGGATGTCTTCGTAGCGTGAATAGAAGCTTGAGCCTATGGCCATATAGGGGAAGTTGATTTCTCGTCCGTAGGCGTCAATCAGCTGTACGAGGTCATCAGCTGGGCGGACATTGAGACACAGTGTCCATGTGTTGCCCCAGCCTTGTCCGTACCAACCGATTGGGTCGCCTGCTCGTCCTCGTCCGACTTTGCTGTCACTGACGTATTGTCTCTCCCAGATTAGCGGTAGGTCGCCTGTGAGGATAAAGTCGGTGTCGTCATTGCCTGATAGGACTTTTACGCCTTGGATGGGGTTGACAGGTTTTTTTGTCGTGGGGCAATTAGGGCAAGGTCCACCCTTACCATCCGCTTGCCCTGTGTTAGCTGTCTGTTTTTTTTGATCTTGTTTTGAAGTAGTAGCTTGTTGGCTTGAAGTTGATTTACTAACTGCTTGCGTTTTTTGAGGAGTTCTACTTTGGCTTATTCTTTTATCCGCTCTATTTTTAAAAATATTTCTTAATGAAGATAGGTCCTTGATTCCTAATTTCTGAGCAGCAACCTTAAAACCACCACTTAATTTATCAGATAACCCTGCCAATTTTGACGCCATTCCAGCAACTTTTTTCGCTTTCAATGCAGCTGAAATGGCATTACCAGTTCCTCCTGTCGTTGCTGCGAGAATGCCTTGAAGTGCTACTTCTGTTATTAAGCCACCTAAAGCTTTAGCTTTTTCTGTAGATTTCATTTTATTGATATCAGCAATTATTTTTGCTACTTCACAGGTGACTGGACCTTTAATGTAGCTAAAAATATCATCTAATAAGCCGCTAATATCTTCTAAATTATATTTGTTATTTAATAAATCATCTGCAAAGCCTGCTAATGTTTTCGCAGTATTAACGGTTGATTGGTAAGCTTGAGAAGCTTGATTCCAAGCATCTTGTGCCATTTTTTTTGCGCTTTCATAACTTTTAGAAATTGCATTAAGTGGATCATTCCATAACTTTTGGAAAAAATTACTAGCATTTCCAGCCTGTGTAACCGCTTGATTCTTTATTTCATTTAATAGTTTCAAATATTCATCTTTTACTACTACTGCACCTTGGCCAAAAGCAATGAAATTGTCTTTATTTAAGTTCTTTGGATCTTGGAAAAATTGTTTTAATTTTACAATCTCTGCTTTCATTTGATTTGTACAATCTTTGCTAGTATTGTTGACTGGTAGAACAGTACTAGTTACAACTTTGACAGGCTGAACATTATTTACACTTTTTATATTAGTTAAGTTAGTATTTAAAATTTGTTGAACAGCGTTTTGTCGAGAGACTAAAATTCTATTTTGAGTACTTTTTTGGAAAGGCTTTGTTGAAAGATTACTCAAATCTTTTAGGTCTTTATTAAATGTTTTATTACCCATTCCCTTTCCCCTTATGGTCATGGAACACAGCCCAATCGCCTTCCACTCTCACACTATCAGAATGCTCCGTGGCATAATAGATGCCATTCCACGTCCCTGAGATTACCCCTTTTCCCCCAGGAATACCGCCTTTGCAATGTGGCACATACGAACGACTAATAAACAAAGGATAACCATTGCCTCGGGTATGATTGGCCGTCTGCGTTGCCGTATCAAGGGTTGCATAAGTAATACAAGGCACAGGTACCTTACTGCCTGGCGGAATAATTAGATCAGGGGCTGTGGCAATCATGCGATGTTCAGAACGTCGCTCTGCAATATACTTATCACCCATGTTTTGCCTCACTATTATCGGGCTCTGCTTTAGTTTCTTGATAGCCTTTGGTATCCGTCACAAATGCATTGACCTTAATCTCGACATTCTCCCCAAACTCACTAAGCAATACGATACGTCGCCAGACAATCTCCAAGGTACGTTTATCGGTGTCAATGACTAGCGTATCAATATCCATGTCTAAATTCATGGCCAACTGTTCACTATCATCGACTATCAAATAGGCAAGAGACGTGGGTAGGGTATAGCTTTGTTTGCCTTCAGGAAAAAAGCCTGTCAACGTTAGTCTTTCACCGCCAATTGGATGAAACGGTAACCACTGGTCTTGGCTGGTCTGCTGCCAATGCCGCATATCAAAATCGACAGGATAACCACCGCCCGTGGCTTCCTCACTCCAATCGAGCTTATCGCTTAAATACTGCATTCTTGGTTGCCAAAAGTTAGCATATGAACCAAAACCTGCGACAGGTATTGGCTGATACGGACTTTGCGGTAATTGCGGCTGTTGGGTATCACTGATGGCAATTAACTGGGGAACTCGAATCCGCTCTAACCCTGCTAGATGGTTGTGGGCGATTGTGTATTGCTCCAAAGTTAGAGCAGCTAAGTCCTTATGACTAGGTAACCAACCTGTGCCTGATGGGTTAGGGGAATAATCAAGGGTTGGGATTTCGGGGCTATCAGGTTTAACCAGTTTAAAATGACCGCCATAAGCGTTTTCATAGCCAAGTTCAACTTTGCGAGTGTGACTCGGTTTGGTTAATTGCCAACGGCTACCATGCCCTTCCCAAAACCGCTCCCCTGATACCACAAGCGATTTGTGCCAAGACTGATACGTGGCATCCCAATGATTTTCTCGTAGCCCATCTAAGCGAATATCACACAGCCACTCAGTTTTGGGTGTAGGTTGCTGGGCACTACCAACTACAATAATTTCGGCATTGGGCTTGTAGGGTATTAAGTCACTCGGGTATCGCACACTATCCCAGCGACTATCCTGCTTCACCACATCACTTAAGCGAATATCAATGGGTTTGATTAATGGTTTAATTGTACCGTCTTCTCGCAAGGAAAAACTTTGTTTTAAAATGACAATATAGTAAGGATTACCCACCAACAACTTATGCTCAAAGCCAAATACTGGGTAGTTTTTTTGAGACAGATTAACCAATGCCACCATACAACTGCCCTAGTTTAAATCAATCAATTTACTGTCAATATCCACCACAGTATCGCCTGCAATATGGATTTTATTGCCATTAAGCTCAATATTACCATCACTGTCCATGGTCAAAGTGGATTTGCCCGCTTTAAGTACCAAGGTTTCCCCTGCTTCAATTACCACGGTTTTGCCTGCGTGCATACTGATACTTTGTCCCACATTGGTTTTTTGGGTCATGCCGATATTGACGATATGAGCGACCCCGACACTTAACACATAGGTCGCCCCGATATTTTGGATATGCCCTAAACCAATGGTTTGCATGGAAGCCAGTTTAATAGTTTCATTTTGTAGACCATTAATCGTAATATGCTGATTTTTATGGATATTTAAGGTGCGGCTTTTATTAATAGTGAGGGTCTCATTCTTACCCACGGTCTCTGTGCGGTTGCCAAGCACATCGATTTTCTCATTTTTTTCCACAGTTTCCGTACGATTACCCCCAATACTAATGGTTTCATCCTTATCCACCCGCTCTTTACGGTTTTCATGAATCGTAATCGTCTCATTCTTATCGACTGTCTCCGTGCGGTTTTGGTGAATCGTGATAGTCTCATCCTTATCCACCGTCTCAGTTCTAAACCCATGTACCATCACCGTTTCATCATTATCAATGGTCGTGGTACGGTCATGGTTTACCGTTCTTGTCTCATCATGCTTAATCAGGCTGGTTAAATCCTTTTGAGCCTGAAAGTTCACCAGCTCACTGCTCGCCGTATCATCAAACATCAACTCATTGAAGTTCGACAATGGGGAATTAAAGCTCTTACTCTTAATCCCTGACTTCTTAGCCGCCGCAGGAAATCCCCACGGTGGCGGATTACTGCTGTTGTATAGCCGTCCCACCACAATCGGTCTATCACTATCGCCATTGATAAAGTCCACTAGCACTTCTTCCCCAATCCGTGGGGTATTAATTGACCCAAAGCTTCCCCCTGCCGAACCCTGAATCACCCGAATCCAATCCGAGCTTTTCTCATTCATCGGTCCGTATCGGTCCCAATGAAACTGCACTTTAATATCGCCATATTCATTGGTATATACCTCTTCGCCTGCAGGTCCTGTGACAATCGCCGCTTGGGTGCCAAGCATTCTAGGTTTTGGGGTGTGTCTTGGGGCTCGGTATTGATGGGATTTGGGTATGGCGGTAAAGTCAATGCGGTAGTGGCTTAAGTCCTGTCCTGTGGTATACCCTGCTTCTTGAAAGTCATAGTGAGCTTGGGTGATAAGATACTCACTGTTGGCGGCTTGATGGGGGTGACGTTCTAGGCTAAAGGTGTAGCCTGGGGCAATGGTCAAGACGTTGCCTGAGGCGGTGATGCTTTGACTGTGGGCTTTATGGTCTTCGGTGCGGACGGTTTTGTAGTGGTCGGCTTGCCCTGGGTTTTTAAAGTTGGTGTAGAAGTCGTATTGTTCGGTGCTTTGTCCGCCTAGGCTGTGTGTGCTACCACTGGCGGTGAGCTTGGTTTTTGCCATTTGGTAGTTGTAGTCGTTGACGCTGACTTGTTTGGTGTTAAGGTGGTCAGTGTGTTGCCAGGTGTCAATGTAGGCTTGGTCAGGGGTGCCTGCGGCAATGTATTTGGAGTGGTAGGGTAGGGTGGTTTTACCCAGAATAGGTTTGTGTTGGGCGTTGTTATCTGCGAGTATGAGGGTGTGATTGCCTGCACTGTGTTCAAAGTAGTAGTAGATGCCTTCTTGTTCAAATAGACGGTTTAGGTAGTCTAGGCTGGTTTCTTGGTATTGGGTGCTGTGCCCATAGGTGCGATAGCCATTTTGGCAGTTGTTTTGGTAGTTGATGCCCAGTTCGCCCAGTAGGGTGGCAGCGATGTCGAGTACGGTTTTGTCGACAAAGACGCGGCTGTCAATGCGTTGAGATAGATACCAAAGGTTGGGACGAACGGTGCAGGTGTAGAGGTGGTAGTCGAGTTCATCGGGGTCTTCATGCAGGTAGCCAAAGTCGGTGATGATGCCACTTAGGTAGCGGGTAGTTTGTTCGGTGTCGATGCTGGTGGTTAAGGGTTGCCCAATGCCATTATTACCTAGGTTGGGGTCTTTGCTGGTGAGGATGAGTTTAAATTCGTAAAGCTGGCTGATGCCTTCGTTCCCTTGGAGTGTTTTGATGGTCATGCCCTTGCCATATGGGCTTTGGATTTGTAAGGTGCGTTCCATATGGGCTCCAAATAAATAACTATTGTCTAAAATTTAATTGAGTGGTTGAGGTTTGATGACTTTTGTTAGTATATTGGCTAAAGGGTGTTTAGTCAAAGATGGTCGGTATGCCACTGTAACTGTAAATAACCATCCCCTTACTATCTGTTTTGTGGCAAGGGGAGGATGCCTTTATTCGCTATACTCAAACATAAAATCGCTATCGACCACACTAATATGAATCGCTTTTACGGTTTGTCCTGCGACCATATAGGTGAGTAGCTGACGGCTAATGCTGGGTAATACGGTGTTGGTTAAAATCGCATCAATCATCCGACCGCCTGATTCGACCTCCGTACACCGCTCAACAATGAGCTTAGGCACGTCCTCGGTGTAAGTTAAGCTGATACCGTGGTTTTGTTGTACCCGTTTAACAATGCGTTGTAATTGTAATTCCACGATTTTTTGGAGGGAGGTGTCTGATAAGGGGTAATAAGGGATAACTTGGATGCGACCAAGTAAAGCTGCGGGGAATACGTCGAGTAATGGCTCACGCAAGGCATCTTTAATGCTGTCAATCTCGGGCTGCTGTTTGCCGTTGTCGCACATCGCCATGATAAGGTCAGTACCCACATTGGTGGTTAAGATAATAATCGTGTTTTTAAAGTCAATGTATCTGCCTTCCCCATCTTCCATCCAGCCTTTATCAAAGACTTGGAAAAAGATTTCATGCACGTCAGGGTGGGCTTTTTCCACCTCATCAAGTAATACCACACTGTAAGGTTTACGACGTACCGCTTCGGTCAGTACCCCACCTTCGCCATAGCCAACGTAGCCTGGGGGAGCCCCTTTGAGCGTTGAGACAGTATGGGCTTCTTGGTATTCACTCATGTTGATGGTGATAATATTGTGTTCACCGCCATACAGGGTATCTGCCAATGCCAATGCCGTCTCGGTTTTACCGACCCCTGACGGTCCTGCAAGCATGAATACGCCAATGGGTTTATTGGGGTCATCAAGGCTTGCTCGAGCCGTTTGAATCCGTTTGGCGATGGCCTCAATACCATGGTCTTGGTCAATGATACGCTTGTCTAAGGTTTGGTCAAGATTCAATACCGCTTGTAATTCATCTTTCACCATTTTTCCCACAGGAATGCCTGTCCAGTCAGAGACCACATTGGCAACGGCATGGGTATCGACCAATGACATGACCAGTGGGGTGTCTTGTTGCATGGCTTTTAATTTCTCGGTCAGCTGTTTTTGTTGGTCAAGTAGGGCGGTATCAGGCTCGTCACTGTTTAGAATTTCACTGCGTATGGCTTTAAGTTCACCAATTAACTGTTTTTCTTGTTGCCACCGGGGCTCTAATGTTTCAAGTTGGCTACTCATGTCAGCAATTAAGCTATCAATATGGGTAATGCGTTCTTGTTGGTCAATGTCAAGCTTGCTTTCTCGGGCTAGGTTATTTTTCTCTGTGGTCAATGCCAAGATTTTACGTTGTAGGGTTTCAATACGGCTTGGCGTACTATGTTGGCTTAATGCCACCCGAGCACAGGCGGTGTCAATCAGGCTGACCGCTTTATCAGGTAGTTGTCTGGCTGGGATATAACGATGTGATAATTGAACGCTGG
>ERZ650307.2257-NODE-2257-length-10590-cov-4.920266_pt1 | contig 10590 bp, 9 predicted proteins | sample MGYA00376243_ERZ650307 | MGnify/ENA primary metagenome ERZ650307 (study PRJEB26733, sample SAMN07839242) | wastewater metagenome | biome: urban; feature: artificial channel; material: waste water | place: USA: North Carolina | collected 2016-03-31 ... | reverse complement strand
GATTTACAAAACAATGAAATGGTGTCACTAGACAGTAAAGATTTACTATCTTTGAAAGACGGAGATATCTTATTCTTCGACGAAATGTTTAATGGCACTTTGAAGCAAACGCTTGATGCAGTCCTTAACTTTTTAGAAGATAGAATTTTAATTTTAGCTGATATTTTTGAAGCACTTAGTTCAAATGATAGACCATATAAAGGTATTAAGACACTAAGTGAAATATTTAAAATATTAGATTTTATGGTAAAAGATGGAGAGATAGACAAAGATTTATTAGATTTCTTTAAAAATAGTAGAGCTTTTAAAGAATATTGTGAAACTGAGCTTTTAACTGAGCAGTTAGATGTTTAAAAGTAAGATAAAAAAAATTTTAATATATGGTTTTTTTTCTTTTCTAATTTCAAGTTTTTTAATAGTTTTATATATATTTTTTCCATCACTTCTTGATTCTTTTGATAATAGAATTAGAGATTCTTATTTTATTTTCAAAGGTGAAACAAAAACTTCAAATAATGTTGTAATTATAGATATTGATGATAGTTCAATAAAAGAGTTTGGACAGTGGCCTTGGAGTAGAAATATTTTATCAAAAATTATAGAAAATTTAACAAATTCAAATATTTCTGTAGTTGGAATGGATATTGTTTTTGCTGAAGAAGATAGAACTTCACCATCTTTAATAGCAAAAAAATTAGGTATAAATAAAGAGTTAGAAAACTATGATTTTGATTTTGCAAAAGTTATTTCAACATCACCTGTAATTTTAGGATATAGCTTTGATATAGAAGATAATAACTCAAGTAAAAACTCACCACAAATTCCTGCAATATTTATTGAAAAAAATAAAAATAGTGATACAAACTATTTAATACAAGCTTTTGGAACTACTTTAAATCTTCCAATATTGCAAGAAAATTCATATTCAAGTGGTTTTTTTAATATTATTCCAGATGAAAGTGGAGTTATCAGAAGTGTTCCATTGTTGATTTCTTATAATGATACTTTGTATCCATCTTTGGCTTTGGAAATTATAAGAGCTTTAAATGATATCCAAAAAGTTTTTGTAAACTATGATGAAAATGGAGTTTCAAATATTCAATTAGGAGATTTTTATATTCCTACAGATAAATTTGGAAGAATATTTATAAATTATCGTGGACCTTCTAAAAGTTTTAAATATATTAGTGCAAAAGATATTTATAATAATAATTTCAAAGCGGAAGATATAGAAGGAAAAATAGCTCTTTTAGGTACAAGTGCAACAGGACTTTATGATTTAAGGGCAACTCCTTATGAAAATGTATTTCCTGGAGTAGAGGTTCATGCAAATGTAATTGATAATATTTTGCAAGGTGATTTTATTCAAAAAGCCTCTTATCTTGATGGTGTAAATATAGTATCAATTTTTGTTCTTGCTTTTTTTGTATTCTTTTTCGTTTCAGTTACACCTTTTCTATTAAAGCCATTTATTTTTATATATGTTATCATTTTATGGGAATGAATTAATTTTAAGTTAAAACCTTATGCAATATAATAAAATTAAAAGTATTCTTTTTACTCCCTCGTTTTATCACTAGCTTTTCTATCTTCATCGTACACATCGGTGCGGTAATGTTCGTCGTCGCCTTCAAGGATTTTAAGGTAACTATTATAACGTGACCAAGCAATTTCATCTTTTTCTAAAGCCGCTTTTATTGCACAATGTGGTTCTTCTTTATGCAAACAATTGTTGAACTTGCATTGTTCTTTCAATCTAAAAAACTCAGGGAAATAATCACTAATTTCCTGAGGCTCCATATCTACAATTCCAAATCCTTTGATACCTGGCGTGTCAATAATACTAGCATTAAAAGACAAATCATACATCTCTGCAAAAGTGGTGGTATGCTGACCTTGCTTGCTTTGCTCGGAGATATTCTTGGTTTTCAAATCCAAGCTCGGCTCCAAAGCATTAACCAAAGTCGATTTACCTACACCTGAATGCCCCGAGAACATACTTGTTTTCCCAATCATTAATTCCTTCAACGCTTCGACACCTTTACCTTCAGCAGCCGAAACACGCAAACATTGATACCCTATTTCCTGATAAACGTGTTGCATATACAATTGGTCATCTAAGGTAACATCGTCTAAAGTATCTATTTTGTTAAAAACCAAAATAGTTTCAATACCATAGGCTTCGGCGGTAACCAAAAATCTATCGATAAAACTAAACGTGGTTGGAGGATTATTGATGGTAATCAACAGAAAAACACGGTCGATATTGGCCGCAATAATGTGCATTTGATGTGACAAATTCACTGATTTTCGAACAATGTAATTCTTACGGTCGTGAATATGATGAATAGTACCCGTAACGGTATCGGAAGTTTGTTCCAATTCATAATCTACTACATCGCCTACTGCAATGGGATTGGTACTTTTAATTCCTTTCATTCGGAACTTCCCCTTCATCCTGCATTCAATAAAATCGCCTTGCTCGGATTTCACGGTGTACCAACTTCCTGTAGATTTATAAACGGTTCCTGTCATTTTCAGATTTTAGATTTAAATGTTTGCAAAGATAATTGAATTTAGACGACTCATAACAAACAAAAATCCCAAAACAAAGGTCTTGGGATTTAAATCAGAAATTAAAAAAACTAAGCTTTATGAAATCCTTTACGAATTCAATACTTTATCTTGTTTGTTGATACTTTCTTGGTGAATCGCTTTGAACATTTTTAAAACAAACTCTTCCGAAAGTCCTTTCTTTTCTCCTTCCAAAATCATTTTTCCTAAAATTTCATTCCAACGATTGTTTTGCAAAACCGCCACGTTCGCTTCTTTTTTCACCTGACCAATTTCTACGGCAACTTTCATTCTTTTGCTCAAAAGCTCCAATAAATTAGCATCTAACACATCGATGTTCGCTCTTAATTTACTCATTTTAGCCATAAATTCATCCGAAACATCAACTTGTTTTCTTACTCTCAAATCTTTGAAAATTTGTTTCAAAGCGTCTGGCGTTACTTGTTGCGCAGCATCACTCCATGCGTTATCAGGGTCTGTGTGTGTTTCGATAATCATTCCGTCATAATTCAAATCCAAAGCTTCTTGCGTCACTTCAAGAATCATATCACGATTTCCTGTAATATGTGAAGGGTCAATAATCAAAGGCAAATCAGGGAATTTATTTTGCAATTCAATCGCAATTTGCCATTCTGGAATGTTCCTGTATTTTGTTTTTTCGTAAGTAGAAAAACCACGGTGAATCACTCCTAATTTTTCAATCCCAGCCATATGCAAACGCTCTACACCACCCAACCACAATGCTAAATCTGGGTTCACTGGATTCTTAATCAAAACGATTTTGTCTGTGCCTTTCAAGGTATCAGCAATTTCTTGAACCGCAAACGGATTAGCCGTAGTACGTGCTCCAACCCATAATACATCAATATCATTTTCTAAAGCCAATTTACAGTGTGCAGCAGTAGCCACTTCGGTTCCCATTAACAAACCTGTTTCAGCTTTGGCTTTTTTCAACCATTTCAATCCTATTTCTCCAACACCTTCAAATCCACCTGGACGTGTTCTTGGTTTCCAAATTCCAGCTCTAAACACACTTACATCAGAATCTTTCAATTCGTGTGCAATTTTCAATACTTGCTCTTCTGTTTCTGCGCTACAAGGTCCTGCTATCACCAATGGATGCGTCAAATTGAACGCTTCCAACCAATTTCTCATTTCTTTCTTGTTTTCCATCTTATTTTTTGTTTATCGTTTATTGTTCGTTGTTTATTGTTATTCTACTTTGAAGGACTCATCCCATTCAAAATTTCTTTTATTTTATTTACACTCTGCATTTCATCAAAAATCGCATCGTATTCTTCGCTTTTCAACAAGTCTTTGAACTGCGTCAAATTAGCAATATACTCTTCCAAACTTTTCACTACGTGCTTTTTGTTTTGTTTAAAAATTGGCGTCCACATCGCTGGCGAACTCTTGGCCAAACGCACGGTGCTCTCAAAACCAGAACCCGCCATATCGAAAATATCTTGTTCGTCTTTCTCTTTATTAATGACCGTTTTTCCTAACATAAACGAACTAATATGCGACAAATGCGATACGTAAGCAATGTGTTTATCGTGCGACTTCGGGTCCATATATCGAATGCGCATTCCTAACTCCTTGAACAATTCGATGGCTTTTTCTTGCAACTTAAAGGTCGTTTTCTCCACCTCACAAATGATATTCGTTTTCCCTTGAAACAAGCCTTTTATAGCCGCTGATGGCCCCGAAAATTCCGTTCCAGCAATAGGATGCGTAGCAATATAATTTCTTCTTCTTGGATGATTCGCTACCGCCTCACAAATAGGCAATTTGGTAGAACCCACTTCAAAAACAATAGTGTTTTCGCCAATATGATTTAAAACTTCGGGCAACACTTGCAACGCCACATCCACAGGAACCGAAACAATAACATAATCCGCATTGGCCAAATCCTGCATCGTAGCCACTTTCTCTACAACCCCAAGCGTCATCGCCTCTTGCAAATGGGCTTCATTTTTGTCCATTCCGTAAATAGTCGCTTCTGGGTGTAAGGCCTTTATATCCAACACCATCGAACCTCCAATCAAACCTATTCCTATTACGTGTATATTCATTATTATTTTTATTATTAGCTAATCCTGCTATCCGCTATATCTATTGTGGCGAACCCCGCCACAATAGGATGCCGCTACTATCAGGGCTAGGTATTATCTGCTAAAAACGACGAATCGCTTCTTCAATTTTTTCTTCTTTTACACACAAAGCAAATCGGATATAGCCTTCGCCATTCGAACCAAAAATAGTTCCTGGTGTAATAAAGATGTATTTCTCATATAGTATCTTATCAATAAAATCCTCCGCCGATGTGATTCCTGCTGGGAGTTTTGCCCAAACAAACAATCCCACACCTTCTTTGTACACCTCACAACCTAATTTCTCAGCCAACTCTTCGGTTAAAATTCTGCGTTTTGCGTAAATCGCATTCATTTCATCAAACCAAGAAGCCGCACTCTGCAAAGCTGCAATAGCCCCTTTTTGAATACCGTAAAACATTCCGCTATCCATATTACTTTTTACTTTCAATACTGCATCAATACAAGCAGCATTTCCAGATACCATTCCTACACGCCATCCCGCCATATTAAAGGTTTTGGACAACGAATTCAACTCTAACGCTACATCTTTTGCCCCTTCCACTTGCAACAAACTCATAGGTTGGTCATTCAAAACAAAACTATACGGATTATCATTGACCAATAAAATGTTGTGTTTTTGAGCAAAAGCCACCAGTTTTTCAAACAAAGCCAAATTTCCTCTGGCTCCTGTAGGCATATGCGGATAGCCAATCCACATTAATTTTACTTTAGCCAAATCCATTTTTTCTAAAGCCTCAAAATCGGGTTCCCAATTGGTGCTTTCTTTCAAGTCATAATATAGTGGCACCGCACCTACTAAATTGGTCACCGAAGTATAGGTCGGATACCCAGGATTTGGAATCAAAACGCCATCGCCTTCATTCAAAAACGCTAATGAAATGTGCATAATTCCTTCTTTAGAACCCATCAAAGGCAAAATTTCAGTAGTGCTATTTAGGCTCACTTGATAATTACGCTCATAAAAATCAGCCATAGCTTGTCTTAATTCTGGCAACCCTTGATAGCTTTGATACTGATGTGCATTTTCGTCTTGCATCGCAGCAGTCATTGCGGCAATCACAGCAGGAGCAGGTTTTAAATCAGGACTACCAATTCCCATATTGATTACAGGTTTTCCTTCGGCGGCCAATTGGCGCACTTCTCTTAACTTTGAGGAGAAGTAATATTCTTCAACTATCGCTAAACGTTGGGCAGTTGTTATCATTTTTTTTAGCTTTATTCTAAATTGGAATTTTTTATTTTCTAGTTTGGAGATTCAAGTAATGGCTTTGTATTTTTATATTCACCCAACACTTTAAAATAATGCGCCATAATCGAAACTAATGCTTTCGCCTTGGCGTAATCTTCATACTTATCAAAAGTCACATCTACAAAAAAAGAATATTTCCAAGGTGTTTCTATTTTTGGCAAAGATTGTATTTTGGTTAAATTGAGTTTACAATCGCTCATCACATTCAAAACAGCGGCTAAACTTCCGCGTTTATGGTCCAATTCAAACTTAATGGAGGCTCTATTGATTTCGTCTTCGGAAACAAAAGAATTCTCTTTTTTAAGTATCACAAATCGAGTCATATTGTTCTCGATGGTTTGAATCGAAGGCGCGATAATCTCTAAATTATACATCTCAGCAGCCGTTTCACTAGCGATTGCCGCAATTCCTTTGATTTGATTTTCGTGGATTCTGCGAGCGGTTTCTGCCGTATCTTTATCCTCAACCAATTTGATATTAGGGTATTTTTTTAAGAAATCCATACATTGCAATAATGCCATCGGATGCGAATGTACTTCTTGAATATCCTCAATTTTTTGTCCAGGTAAGGCCATTAAATTTTGAATAATATCCAAATAATGTTCCCCTATAATGTGTAAATTATTTTTGTCGATTAGTGCATAATTTGGAATAATCGGTCCCGCAATGGAGTTCTCGATTGCCATTACCGCTTGGTCACTATCTCCCTTCAACAAGCTATCTACTAATTCTTCAAAGGACAAGCATTCATCTACAGCCACATTTTGGTAGAAATAATCTTTAGCTACCTGATGATGAAATGACCCCTTTATCCCCTGAATTGCAATTTTTGTTCTCATATATTCAAAAAAAAATCCTGATTTTCATCAGGATTGTATTGTAGTTTTATTTGTTTCTTTTTGTCTTTCAAATAACCATAGCACAATCCTTACTTCTCAAAGAAGAAATAAAAAGTATAGCTAAAGTAAAAACGGTTATTTAACATTTTGTGTTCTGATTTTCAATAAATTCTTTGGCAAAGATAAAAACTTATTTTAATGTCGTCAAAAAAAACCACATTAATCCCTAACAAAAATGAATTTCTTTGTGAAATTGATTCCCAATTAACAATTCAATAAAAAAGTTTATGGCAAAGTCTGTTTTTTTATTGATACTTCTTCTGTTTTGAAAGCCAAAAAGCTATTTTTTCATTTTTGGCACTCGTGAAGGCGTATCTTTTCCACTAATTATAGTTTGTGAACTGATGGCAATCGACTTAATAATCTCGGTCATATTATCCATATCCAAAGTACTAATTTCGTCACTTAATTTATGATAATTTGGCTCCACATCCATTTTAGAAGTAGAAATGGTATGAGCAGGAACTCCCAAAGCAGCTAGTCTTGCGTTATCTGAACGGTAAAACAATTGTTCTTGTGGATACGGATCTTGATAGAAATTGAATCCTGAACCTACCAAATTCTTTTGCAAAATTGTACCAAAATCAGAGCGCTCGAATCCTGTAATATAGGCTGAATTTTTGCCCCATTTACTATCGGTTCCAATCATTTCTATATTGAACATCGCTACCACTTCGTCTGCATTGATAGAATTTGAGAAAAAAGCAGAACCGTAACCTCCCGTCTCTTCACCCGTAAATGCCACAAAAATAAGTGTTCGTGCGTTATCGTTTTTCTTTTTAAAAAATTCAGCCAAAGTAATTACGGCTGTAATTCCAGAAGCGTCATCATTTGCACCATTAAAAACTTTGTCATCGCCAGACTCTTTCATTCCTAAATGGTCGTAATGTCCTGAAAAAATAACATATTCATTTGGCTTTGATTTCCCTGGAATAATTCCAATCACATTATTGGCCTTTTTATCTTTGATTAAGAAATCTTGGCGATAGGATTGTAATTCTTTATAGTAGGTCAATCCAATTCGTTTGAACTCTCCTTCGATAAAAACAGACGCTTTTTCGATACCTGGTGTAAACAAAGCACGCCCTTCCATTGCATCCGAAGACAATTCCGTTTCTATCCGAGTAACCTCGCTTTTTTGAATCCCACTCTGAGCTTGAGCCGTAAGTCCAAAAAGCACCAACAATCCTAAACTAATTTTTTTCATTTTTTGTATGATCTGATTTAATTGATTTCATTTTCACGTAAAAGCCATTTTTTACCTTCAACGATTCGAGTCACCATCATTGCCGATATTAAATCGCCATTGGCATTGAGCAAAGTCGCAATGGGATCGACTAGTGTTCCAATAATCATAGCTGCGGGCAAGGCTTGTTCCATTGGAAAACCATAAATGGTGATGGCTAAAATTTCACCGATATAACCTCCGTTTGGAATCCCTCCTTCTACAACCGAAACAATAATGGTAATAGCAATGGCTGTTAAAATAGTAATCGGATCTGTGAAATCCTTACCAAAAATAGCAAAAATTACGGCTATTTTTACAATAGACGACATACTAGAACCGTCTTTATGCAAAGGCGCTCCCAAAGGAATTACCAAATTTCGAATATAAGCAGGAATTTTCATTTGTTGAGCCCCTTCAAGATTGGCTGGAATTGTGGCAATACTACTGCAAGTTCCTATTGCTGTAAATGAAGGCGTGATATTGTTTTTCCAAAACACTTTCACTCCTAATAGCCCTCCCGAAAAAAAAGCATAAATAGTAAAGAATACAATGAAGTAAAAAGTACACATCCCATAATAAACGGCTAGTGGTTTCGCATAAGCTCCAAAAAGCTGAGGCCCAAAAATCCCAACCTGATACGCAAAATAGGCCCCAAGCCCAACAGGAGCTCCTTTCATAATGATTACCAACAACTGTTTCATCACCTCGTTCGCCGAATGCAAAAATTTAGCAAAATCTTTACCTTTTTCTCCAGCATTCAAAGTAGCAAAACCGATTAGAAAAGAAAAAAGGATTAATGCTAACATATTCTTACGAGACAAAATTTCATAAAAATCATTCACCGTTAACAGCTGAGTAACGGCCGAATCTGTTGTGCTATTATGAGCAGTAACCAAAGATGATTTTGCCAAAAAAACAGCCTGATCAACAGGAAAAATAAAAATCCCAATAATCATTACTATGGCAGAAATTATTACAGTTACCAAAAACACCATCAAAACAACTCCGAAAAGTTTACCAAGCTTGTCACTTTTTTGCAAATTAGCAATCGAGGAAGCTATAGTAAAAATTACCAATGGAATTATCGCTGTAAAAAGTAAATTAAGAAAGATATCACCCAACGGTTTTATTACCTCAACGTCTTTACCAAAAAGCAATCCAGCCAAACTACCAAGTACAATCCCACCCAAAAGCAATAGGATACTGCTGTAATTTTTTAAAAAAGAATTTGATTTGTCTTCGCTCATAACTTCAAGTTTGAAGTAAATATAGAAATCTTAGTGCATTGGTAGGAATAAAACAGAGATAAATTAATCTCCAGCAAAAACAAAATCCCTAATATTTTTTCATACTACCCTAAGAAACTTCCATAGCTTGGTTTTTCTGTTTACTTTTGCAACAAAACCATTCTTATGTCTATAGAAGTTACAAATTTATCCAAAAGCTATGGTGCTCAAAAAGCATTAGACTCGATTACTTTTTCTGTAAAAAAAGGAGAAATCGTTGGTTTTCTTGGTCCAAATGGTGCTGGAAAATCTACTTTGATGAAAATATTGACCACTTATCTAGCGGCAGATGAAGGCGTAGCGCTAGTAAATGATAAAAATGTTATTTCAGACACCAAAGAAGTACAAAAGATAATTGGTTATCTACCTGAGCACAATCCGTTGTATTTGGATTTGTATGTTAGAGAATATCTGGCTTTTAATGCCGATGTGTACAAAGTACCCTCCTCTCGTATTCAAGAAGTAATCGAATTGACTGGATTAACTCCCGAAAGTCATAAAAAAATAGGACAACTTTCCAAAGGATACCGTCAACGTGTTGGATTAGCCAATGCCTTATTGCACAATCCAGAAGTTTTAATTTTGGACGAGCCCACTACAGGTTTAGACCCCAATCAATTGGTCGAAATAAGAAATGTGATTAAAAACGTGGGGAAAGACAAAACCGTTTTTCTTTCTACTCATATTATGCAAGAAGTAGAAGCCATCTGCGACCGTGTCATTATTATTGATAAAGGAAAAATTGTAGCTGACAAAAAATTAGAGGTTTTAATTGCAGCCGACAAAGAACAAGTCATAGAAGTAGAATTTGATTTAAAAGTAACCGAAGACCAAATTAACGCCATTCCACATTTAAAATCATTCATCAAAAACAGTGATTATCTATGGGAACTGACTTTTTTATCGAGTCAAGATATGCGTCCAACCGTATTCGATTTCGCTCACGACAATGGCTTAAAAACCTTGCAACTCAACCAGAAAAACAAAAACTTAGAAGCGGTATTTAGGGAGATTACGAAGTAGTGGTTAATAGATAGACGGCTATTTTAAAACAAAAAGCTTTCATTAAACTGAAAGCTTTTATACTATTCTGACAATTCATTAAAGAATGGAATTACGTGATTCTTATCAATATATTCTTCAATAATACCTACTTCATCAATATCAACAAATTCTAAAAAATCCGAATCTCTTATTTGTTCCCACATAAGATGATTTTTATCATAACCTTTTAAAG
>ERZ650307.2248-NODE-2248-length-10609-cov-7.456699_pt1 | contig 10609 bp, 11 predicted proteins | sample MGYA00376243_ERZ650307 | MGnify/ENA primary metagenome ERZ650307 (study PRJEB26733, sample SAMN07839242) | wastewater metagenome | biome: urban; feature: artificial channel; material: waste water | place: USA: North Carolina | collected 2016-03-31 ... | reverse complement strand
TTAATAGCCTTGAAACAGCAGCTTTATTTGTAGATTTAGGTGTGTATGACGCTGCTTTCTTAAGTTTACGTGATGATCGCGTCGCCGAATATCTCATCGCAAAAAACTATGTAACTCAAGAACAAATTGATGATTTACAGTGTGCATTAAATCCACTGTATTGCGATAGCTTAATGCCAAAACAAGACTGTTTGGCTTAAGCTCAGAAAAAACAAGGTGGCTGAGCCACCTTGTTTTTTGTTAATTAGAACTTCATGCTCATCCGCATCCAGTAATTACGTCCAATATTATTAAACTGCTCACTTGCAGCATAACCAAACATAGACGCACCCGCTTTATTTAAGTGCTCTGTATAAGCCTTATCTAAAACGTTATCAATTCCGACTGAAACATCGACTGCATCAGTTAGCTTATAAGTTCCATTTACAGCTAGGGTATCGAATGCTTTACTTTCATTCATGTCATAACCCACCACATTACCCTCATTCAAACTGATACGATTTTGTTTTGCAACAGCACGCCACAATAGACCTAAGCTATATTTTTCATCAACATAGCGTAAATTTAGTCGACCCTCTAAAGGTGCAATTTGTGGTAATGCGCGATGATCCGAAGTATTTTCCCCCCAAGCGTACATAGTTGAAAGATCCGCTTGGAAATGATCATTAAATTGATAACCCACCCCAGCCTCTGCCCCAGCAATTGTGGCATCTACATTACGCGCAAGTGGTTTTCTTTTATCTGGTGTATTGTATTCAAGTAGGATGAAATCTTTGATTAATCCAGCATAAACTGATGCCCAAGTACTCCATGCACCATGCTCTGCTTGCAAACCGAGATCCAATTGTGCAGTGCGTTCATTGTTCAGATTGTCTAGATTATCCACCATTTTATATGTGGTTTTACCCATCATATCTGTGGAACCTACACCATGATCTGTCGTGGTGCTATACAACTCCCAAAAGTCAGGTGTACGTTCCACATATCCCAAACCTAGATAAGTCTTTAAACCATGTTCTGGGAGACTCTTTTCCAAGCGTACAAAACCACTTGGTACAGTATCTTTACGATTTTTCGCATTTTGCAGATTGTCTATTTTGACTTGATCGACACGCGCTCCTGCTACGACTTTTTGATCTTGATCAATCGCATAAGTCCACTCACTAAATGCACCATAAGATTGAAATTTCAAATCTTCAGCATAAGGCGAATTCATTGATGGCATGGCATACATGACCATATCACCACCATGCTTATTCTGCTGCGTATCTACACCTGAAATGACGCTAAATTTATCCCAATCTGTCGTTACAGCTAAACGGGTATTTAAAGTACGACGATCAACCCGCATCGACATTTTATTTGGCACAGTCATATTCATTCCGTGCATATTCATGGTCGTCATTGGCGGCGTACGTAAGCTAAAATTATCCATGATATGATCGTTATAGCTGTAGTCCACTTGGGCTTCAACTTTCTTGATCACCTCTGTAATATTTTTCTGTTCAGCGTGTAGACCAAGGCTTTCTCGTTTAAATTGCGAACCATCCATGCTACGGCCAGCGTAGGCAGCCTCACCATCACCTTTACCTGCACGCAATTCTAACCAAGAATCATCTGTTGGCTTCCAACCCAATGCCAAGTCAGTATTCCAGCGCTCCCAATTTGAATGAATGCTTTTATCGTTGCCATCTTTATAATCATCTGCAACAGATCGATTGGCATTTAAACGAGCATATTTGGTTTCATCGCCAATTGCCGCTTCAATATTATGATCTAGACGACCATATGAACCCATCAAAACACTGGCTTGGCCACGATAAGGCTGTTCTTTGCTGAGATTTTCAGGTTGACGCTGAAAAATGACAGTTGCAGCCGAACCAGGTGTTGCGTACTGAACAGTTTGCGGCCCTTTAATCACCGTAATTTTATCAAAGCTTTCTGGCTGAATATAAGAAGTTGGTGCATCCATACGATTCGGGCACGCACCTAAATTTTCACTACCATCAACCAACATTTTAATCCGTGAACCAAACATGCCACGGAACGTCACATCACCATTGGTTCCACCATTTTTAATGGCACTAAATCCCATAATATTTTGTAAATAGTCTGCACCGTCCGTTGCAGGAATAGGTTGAATTGCTTGCTTAGGATCAGCGTGAATAATCAATCCATTTGCATCATTTGGCTGCTGTGCTGTAACGACAATAGGTGCTAATACAACAGGGGTTTTATCGGACTGAACATCCATATTTGCCCATAATAATGTGCTATTTGAGGCAGCAAGAATCGCAACCGTAAGGGGCTGTAATAAAAATTTAGGTTGAGCCATGATCGGTCTCTCTTAAAACATAAGTAAAACGAGGCTAGAGTTTTGAAAACCCTAATGAAATTGACGTTTTAATTTATGCAAAGAGTGGCGGTGCTCGCCCTTGAGGTAATAAGAATAGCCGTTGCAGTGCAAAATAAACATGCTTAAATGCCTGTTGATACGCGACTAAACGGATTTGGATTCGAACTAAAACCTCTTTCACGCCGAATTCAGGCGGTAATACCAAATTGGCATACACCGTACAGTATTGGCACTGATGATTTGGATCGTGATGGTCATGTTTCGACATCAAGCTTTGATGTTGTTCAAGCTGATGTGAATGATGATGCATATTGTGCGATACAGACTGCTGTTCAGCTTTTAATTTAGGCAACAATAACGCTTGGGTAATCGTTTCACAGACAGGTGCAATCTGATATTGCTTCGGCAGTAGAGGCTGCAAAAACACCGCAATCTGTAAACAGACTGCGGTAAATGCAAGCATTAAACCACTACGAAACAATAAGGGCACTTTTAATAACCGAAAAACATGTGTTAACGTTTAACCGCAACTTTTTCCTTATCGCGTTGACGTACAACTTTTTCAACTTTTTCACGTGCACGTTGACGTTTCAATGGCGATAAATAGTCTACAAACAGTTTTCCATTTAAGTGATCCATTTCATGTTGGATACAAACTGCGAGAAGTTCGTCAGCTTCTAACTCAAATGCTTGACCATCAAGGTTAATTGCCTCGATTTTTACACGTGACGGACGCGCAACTTTGTCGTATATTTGAGGCACAGAGAGACAGCCTTCTTCGTACGGCTGAGTCTCTTGAGTCAGTGGAGTAACTTTGGGGTTGATGAACACCATCGGTTGATTTTTCTCTTCAGAAAGGTCCATGACAATAAGCTGAATATGATGATCAACCTGAGTTGCCGCTAAACCTATACCCGGTGCCTCGTACATGGTTTCTAACATATCTGCTGCAAGCTGACGAATATCATCAGTGACTTCTTCGACTGGCTTGGCAATGGTACGAAGACGGGGATCAGGAAAACTTAAAATAGGTAATAAGGCCATACCGTTCCTCATTTATGCCATTGATCAGAAAACCAACTGAAGGGAATGCTTGATCAAAAAATTGTGTGTAAAGTCGTTATTATAGCGCAACTACACAGATAATTTTTAGGAATTATGATAATGAAAAAGGTTTTAAACGGCATACCATCATTTCATGCCTTGGGGTTAAAAAAACAACTGATTGCTGCTGCAATTTGTGCTGGATTGGGCATGACGGTAAACCTGACCCATGCAGCCAGTCCGAATGTCAGCCCACCGTCAGTGAAAGCAGGCGCACCGCATGTTTATGTGGTGAAAAAAGGCGATACCCTCTGGGACATTTCGGGCAAGTTTTTAAGCAAGCCGTGGCGCTGGCCTGAAATCTGGGCAAGCAACAAACATGTTAAAAACCCACACTGGATTTATCCTGGTGATCGCTTGCTACTTTGTAGTTTGAACGGTAAACCACTGATTGGTAAAGATGAAGGTGATGGTTGTGACGGTATCATTCGTCGTTACTCTGGCAATACTTCTACTTTACGTCCAAAAGTTCGTATTGAAGCTTTAAATAATAGCGTTCCTGTTATTCCATTAGCTGATATTCAACAATGGTTAGAACGAACTTCTGTACTTCCAGCGAGTGCGATTGCAAATACCCCATATGTCTTGGGTACAGCGGATAATCGTGTACTTGCAGGCAAAGGTCAGAGCATCTATGTACGTGGTCAAGGTATCGAAAATGGTCAACGTTATGGCGTATACCGTGAAGGTGAACCATATATCGTGCTTGATGAAAAAGGGAAGAAACAAAATCTAGGTGTTGAGCTCACGCAAGTCGCTTCTGGTGTTGCGATTACCAATGAAAAAGACATTACAACCTTTGAATTAACTGATAGTTATACTGGTGAAGTACGCCGTGGCGATCGTGTGATGCTTGAACAAGAGGCCATGTTACCTACGTTATTCTACCCAACTGAACCAAATCAGGTGAAAGATGGCGGTAAAGTCATCCGTGTCATGGGGTCTATAGGTACAGCTGCGAAAAATGGTGTCGTCACTGTTGACCGTGGTACAGCAGATGGCATTGAAATCGGACAAGTTTTTAGTACGTACCAAGATGGCGAAACTGTTCGTGATCCAAAGACCAAAGAAAGTATAAAATTACCAGGTCAATATGTTGGTAGTATTATGATTTTCAAAAGTTTTGATCGCATCAGCTACGGCTATGTTTTAGAGAGTGAGTTACCAATTAAAATTGGTTCAAATATCAAGCCGCCTCGTCTTGATAACTAAACGCTAATTAGAAATGTTGAATCAGCTATCGCCCCATCATTATCATACTGTGTTGGTGTGGTACTTGGTTCAACACTCGCTTTCTAGTTTTCAAAAAATTCGAAACTATTTCGGTAATTGTGCGGAAGCAGTCCAAACACATCGACTTTCTGAATGGCAACAGCTCGGTTTACACAAAAATCATTTAAAACGTCTAGAAGAATTCCAAACCCCACACGGAAAGCAGCAATTTGACCATATGGTTCAATTGATTTGTAAGCACACCGATTTTATTTTAACCCCTGAAGATATCGACTACCCTACTCAACTTTTACCTTATTCTGATCACCCTCCTATTTTATTTGGTCAAGGCCAGCTACAAGCATTATTACAGCCCCAGATTGCTATGGTTGGAAGTCGAAAGCCGAGTCCTCATGGACGACAAGTTGCCTATGATTTTGCGTATTATTTAAGTGAAAAAGGATTTTACATCAGCAGCGGTTTAGCCCACGGAATTGATGAAGCGGCTCATCGTGGCGGTTTAGCCCATCATCGGACAATCGCGGTGACTGGAACAGGTTTAGACACAGTTTATCCATCGCAAAATAGCAAACTAGCCCAAGAAATTATTCAAACAGGCGCTCTTGTCACTGAGTTTCTTCCGACTACCCTACCTTTACAGCAGCATTTTCCACGCCGTAATCGTATCGTTAGTGGTCTAAGTCTTGGGGTTTTGGTTGTAGAAGCCGCTTTGAAAAGTGGTTCACTGATCACAGCAAATGAAGCAGCCAATCAAGGGAAAATGGTATTTGCCATTCCTGGACATATTTACAGTGAGTATCATCAAGGCTGTCATCAATTAATTCGTGAAGGTGCAACTTTAGTTGATCATCCAGAACAAATTATTGAAGATCTAGCCTTACCTACACAATGGCAAGTACAACAACAAATTCCAGAAGAACATGTAACCATCACACCAAGCTTACCAACACATTTGATTGCTCTTTATCAAAGTCTCGACTGGGTTGGACAAGACTTGGATGAACTTGCTCAACGTCATCCAATTCCGATCGCAGAACTTACAGCTCAATTGATGGAATTAGAATTACTCGGTTTCTGTATACAACAGGGCGGTCGCTATTTACGTTGTCGTCCAATTCATTAAAATAACCCTATCTTTGTCGCTAAATATAATCCCATGATTACCTCATCAATTTCGGAAGCAGCACAGCTTTTGAAGCAAGGACAAGTTCTTGCTTATCCAACAGAAGCTGTTTGGGGCTTAGGCTGCGATCCATTCAATCAACAAGCTTTTCAAAACATTCTTGAGCTAAAACATCGCCCAATTGAAAAAGGAGTCATTTTATTAGCAGGTCACTTAGGGCAAGTTGAGCATTTGTTACAAAGCTTAGCCCCAAAGATACGTAAGCAAGTGATTGATAGTTGGACGGATCGTGTAGCAACTGAAAGAGCAACTACGTGGTTACTTCCCGCTGATGAGCACATTCCTATTTGGATTAAAGGTCAACATCCATTGGTTGCTGTACGTGTAACCACGCATCCTTTGTGCGTCGAACTTTGTAATGCCTTTGGCGGCTTTATTGTATCGACCAGTGCCAATCCCGCGGGACTAAACCCAGCACAAAATTTAGAACAAGCTCAAGGTTATTTTGGTGCATCCATGAATTATTTGGAGGGTGATTTAGGACTTAGCCAAGAACCTAGTCGAATTCTCAACGCATTAACAGGTGAAGTAATTCGCGCTTGATTATGTAAATAGTGAATAAAAAAAAGCTCAGTTATATAGGGATAACTGAGCATAAAAAGGATGTGTATAATCACATCCAGAGGGTCTGCAAATTGGTTGAGTATATTCATCATTAAAAATGAATCTAGCTACTCTGAAAGCTATTATGGATCAATCATTTGATTTATACAAATATATTATTTCTCTAACAAAAAATGTGAAAAGCGTACCATTTTTGTCAGTTTTAAAATTTCAATAAAATTATATTTCTATTTTTATTGAAATTTTTTTGGTCACAAACTTGATAAATATCTAAAATATATTTGAAAATCATATAGAAATAATCTTCATTAAATAAAAATTTTGATGTGTTTGTCGCTATTTCAACCAATTTTATACGATCATTTCATATTTAAGTGGCGCTTTAAATCAATTCTACAGGTGCTTTTTCCGTTTTCTTTTGCGCTAAAATGATACCGACCAAAATCGTCACACCGCCTAAGGTATGGTAGATCGTCCAATGCTCAGATAACCATACACTTGCAATAATTGCAGTAAATACAGGCATCAAATTCATAAAAATACTAGTACGGTTTGGACCAATGCTTTGTACAGCAATCATCCATAATAAAGGTGCGATCAACGATGGAAAAATACCTGCATACAATACACTTGCTACATTATCTACATTAATTGCATCTAAGCCCAACCAAAGTAGAAATGGAAGATGGTATAGCAACGCAAAAGCGATTTGGATATAGAGACTGGTCATCAATGGCAATTGTACTTGCCATTTTTTTAGAAAGACGCCATAAAATGCATAAAAACCTACAGCCAAGACCATAACAGCATCTCCCCAATGACCTCCTTGATCAAATAAGCGAGAGAAATGCCCTTGGCTCATTACATAAAGTAGGCCGAAAAATGATAGGAAACTGCCAAAAATCGCAAATCGATTTGGCTTATCTTTTAAAATAATATAAGAGATAAAAATGGTAAAAACTGGAACAAAGGCATTTACAATACCCATATTTGTTGCAGTGGTATAATGTGCTGCTGTATAAGAAAGGCCTTGATATAAAACCATTCCAAAAGCGCTCAGAACTGCTAATTTAGGAATATATGGGCGAATCAAAGCTCGCTGTTTCCATACTTTGGGCAACATAAATGGTGTCAAAATGAGAAAGGCAACAAACCAGCGATAAAAACTAATACTGACGGGTGAAATATAGTCCGCAACATAACGAGTCACTGCAATATTTAACGACCAAATTAAGACTGCTATCAATGGCAGTACAAATGCCCATTTTTGGTATCTACTTAACTGAGTCATCAGCCATCTCACAATATTTCTAGATTAGGATTATTCTGAAAGATGTCTAAAATAATTGAAATATCGTATTTCAGACATTTATACCGCTATGTCGACATCAAATCTAAAAGCAGATCCAAATTTACAACTTGAGACTTATACGCTTGATCACTTCAATAAAAATATCTTAATTTATGCTGTAATCAGCTTTATTACCTCCGTCTGTATCCATCTTTTCACCTTAGCAAAAGGTTTGAACAATCCTAAAGTCACTTGTGAAAATTAAATGAGAACCCTGAATGAAGTATGATGAGACTGAAAAATTATCTTTTTTAAATGGTATCGAAGTACATGAATTTCTTTATCAGAAAGATGATATTGTCAGCCCTCATTCTTCACTTTGGGGGGATTTTAACTTCAGTCTCAATGGCACTTTAGAATTTGATATTGAAGGGAAATATTATTTATCACCGCCAAGCTATGGGCTATGGCTACCACCACGCACAGAACACCAATCACTGCCTGTTGAACATGAAATTCATTATATTTGCATCCGACTTCATCCTCGTTTCGGAGATGCATTAGGCGATGTCTGCCGCTGTTTTAGTATTCAACCTTTTTTTCGCTCTTTGGTCATTCAAATTCTAGAGCAACAAAAGCAAAATCTTGCGCCTGAATATCTTGAACATTTATTACAAGTGTTATTCGATCAACTAAAGCAAGCCCCAGCATATACACATTATTTACCGCAAAGCACGCATCCAACCTTAGCTCCGATCCTCGATCAACTTGCGAATCCTGAATTATTTCATATGAGCCTACAACAAGTATTGTATAACTTTACGGTCAGTGAGCGCCATGTGTTACGGCTGAGCCAACAAGAATTGCAACTCTCTCTGTCAGAATGGCGCAATCGAGCCAAAATTATTTTTGCAATCAATCAAATTCGTCAAGGCACGACCATTAAACAATTGGCATATACTTTAGGTTATCACCATAGCTCTAGCTTTATTGAATTCTTCAAGCGCTATACAGGACAAACTCCTATTCAACTCAAAAATGCCTCGATATAAATCCAAGACGTGCTTTTGCTCATAATTTGTATGGATTCATATCAAGAGGATTGCACTGTACGAAATTAGCAGTTAAAACAAACAAGTCTTGTCACAACAACATTAGGACGTATTCCATGAGCCAGTCGGTTTATCACATTCCAGTTAAAGATATTAAAGGTCAAGACGTTGATCTTGAGCAATATCAGGGTAAAGTTCTACTAATTGTTAACGTAGCCTCAAAATGTGGCTTAACACCACAGTACGAAGGCCTAGAAAAACTTTATCAAGCGAAAAAAAATCAGGGCTTAGAAATTTTAGGCTTCCCTGCAAATAACTTCTTAGAGCAAGAACCAGGGACAAATGATGAAATCGAACAATTCTGTTCACTCAACTATGACGTCCACTTCCCTTTATTTGCAAAAATCTCTGTTGCAGGTGAAGACAAACATCCTTTATATCAAACACTCACACAAGCAATTCCAGAACGTATTGGTGAAGGACCTTGGTGGAAAGACCTCGTTGATTATGGCTTAACACCAAACAATCCACCTGAAGTACTATGGAATTTTGAGAAATTCTTAGTCAATAAGAATGGTGAAATTGTGGCACGCTTTGCCCCTGATATCACCGCAGATGATGAGCGTATCATCAGTGCGATTGAAGCTGAGCTGACTAAATAATTCAGAACAATTATAAGAGCGCCTTGTGCGCTCTTTTTTATGTAAAATGTAAAGCCTTACAAAAATCACTTTTTTATTCATATTTTTTCATTATAGTGACGTTATTCACATATTTTGGTGCAGTTCAGCCATGATGGAAAACCAGTCGATCAAAGCCATCCTTTCAGCCATGACACTTGTTGCTGCATTTACACTGACAGGCTGTGATCAAGTTCCCCATGACAATGAGCAGGTGGAACAAGAGTCTGAATTTGAACAGCCTGCTACAACAGCGAATCAGGATAACAGCATCGAAATGATCAAGGCACAGGACACCCAAAACCTGAGTCATGGCGATATGCTCAACATCGCACGCGATATTGCAAAGTTGCAGCTTGAGACCGATGATTATGTGGCCTTGTTAAAACAGTCGCAAAGCAGCCTTGAACAGGCGATTCAGGAACAAAATGTTCAGCAACTGCAAAATACCACAGGTGAACTTAAGCAGGAATTACACGGACTACATGACACTTTACTTTCACTGAACCTGAAAAGTAATGAGGTTGACCAGATTCGCCAGAGTCTACTTACAGCCAACCAGCAACTTCTGAGCATGCCTTTGCTGCATGGTCAACTGGACATTGCCCAGCTAGATTTTGCAAAAATTGAAAAGCAGTTCAACGCCATTCAAATGGATATGGTGAAACTGGCAACTTTAGTACTCGGCAATAAAGATGATTCAAACGCTTAAAGTCCGTTTATTTTAATTTTCGATCCCATATAAAAAAGCCACCTTTCGGTGGCTTTCTCAATCTTAAATCTGCAATTACATTGCACGATTCTTGATTTTACGGATGGTTTCAAGCTGAGCCGCAGTTTCTGCAAGCGCAGCAAGAGCAGCAGCCGAGTCCAAATCACTCTTTTGATTTGCTAACAATTGTTCAGCTTGTTTACGAGCTTCCATAATTGCCGCTTCATCCAAGTTGTCAGCACGAATTGCAGTATCTGCAAGCACAGTAACAACATGAGGTTGAACTTCTAACACACCGCCAGATACGTAAACAATTTCTTCCGTACCATTTTCCAACTGAACACGAATCGGTCCAGGTTGGAGTAAAGTTACAAGTGGTGCATGTCCAGGTAAAATACCTAACTCACCACCCGCACCTTTTGCGATTAACATCG
>ERZ650307.2245-NODE-2245-length-10613-cov-4.976795_pt1 | contig 10613 bp, 8 predicted proteins | sample MGYA00376243_ERZ650307 | MGnify/ENA primary metagenome ERZ650307 (study PRJEB26733, sample SAMN07839242) | wastewater metagenome | biome: urban; feature: artificial channel; material: waste water | place: USA: North Carolina | collected 2016-03-31 ... | reverse complement strand
GGGACAATGCTAAAACAGCACAAGCCATCGCAAATCAAGTTGGTATCGATAAAGTCATTAGTCAGGTCTTGCCAGAAGACAAGGCAGAACAAGTGAAACGGATCCAAGCAACAGGCCAGAAAGTCGCCATGGTTGGTGATGGCATTAACGACGCCCCTGCCCTGGCACAAGCAGAGGTTGGTATTGCTATCGGAACAGGAACAGATGTAGCGATTGAGTCTGCTGACCTCGTATTGATGCATGGAGATCTATTAGATGTACCAAGAGCAGTTCGACTCAGTCAATTAACGATTCGAAATATTAAGGAAAACCTATTCTGGGCGTTTGCCTATAACGTCATAGGAATTCCTGTTGCAATGGGTGTCCTTCACCTATTTGGTGGCCCCTTGCTCAATCCTATGTTGGCAGGAGCAGCCATGGCTCTCAGCTCAGTGTCAGTCGTCTTGAATGCTCTGCGATTGAAAAACACCCGAATTGATAGCCTCTAATGGATTGACGGTAATGATGTTATACATATGAAAATACCCCGCAGATGATTTTTTCGTCTGTGGGGTGTTTGATTTAGGATGTGTTTTATAAGGGATTTGTTGGGATTTAAATTCCGTTACGAATCCTCAGTTCTTTCTATGCTTATAATATTCCCAAACAAATTAGTGGCTAAAAATTCCTTAAACGCCTACAATGATAACAAAAGGAATGGAGAAAGCATATGACAACATTTATTGGACAAACTGTAACTTTGATTGGCCCCCGTTTGACAGTAGGGGATAAAGCGCCTGATTTTGTGTTGATGGATAATGATTTACAGGTAAAACTTCTTTCAGACTTCGGTCAGAAAATAAAGGTGATTAGTGTCGTTCCATCGTTGGATACAGGTGTCTGTGATACACAAACTCGCCGGTTCAACCAAGAATTGGCACTCAATGAAGATACAGCTGTCATCACTGTTTCAGTGGATCTACCATTTGCTCAAAAACGCTGGTGTGGGGCAGCAGGCCTAGAAAATGCTGTGACCTTATCGGATTATTATGACCATGCATTTGGAAAAGCCTATGGGGTGTTAATGGAAGAATGGCATTTACTTGCAAGAGCTGTATTTGTCCTAGATAGTGACAATACCATTCTGTATGTTGAGTACGTGGACAATGTTAATACACACCCTGATTATGAATCCGTCATCGAAGTGGTGAAGGAATTGGGGTAAACGCTCAAACCAAGAAAAACGCTTGTTTTGTGACCGTACCAACTAAAGGAATAACTGTTTGACATGACAAAATAATCTCAATGTGCTACACTAAATGTGCTTGCTCAAGGCACTCAGGCTCATTTCCTTGTAGCTTTTGTTTTGCCAGATACGGAAAGGCCACTACTTAAATAGTTCTGCACTGACACTGATTAAGTAGTGGCTTCATTTTTTGATAAAAAGATAGCTACTTGTCATAATGATGACGATTTTATGAAATAGCGAAGCGACCAAGCGAGCGTGGCGTGCCTATGACCAATTTCACTACGACCAAGTAAAACCCAAACTACTCCTTCACGGAAATACGAGACTGGGTTGGTTGTTCTATCTTGTAATCGTTACTAAAGTCACAACCCTTGGAAATCGAAGGGTTGTCTTTTTTATGCTATAATCATAGGTAGAAAGAGGTGTCATATGACCTATATCCAAGTGAAAAATGAAGGCAAATTTTACCCTATGGGTGAAGCGCTGATTATGGCAAATAAAGATGTGACCTTTGATATAGAAAAGGGAGAATTAGTAATTATTTTAGGTTCGTCAGGAGCTGGTAAATCTACCTTGCTCAATATCTTAGGTGGAATGGATCAGGCAGATGAAGGGGAAGTGCTCATTGATGGTGTAGACATTGCCAAATTATCAAGCCATGAATTGACCAATTATCGGAGAGATGATGTGGGCTTTGTTTTCCAATTTTATAACCTAGTAGCCAATTTAACTGCCAAGGAAAATGTAGAATTGGCTGCGGAGATTGTGAAAGATGCTCTTGATGCTGAAGAAGTCTTGGAAAGGGTTGGCTTAGGAGATCGGAAGAACAATTTCCCTGCTCAATTGTCAGGAGGGGAGCAGCAACGTGTGGCCATTGCGCGTGCCGTGGCAAAGAAGCCCAAATTACTGCTCTGTGATGAGCCAACAGGAGCCCTGGATTATCAGACAGGAAAACAGGTCTTGCAAATCCTTCAAGATATGTCTCGAAAAGAAGGCGCGACAGTCATCATTGTGACGCACAATGCGGCACTCGCTCCAATTGCAGATCGAGTGATTCGTATGCGGGATGCACGAATTCATTCAATTGAAATAAACCCGAGACCACAGGACATTAGCAGTCTAGAGTATTAGGAGAGACTATGAAAAAGACCATCTATTGGAAGGACATTCGACAATCCATGTTGTCCTCCAAAGGGCGATTTTTATCTATTTTTAGCTTGATGATGTTGGGCTCGCTGGCACTGACAGGATTGAAGGTAACTGCTCCAAACATGGAGCGGACTGCTCAGGCCTACATAGAAGCCAATCGAACCATGGATTTAGCTGTCATGTCCGAACTTGGCATCACCCAAGACGATGTGAAAGAGCTCCAAACGATTGACAATGCAACAGTTGAGGCAGGGTATTTCAAGGATGTAGTCCTGGAAGAAGACCATCAGGCTGTTCGAGTGTTTTCAAAACCAGAAGAGTTATCCCAGTACACCTTAGTGGAGGGACATTTTCCAACCGCTGAAAATCAGATAGCCTTATCTCCCTCACTTCAAGCAAGCTATCAGATTGGAGATACTTTTAGTATCAAAGAACCTGATAAAAATGGTACTGTGCTAAAAGAAACAGCGTTCACAGTTGTAGGTTTTGTAGCTTCTTCTGAGATTTGGGACAATGTCACCATGGGAATGGCTAGTAGTGGTACAGGACAGCTGACAGGCTATGGGGTCGTATTGCCATCTGTCTTCCAATCAGATGTCTATATGATTGCACGGATTTCCTATGATGATTTGGCAAAGCTTTCCTATGCCAGTCAAGCCTATACGGAAAAGCTGGAGGACCATAAAAAGCAACTGGAATCGCTTGTCGCTGATAATGATGAACAGCGAATTGCAAGCATTCAAGCAGATGGACAAGAGGGAATTTCAAAGGGAGAGCAAGAAATTGCCAAAGCCCAACAGGAATTAGCAGATGCCGAGAAGGATATCCAAGAAGGCAATGCCCAGCTGGCAACAGGTCGGGAAAAATTTGCGCGTGGAAGGGCTAAAATCATACAGTCTGAATCCGAGCTGAGATTAGCATATGCAACTTTACTTGACACAAAATCTCGCTTGGAGGCCAGCAAACAGCAATTGGATGAATCCAAGAAAAAATTAGATCAAACTAAATCCTTCTTGGATGCGAGCGCAGCTCAACTCTCACAATCCGCTCAGCAATTGGAAACAGCCCAACAAGAATTAGACAAACAAAATGCCCAATTAAGTGATCTAGGCGCCACCATTTCTTCGGGTAGAAATGCATGGTTTCAAGAGCAAAACGACCTGAATACCCAAGTAGAAAGCCAAGTGCAGGAAGGTGAGAGTTTATCCGACCATCCTGAATTGCTGGCGCGCCAAGAAGCCCTAGATGCTGAAAAGGCACGTTTGGATCAATTGGAAACCGAATTTGAGCAAGCTCATGCAGGCTATCAAGCTGGCTTTGACTTGTTACAATCGAAAAAAGCCGAATATCAAGCAGGACAAAAGCAATATGAAGCGTGGAATGTGGAATACCAATCAGGCCTTGCACAGTATAATGCTGGGTTGACGGAATACGAAAATGGCTACGCTGCCTATCAAAAAGGTGTTGCTAATTATGAATGGGGTGTCCAACAATTGCAATCCTCCAGCCTGACCCTCAACCAAGAGGAACTCAGACTCAATCAGGCGGACGAAGCACTAAGCAAGGCAAGTCAAGAATTCTCCACTCAAAAAGCACAAGCTGAAAAAGAAATCACTGCAGCTCAGAGCGAAATTGAAGACGCTAAGACAGAGTTGAGTAAGATTGAAAAATCCAGTTATCAAGTCTACACACGCTCGACCTTGCCGGGCAGTGATGGCTATGTAACCTATCAAAATGCCACCAAATCCATCGCAGCAGTTGGAAATGTCTTCCCTGTCGTCTTATATCTGGTTGCTGCCTTAGTGACCTTTACCACAATGGCACGTTTTGTAGATGAAGAACGCACCCAGTCTGGATTGTTTAAAGCCTTAGGCTACACCAATAAACAAATCATGGCTAAGTTTGTTTTGTACGGACTAAGCGCTGGGCTTGCAGGGGCAATCGTTGGCATCATCTTGGGAAACACAGTCCTATCTCCACTCATCTCTTCTATTATTACTGAGACAACGGTTATCGGCGCATCCACCCTATATTTCTACCCACTGTGGACCAGTCTAGCCATCGGCTTAACGCTCTTATCCGCGGTGCTGCCTGCCTATCTGGTCGCGCAACGCGAACTCTTTGAAAAGCCAGCCAGTCTCCTCTTACCCAAACCACCAGTATCTGGCTCAAAAATCCTTCTGGAGCGCTGGCGCTTTGTCTGGTCTCGCCTCAGTTTCACCCATAAGGTGACAGCTCGCAACATCTTCCGCTACAAACTGCGGATGCTGATGACCATCTTTGGCGTGGCGGGGACAGTTGCACTCCTATTTGGCGGCTTGGGCATCCGTTCCTCTATCTCTGGTGTCGTCGACCGACAGTTTGGCGACCTGATCCATTATGATATGTTGGTGGTGGAAAATAGCAAAGCTTCTGAGGAAGAACTAGATGGACTGTCTGATTTTCTACAGTCTGACCAAGTTCGTCAATCCTTACCTGTGGCATTTGAACAAATAACAGAAAAAATCACCTCAAATGACCAAGAAAAAACTGCATCCATCAGCCTCTATATCACGGATAGACCAGATATGGGACATTTGATAGAGCTTGAAACCAGTAAAGGAAGAGAACTCACTCTAACAGGACGAGGCGTGATTCTGACTGAAAAACTCGCACAATTATATGATGTTGCCCTTGGTGATAAGCTTAAGTTGACCCTCAATGACAAAGAAGTTGAAGTTCGAGTAGATGGTATTGCTGACATGTATGCTGGACACTTTATTTTTATGACGGATGAATACTATCAGGAGGTGACGGGTAGCAGAAAATTAGCAAACGCCTACCTAGTCCAACTGAAAAAAGATAGTGCCCAACATGTACAAGAAGTATCCAGCCAATTATTGGATATGACTGCTGTCAAAAGTCTAGTACAGAATACATCTCTCATGGCCATGCTAACGACAATGGCAGCCTCTCTTCAGAGCGTCATGACCATTTTGGTGGTACTGTCCATCTTACTCGGACTGGTGATTCTCTACAATTTGACCATTATCAATATGTCAGAACGTATCCGCGAATTATCCACCATTCGCGTACTTGGATTTCATAATAAAGAAGTAACCCTCTACATTTATCGTGAAACCATAGCTTTGTCTACTATCGGGATTGTGGCTGGGCTAATTGGTGGCTTCTATCTCCACCGCCTCTTGCTCTATATGATTGGCTCTGATAGCATCCGCTTCAATCCAGAAGTAGGAGTAGAAGTCTATCTCATACCTATCTTAGCGATTGTGGGCATTCTAGCCTTCCTTGGTTGGTATGTCAACCACCAGTTGAGAAAGGTTGATATGCTAGAAGCACTGAAATCTATTGATTAATGTTAAACAGACAAGTACCTTTCCATTCGCCTCAAATGGTGGGTACTTTTTTTAAATTTGTCGATTTCCTGTCATTTTTAACAGAAATGCGCAAACGTTTTAAGAGGCTAGTTGTTCCCGTTCGGGAAAATAAAAATGTTGACGCTTTCATTACCAAAAAAACTTTATTTTACTTGAATAATAGGCCAAATTAGTGTACCATTATTCTAATAGACTTTTTATTATCGTATTAAATTGAATTGAGCTGGTGAATTTAGGAGTACTATGGAATCGAGAAGAACTAAGAGAAATAAGAAAAATAAGAAAAAATCAGTTTTGACCCTATTAAATTGGGGTCTTTTTGTAGTGTACAGCGTTTCCGCTGTTTTTTTAGCCTACAGTATTTATCGGTACCAGATTTTTAACTTTCGTAACCTCAATCACTTTTTAGTAGGGGCAATGGCTGTCCTAGGAGTGGTTGGGGTTTTCCTGCTTCTTAGGAAAAAGGCAAAAAAATGGACAACCGTCCTCCTCATTATTGGTATCGCCCTTTCTGGATTTGGTATCTGGGGAGTACAAAGCTTGGTACAATTGGGCTCTACAGTCAATAAAAATGCTAGTTACTCTAGCTATGATATGGAAATCATTGTACCAGCAGACAGCACGATTAGCGATGTGAGCCAAGTAACGAGCTTGCTTGCTCCCGTTGACAATGACGGAGACAATATTACCAAGCTTTTAGATAGCTTACAGTCAGAAAAAAACGTTACCTTGACACCGACTCCAACAGCCTCTTATATGGATACTTATCAAGCCATGATGGCTGGCCAAGGAGATGCAATGGTCTTGAACAGTGTCTTCTTAGAAATGCTTCGTGCAGAAGATCCAGAGGTTGATTCGAAAATCAAGGTCTTGTACTCTATGACCAATGAAATTAAAAACGAATCTTCAAGTACAAATCAAGAAACGGGTAATGCCATCAATATCTACATCAGCGGTATTGATACTTTTGGATCAATCTCATCCGTATCTCGGTCTGACGTCAATATCATTATGACCATCAATCGGGATACCAAAAAGATATTGCTGACAACAACACCTCGGGATGCCTATGTTACCATTCCAGGAGCTGGTCAAAACCAAAAAGATAAGCTTACGCACGCAGGGATCTATGGTGTCGATACTTCCGTCCAAACCTTGGAGCAACTCTATGGTATTGATATTCATTACTATGCCCGACTCAACTTTACTTCCTTCTTGAAGCTTATCGACGTTGTGGGTGGGGTTGATGTAGAAAATACACAAGAATTTACAAGTTTGCATGGAAATTATTATTTCCCAGTAGGACAGGTACATTTAGACTCCGATCAAGCTTTGGGCTTTGTTCGAGAACGGTACTCACTTGCCAATGGGGATAATGACCGGGGTAAGAACCAAGAAAAGGTGATTGCAGCCTTGATTAACAAGCTGACCCAGCCTGAAAACCTGCTTCATTATCAGGAAATTATGCAATCACTTTCTGACTCTATCCAGACTGATATGCAGTTGGAAACCATGATGGAGTTGGTCAACCAACAGTTGGAAACTGGTGGAAACTTTACTGTAACTTCACAAGCTGTAAGTGGAACAGGAAGTACAGGAGTTCTCCCATCCTATGCCATGCCTGGATATGCCCTCTACATGATGGAGCTCAATCCAGATAGCCTGGAACAAGCAAAAGCAGCAATCAATGCGACCTTAGCAGGTCAATAAAACGATAGAAATGGAATAATTTTGGAGCAATGATGAATAACCAAGAAGCAAATACAATTGAAATTGATGTCTTATCACTATTGAGAACGATTTGGAGAAAGAAATTCCTGATTCTCTTAACAGCTATATTGACAACTGGTCTAGCATTTGCCTACAGTGCCTTTTTAGCGACTCCTCAGTATGATTCAACCACACGTCTCTATGTAGTCAATCAAAGTAGTGATAACGGAGCTGGTATCACCAACCAAGACTTACAAGCAGGTAGTTTCTTGGTAAAAGACTATAAGGAAATTATCCTATCTCAAGATGTTTTGAAAAATGTGACCACTACTTTAGGTATTACTGAAGATATCAAAGATAAGCTTACGGTGACAATACCAACGGATACCCGTATCTTATCCATCACCGTTCGTGACAGTGATCCGAATCAAGCGGCAACCATCGCTAATACGCTTCGTGATGAAGCAGCTAAAAAGATTATTGAGGTGACCAAGGTAAGTGATGTGACTACTTTGGAAGCAGCCCTGCCAGCAGAAAAACCATCGACACCGCAAACGAAACGTAACCTTGTCTTAGGCTTTGTTGCTGGTGCCTTCCTTGCAACTGCCTTGGTGCTTGTCCTCGAAGTGTTGGATGATCGTGTGAAACGACCACAAGATATCGAAGAAGGCTTAGGAATGACCTTACTAGGTGTGGTTCCACAGGCAGCGAAATTGAAATAGGAGAGAAACATGGCTACTTTAGAATTAGCAAGTAATAAACGTGGATTAGTTAAAAAGACTGAGGAATACTTTAACGCCATCCGAACCAATATCCAGTTGAGTGGTTCAGAATTAAAGGTCATCGGGATAACTTCAGTCGAGTCAAATGAAGGAAAGAGTACGACTGCAGCCAGCCTAGCGATTGCCTATGCTCGCTCAGGTTATAAAACCATTTTGTTGGACGCTGATATTCGTAATTCAGTCATGTCTGGTTTCTTCAAGCCCGCGACAAAAATTACGGGTCTGACAGACTATCTGGCGGGAACAACCGACCTGTCACAGGGTTTGTGTGATACAGATGTTCCGAACTTAACAGTCATCGAATCTGGTAAGGCTTCACCGAACCCTACAGCCTTGTTGCAAAGCAAAAATTTCGATAATCTAATCACAACGCTCCGTCGCTATTATGATTATGTCATTGTCGACTGCCCACCTTTGGGATTGGTCATTGATGCAGCCATCATTGCACAGAAGTGTGATGGTATGGCCGTTGTCGCAGAGGCTGGTCGTGTCAAACGGTCAGGGGTTAAGAAAGTAGCAGAACAACTAGAGCAAACTGGTACACCATTCTTAGGTGTTATCTTGAATAAATATGATGTGGCTACGGAAAAATATGGAGCCTATGGTAATTACGGTAACTATGGGAACTACGGTAAAAAAGCCTAGTAGTCATCATAATCAATTCCAAAATGTAGGAGCAACGAAATGATAGACATTCATTCCCATGTCATATTTGATGTGGATGATGGTCCCAAGACGCTCGAAGAAAGCCTAGGATTAATCGAAGAAGCTCGTCGTCAGGGTGTTCGCATGATTGTTGCGACCTCTCATCGACGAAAAGGGATGTTTGAAACGCCCGAGAAAATCATCATGGCCAATTATCTAGAGCTAAAAAAAATGGTGAGCGAACGTTTTCCAGAATTGACTCTTTGTTATGGTGGTGAACTCTACTACACAAAGGATATTATTGGCAAATTGGATGCCAAGAAACTACCAAGCCTGAATGGTACGAAACAGGTATTGGTAGAATTTAGTATGAATACCCCTTGGAAGGAGATCCAAGAGGCAGTCAATGAAATCATATTGTTAGGATTAACTCCTGTGATTGCCCATATCGAGCGTTACGACGCCTTGGCTTTCAAGGGAGAAAGGGTGGCCGAACTGATTGATAAGGGGTGCTTTACTCAGGTGAATAGCAATCATGTCTTAAAACCAAGCTTGATTGGAGATGTTGCCAAACCCTTTAAAAAACGCGTGCAATACTTTTTAGATAATGATCTGGTCACCTGTGTGGCAAGCGATATGCACAATCTCTCCAAACGAAAGCCTTATATGCAGGAGGCCTTCACACACATTGAAAAAGAATATGGAAGAGATCATGCACGGGCATTGTTTAAGAAAAATCCCTTGATGCTACTCAAAAATTAGGATATTAGGTTTGTTTTACAAATAATTGTGGAGATTATGAAAAATGAGTAATGAATTATTTATTGATAAAAAGTTGAGCAGAAATGTAAAACGAATCATTCTCCTTGCTATGGATATGATATTAATTCTTTTATCCATGATTTTAAGTCGCGAGTTTTTAGATATCATTGTTGATATTCCCAACGAGCAATTTTACATTGCTGTCGTGTTCGTACAAATAGTATATGTAGCGATTGCGATTCGATTAAAAGTATTTTCTTTGATCACACGCTATACTGGCACAAAGACTTATGTGAAGATTGGCGGAAGTCTTCTCTGTGCATATGTTTTCTTGCTTCTTTTTTCAACATTTATCTGGAAAAACTTCAGCTATCGTTTTATCTTGGTTGCATTTATCACCTCTTTTGTTGCACTAATAGTGCCGAGATTAATATGGAAATACATGCATGAACAAAGCAAGGTACAGCAAGCTTCAGAGAATCAACCAATTCGTACACTTGTAGTAGGTGCAGGTGACGGTGGAAATTTATTCATCAACACTGTCGAAGAAAAGAAAATTAATATCGAAATTGTAGGGATTATTGATCAAGATCCAAATAAATTAGGAAGTTTTATCCGTTCGTATAAAGTCTTAGGAGATCGGAACGATATTCCTCGTCTGGTAGAAGAATTCAACGTCGAACAAGTCACTATCGCCATTCCATCCTTGTCTGGCCGTGATCGCGAAGCTATTGTCGCCATCTGTAAATCAGTCGGAGTTCCAGTAAACAATATGCCAAGTATTGAAGATATTTTTTCTGGAGATGTTACAGTAAGTGATTTCCAAGAAATCGATATCGCTGACTTACTTGGACGACCGGAAGTGGTGTTGGATCAGAAAGAACTCAATTTGTACTTTGAAGGAAAAACGATTCTTGTGACTGGCGCAGGTGGTTCAATCGGATCTGAAATCTGTCGAGA
>ERZ650307.2244-NODE-2244-length-10614-cov-3.322947_pt1 | contig 10614 bp, 9 predicted proteins | sample MGYA00376243_ERZ650307 | MGnify/ENA primary metagenome ERZ650307 (study PRJEB26733, sample SAMN07839242) | wastewater metagenome | biome: urban; feature: artificial channel; material: waste water | place: USA: North Carolina | collected 2016-03-31 ... | reverse complement strand
AACTCGGGGACGACCCTAAGGCTTATGATGGGGATTCTGGCTCCACAGCCCTTCCTCACGACTTTTACAGGGGATGCATCGCTGCATAAGCGCCCGATGGCCCGGGTGATCAAACCTCTTGCCCAGATGGGGGCAAGAATCTATGGCCGGCAGCAGAATCAAAAATTGCCGATTACCATCGTTCCAGCTGACGGAAAACTGCAGGGAATGTGCTACGAAAGTCCGGTGGCCAGTGCACAGGTCAAATCGGCGATTCTTTTGGCCGGTATGTATGCTGAAGGCAAAACAACTGTAGTGGAGCCCATTACTTCACGTGACCATACGGAACGCATGCTGGAAGCTTTTGGTGTTCATACGGAGCAGGAGGGTACAGCTGTTACCATCCATCCGGTTTCGGCATTTGAAGCGCCAGAGGCAATCGAGGTACCTGGCGATATTAGTTCAGCCGCCTACTGGCTGGCGGCTGGCGCAATTATACCGGGCAGTTCATTGCTGCTCCGTAATGTTGGTGTCAATCCGACCCGTACGGGGATAATCGATGTTCTGCAGGACATGGGGGCATCGATTGAACTTCTTAATGTGCGTACAAGTGGGGGTGAGGCAGCTGCGGATATCAAGATTACATCAGGTTCGCTTCATGGCGTATCTTTTGGTGCGGAGATTATGCCACGGCTTATTGATGAAATACCTGTGATTGCAGTGGCAGCACTCTTTGCCGATGGTGATACAATCATTACTGGCGCAGGGGAGCTGCGGGTCAAAGAGACCGACCGGCTTCAGGCAATTACCGATCAGTTCAATAAGCTGGCTCCTGGGGCCGTGGAAGGGACAGCTGATGGACTTGTGATTCATGGTGGCCGCAAGATACAGTCTGCAGCCGCATTCTCCTACGATGATCATCGTATTGCCATGTCGCTGGCGATACTTGGCGCAGCTGGCGCAGGGGTGTCGATAGAGAATCCGGACTGTGTAAATATTTCCTATCCTACATTTTATAAAACCTTGGAGGAACTTAGAAAATGAAGAATCTCGTTGTAGCTATTGATGGGCCGGCTGGTGCTGGCAAGAGCACCGTTGCACAACTGGCCGCAAAAAAGCTGGGATATACCTACATCGATACTGGTGCCATGTATCGGGCGGTAGCCTGGAAGACCATCCAGCAGAACAGAGCAATCAGCGAGGAACTGATTCTGGAGGTAGTGAAGGACATAGACGTCACTTTGCAGTATGCCAATGGAAAAACAAAGGTTATGGTAGGTGCAGACGATGTCAGCAGTGCCATCCGGACACCGGAGGTCAGCGCGATTGTTTCGCAGGTGGCGGCGCTTGGGCCCGTTCGCGTCAAGATGGTTGATCTCCAACGTAAAATGGCGGAGCGTGGCGGCGTTCTCATGGATGGCCGCGATATTGCGACGAATGTACTGCCGAATGCCGATGTCAAGATCTTTTTGACAGCCTCCATTGAGGAGCGGGCGCTTCGCCGTTGGAAAGAGATGAAAGAAAAAGGCTATGCTATCGCACTGGATAAACTACAGGCGGATATTGCTGCTCGTGATAAGGCGGACAGTGAGCGGGAAATTTCGCCGCTGGTTCAGGCCGATGATGCAGTCCTGCTTGATACGACTGGTCTTTCGATTGATGAGGTCGTGGCGCGTATCCTTGACCTGTGCCAGTGAGGTGAATAAGACATGTTATATCAGATACTGAGTTTCACTTTTTGTGCATTCTTCAAGCTGCTTTTTCGGGCGGAAATTCTGGGAAGGGAAAATCTGCCAGCTGAGGGGGCGGTTATTCTGGCGGCCAATCATATGAGCAACTGGGATCCACCACTGGTAGCTGCGTTTCTGGCTCGACCTGTCAGTTATATGGCAAAACTGGAGCTCTTTCAGATCCCTGTGTTTGGGCGTGCCATTACGGCCTGCCATGCATTTCCAGTCAAACGCGGTGCAGCCGACCGAGGTGCCATCAAAGCGGCAGTACAAGTCCTCAAGCAGGGCAAGTGTTTAGGCTTATTTCCGGAAGGCACGCGCAGCCGTGATGGGAAAATGCATAAAGCAGAAGCTGGTGTTGGTCTTATTGCGTCGATGACAAATGCTCCTGTCGTACCGGCTGCCGTGGTCGGTACAGATCATATCTTTGCCAATGGCGGCTATTTTCCAAAGGTTCGTGTTATTTACGGTGAACCGATGCACTTTACTGGTGATCGCAAGGATAAAGAACAGCTGTCTGCATTTTCACAATCTATCATGGAACGCATTGCAGAATTGAAAGAAAAAAGCTGAAATAGCAAAATATAAGGCGTCGAAAGAACTTTTAGCTGAAAGTTTTTTCGACGTCTTTTTTTAGTATTTAGTATATTGTTAACCATATATATTATTTAGGTTGACAAAAAGACAGATACTGCTATCATTAAAAAAGAATCGTTTATTAGGAGGTTAAGACTATGTATAGTTTAAAGATGCGTGCCAGCAGAACTGTTGCTCAACGAACAGAACATGTTTCTGGTGCTGAAAAAATCCTTCATGAGTCTGAACTGGAGGAACAGCTGCAGTCCTTACTGCAGCGAGCCTTGCATCATGCCAAGGGAAAGGCTGATTTTGTCAATTTGAAGGTGGAGAAAATTGCTCCTGATGCATTGGAGTATATTGCTGCATTGCCCGTTTCTACGCTGGAGCCGGCTACAGCGGAAGCCGGGCAGCAGATGATTTTAGATTGTCTTGCAGAAATGGGCATCACAAATGGCCGGCAGATTATGGAGATGTTCAAGGACACCTATGGTATGCGTGGTGCAATGCTTTTGGATGTCGACACGTTGGAGCGTTTTGAACCAGATCATGCACGTGGAATTCGTGCCACTTATATGGATGCGGAGCATTCACTGGGGCGATCTGTTTCTGATTGCAAGGATCATTTTACAGAGGCTGTCGTACTGGCCAGCAAAGTTTTACATGCGCCGCATATTGTGGCGGAAATCTGTGTGTCAGATGATCCGGACTATGTTGTTGGCTATGTGGCTACTCACGAAAAAGGCTATGTACGTATCACGAAATTGAAGGAGATGGGCTGTCCAGACGGTGGTCGTATTTTCCTGTATCGAGGGCCGCGGGAAGATGTGCCCGGATGTATCCGTTACCTGCAGGAGCAGCGAGTTCTGGTCTGCCATGTACCAGATGCTCCCGATGGGACAGTCAGCACGGTGGAGCCATGGACTTGTTATGAGCAGATCCTGGAACAAAAGAAGGCTGCCAATATATACCGTACGACGCAGGAAATCAGTACCGTGCAGTCTGCACATGTGGTGATGAATGGCCGGGTAATGCTGATGCTGGCTTCGAACAGTTATTTGGACCTCATCAATCATCCGGACGTAAAGGCGGCGGCAGAACAGGCAATTGCACAATATGGTACGGGATCTGGCGGCTCACGGCTGATCACGGGGACACTGCCTCTGCATAGCAGACTGGAACGTCATCTGGCAGCGTTTAAAGGAACGGAAGCCGCACTGCTTTTCAATACCGGCTATATGGCAAATGTAGGCATCTTGTCTGCAATGGGAATCAAAGGCAGCGTGCTTTTCAGCGATGAACGAAATCATGCCAGTATTATTGATGGCTGCCGCCTAAGTCATGCCAGGACTGTGATTTACCGGCACAATGATATGACAGATCTTGAAGAGAAACTGCGACAGTATACACCCTGTCAGGGACTGATTGTGACCGATGCGGTATTCAGTATGGATGGTGACATTGCCAAGCTGCCGTCAATCTTATCCCTGGCGAAAAAGTATCGTGTATTGACAATGGTGGATGAAGCGCATGCTACAGGCGTGATAGGCGCAGGCGGCAGAGGAATCTGTGAGTATTATGGGCTGGATCAACAGCCGGATATCCTGATGGGAACCTTATCAAAGTCTCTGGCTAGTGAAGGTGGATATGTTTGTGGCAGTCAGCTGCTGATTGACTATCTTCGCAACACAGCCCGCAGCTATATTTTTTCAACCAGCCTTGTGCCTGCATCATTGGCAGCTGCGGATAAAGCCTTGGAGCTGTTAGAACAGGAGCCAATGCTGGTTAAGCGTCTGCAGGAAAATGTAAAAATCTTTTGTCGTGGATTACGTGATCACGGTATTGACGTAGACAGTGAAACAGCAATCATTCCGATTTTTCTTCATAATGAAAAGTACGCCGTGGATGTTGCCGAAAAATTGAAGGATGAGGGAATTCTTCTTTCGGCTATCCGCTATCCAACAGTAGCTCGTAATGAAGCCCGGCTGCGTGTGGCACTTATGGCGGAACATACTGCTGAAGAATTAGTCCAGGCAGCCGCGAAAATTGCAAAGACTATCAAGGAATGCCCTGAGGAGGCTTATCATGTATCGAAATAGTGAATTAACGCATATTGGCTTATTGGCCGCTTTGATAACCGTTACTGGTGCAATAAAAATTCCAAGTTTATTCCCAGGTTTGGAATTTCAGTTATCTGCGCCGATAGCCGTAGCAATCTGTTATGCATTTGGCTTCAGGACATATATTCTTGCTGGTGTGTTAGCCAGTGTGATTGGACTCGCTTTAGGAACGCAGAATTTATTCAATGTCGCTGTACAGATGCAGTTTCGTCTGGTGGTGGGAATTGTATATTTGTTTTGGAAGCGTTACCGCTGGAGTGTAATTCTGGCTGGTCCTTTAGGCACGTTTATTGCCAGGATTACATTGAGTTTGGTGGTAGGCAAGGCAGCATATGCACTTATCCTCGCAGCAGTACCGGGGATGATATTCACTGCTATTTGTGCACCTTTAGTCACAAATCTCTTCATTCGTGTGAAAAAGAATATTTTCTTGGCGTCCGAATAAGATTCTTTTGAGGGGACAGCCGAACTTATGGAAGTGGTATACAGAAGACGTTTACAGGAGGGATCATATGGCAGGGAAACATCATATACGAAGTCTGGCAAAGATTCTCACACGACTTCAGGAGGAAAGATTACAAGGAGCAGTTATCTTATGGGCAGACTGGTCAAATACAGTAGATCAATCAACGAATGTACCGTCATTGGAAGTGCTTGTGGATCGGCATGGAATTATGACGGCGCGTTGTGTGGATGGGACCGAAGACGTAGTGATCACGATGCTGCTGGGGCGTGAAGCCTGTATCAAGAAACCAAATTTTTCATTGTCGCTGAATGGACCGGCTGATCCCGTATTAACAGCTGGTGAGCCAATAAATGTTACCGCGGAAGCTATTGCTGAATTTGTCACGGCCGTGGGAGACAACAATAAAATTCACCAAAACGACAGACCGATTATTCCAGGACTGCTGTTGATGGAGTATTTGCTGGATCGTCGGCCTGAAGATGCCAATGCCTTATCTATGCGGTTTAAGCATCCAGCAGTGGCCGGAAATATTAGGATTGACGGTTCAAAAAATAAGATTATACAAAATGGGCGTTGTACAACAACATATCGATGGATCGAAGATCGTTGCGGACTACATTCAACAGAAAAAGGTGCTTTATATAGTTGAGATTTCTTTGGATATCGATTATACTGGAATAGTTGGCATTAGTGTGGCCGGTTATATGTTGTCATGGAAAGTGGCAAGTATGTTCACCTGAGGGCTTCGTATAACGGCGATAACCACCAGACAATGCTTAAAGTGTGACCTGCTTTTGACCTTATAATTTAAGCAAGTGTGTGTCTTGTGTTATAAAATAAAATAAAATAACACAGTAAAACAGCTTGCGTTATAGTATAACCATGTGTTATAGTATAAAATAGATTGTGAAAAAAGATAGCACATATATTTTTTTTGCATGAATGAATTATGGTGGTTGATGTATGGAAGTTATTTTAGCAGATTACCTTGGGTTCTGTTATGGCGTAAAGCGCGCGATAATGATTGCCCGGGACAATGCTTCCGCTGACAGCACCGCTTGTACATTGGGACCAATCATCCACAATCCCCAGATGGTCGAACGCCTCAAACAAGAAGGCGTAGGGACCGTGGAGCGGCTGGATGATATGGAAAAGGGAACGGTCATCATCCGTTCGCACGGTGTGGGGCCTCGAGTATATGACGAGGCAGCAGAACGTGGTCTGGACCTGGTGGATGCGACCTGCCCGCATGTCAAGAAGGCGCAGCTTTCAGCAAAGTCCCTCGCTGACGAAGGCTATCATGTAGTCATTATTGGCGAGAAGGAACATCCTGAAGTCCGTAGCATCTTTGAGTGGTCTGATGGTCAGGCAGAGATTATAGAGACGGAGGAGGAAGCAGAGACGCTGGTGCCTTGTGCCAAGCTTGGTATTGTATGTCAAACAACTTTTTCGGGGGCAAAATTCCGAAAAGTCGTGTCTTGTCTGCTGGCGAAATCCAGAGAAATCAAGATACTGCGTACGATATGTACAGCAACGGATCAACGGCAGACGGCGGCGGTTGAACTGGCCGGTAAGGTCGATCTTATGCTGGTTATTGGCGGCAAGAATAGTGCCAATACGACGCGGCTCGCACAGATTTGTGCCGAGAAATGCAGAACTTATCATATCGAAACTGCAGCCGAGCTGCAGCAGGTGTGGTTTGATAAAATTGAAAAAATTGGTATTACAGCGGGTGCTTCGACACCTGACTGGATTATCAAGGAGGTATATAAAAAGTGTCAGAACAGAGTATGGAAGAATTGTTAGCAGAAGCAGAGAACACGATGCCGGACATCCAGGAGCGTACGGTTGTTGAAGGTACGGTCATCCAGGTTTCCCGCGATGAAGCCTATGTTGATATCGGGTATAAGCAGGAAGTTGCTATCCCGAAGAGAGAGCTGGCTTATCCGGCTCCGGAGTCCGCTGAGGACGTTGTCAAGGTTGGCGACAAGATTGATGTCTATGTTGTTTCCCTCGGTGGCGACAATGGCGGCATCCTTTCCAAAGTAAAGGCTGATCGTATGGTTGCCTGGAAAGAGATGGAAGCTGTTCAGGAGCGTGGTGAGCACGTTCAGGCTCAGGTCAATCAGGTAGTTAAGGGCGGTCTTGTTGCTTCCGTTAATGGCCTGCGCGGCTTTATCCCGGCTTCCCAGATGGAGCTTCACTTTGTGAAAGACCTGTCGATCTATGTTGGTCAGACGGTTGAGTGTGAGATCATCGAGATCGATGTACACAAGCAGCGTCTGGTTCTTTCCCGCCGTAAACTTCTCGAAGTTGTACGTGCTGAGAAAGAAGGCGAGATTTTCGCTACTCTCGAGGCTGGTACGACGGTTCGTGGTACGGTTAAACGTATCGTTGACTATGGTGCTTTCATCGATATCGGTGGCGTAGATGGTCTGGCTCATATTTCTGATCTTGCATGGCACCGTGTAAAACATCCGTCGGATGTCCTTGAAGTCGGTCAGGAACTTGATGTATTCGTCAAGAGTGTCGATCAGGAAGCAAAGCGTATCTCCTTGTCGGTTAAAGACACGATGCGTGATCCGTGGCTCGACAATGCTGAGAAATATGCTGAGGGCGATATCATCGAAGGAAAAGTCATCAAATTGACGGACTTCGGTGCATTCATGGAAATCGAGCCGGGCTTTGATGGCCTGATTCCGATGGGTGAGCTGGCTGAGAAACGCATTGAGCGTGCTGACGAAGCCGTTCATGTTGGCGATGAAGTCAAAGTCAAAGTTCTGCGCATCGATATGAAGCGTAAACGTATTTCGCTTTCCATCACGAAGGCTAAAGACTGATTATCAGTTAAAACCATCAACTGGATAGAATGAACTCAGAGGAGTGATGACACATGCATCACTCCTTTGTTTTTGAATGAATCCAGTTATCCGTATTGGAGACGAAAGAGATAGAAGTATGAGTAAGCAATATGCAGGAATCATCCTGCGCGTGAATCCGGATAGTCTGGCGGAAGAGCTCGAACTGGTGCCAGGCGATAAAATCCTTGCCATCAATGGACAGGAACTGCGGGATATCATTGACCTGAGTTTTGCGCTGGCTGATGAAGAAATTGATATGCTGGTCGAACATGCTGATGGCCAGCAGGAAATGATCTCCTTTGACAAAGAATTCGATGAGGAACTCGGCGTTGAGTTTGAGTCCGCTGTATTTGATGGGATTCGTAATTGTGCAAACCATTGCTATTTCTGCTTTGTGGACATGATTGCACCGAATATGCGTGGCAGCCTGTCGGTAAAAGATGATGATTATCGGCTGTCATTCCTGTATGGCAATTTCGTGACGATGACCAATATGGGGCCGAATGACTTCAAGCGGATCGAAAAATTTCATCTGTCTCCGCTGTATGTGTCTGTCCAGTGTATGAATCCGGATCTCCGGGCACAGATGCTGCGCTGCAAGGGGGCGGCAAAGATTGCGGCTCAGCTTGACCAATTAGAACAGGCAGGCGCAGAATATCATACACAGGTTGTGCTTTGCAGTGGACTTAACGATGGGGCAGAGCTGGAACGGACGATTCGCGAGATTGTTGATCGTCGGCCACAGGCATTGTCGCTGGCGATTGTGCCTGTAGGAATTACGAAATTCCGCGACGATCCGTTCCCTTTAGTGCAATTCGATGCCGCTGGAGCAGGGCGGGTTATTGACGAAGTGGAAAAATGGCAACGCAAGCTGCAGCAGGAAAACGGCCGTACGTTCATTTATTTAGGGGATGAGTTTTACTTCCTTGCTGGCCGTGAAGTACCGGGAACGGAGTTTTATGATGGATTCCCCCAACTTGATAACGGCATTGGCCTCACGCGCAGCTTTCTGAACGACTGGGAACAAGCTGCTGCTGAATCGTCAGATCCCGTTGTATATGATGAACCGCTTTATCTCGATGTTGTAACAGGCGTTGCGGTATCACCCGTAATCGAGCAGTTGGCTGCATCCGTGAAGCATAAGAATCTGCATATACGGGTCGTACCTGTCGAGAATGAGCATTTCGGTTATACCGTGAATGTTTCGGGTCTTCTGACGGCTCATGACATTATCAATAAGCTAAAATCGCTTGCTGGACGGCGTCAGGGAATCCTTATTCCGGAGTCAGCCCTGCGTTCTGGTGAGGATATCTTCCTCGATGATATGTCTTTGAATGATTTTTCGGCCGAGTTTCCTGAGGCGCGTGTTGAGCCGGTACAGGGAGGTCGTGACTATCATCAGGCACTGACAGGCTGGAACAGCTACCACAAAAATAGAAGTAATGAGACTGCCTACACATGGCAGAGTAATGCCGGCTATACCAAACCGGTGGAATAACTAAGGAAAGAAGGGTTTTGAATGAGCAAACCAATCGTGGCCATAGTCGGCCGTCCGAACGTGGGAAAATCTACCCTGTTCAATCAGATCGGCAAGAAACGAGTCTCCATCGTCGATGATATGCCGGGTGTTACCCGTGATCGTATCTATCTGGATGCAGAATGGCTCAATCATGAATTCACGATGATCGATACTGGTGGTATCGAGCTTGATGAGAGCGATCATATTCTCAAATCGATGCGCCAGCAGGCAGAGATTGCGATGGAAGAAGCAGATGCGATTCTCTTTCTCGTTGATGGCCGTGCCGGTCTTACCACTGCAGATGAAGAGGTTGCCAAACTTCTTCGCGGCACCAAGAAACCGGTTATTCTTGGCGTAAATAAGATTGACAGTACACAGCTTGAAGTGAATGCGTATGAGTTCTACAATCTTGGTCTGGGAGATCCAATTCCGTTGTCGGCATCAAATGCCATGAATCTTGGCGATCTGCTTGATGCGATTGTTGCGGCTTTTCCTGCGCATGATAACGAATCGAAAGATGAAGATGAAATCAGCATTGCTGTTATTGGGCGTCCGAATGTCGGTAAATCATCGATTGTCAATCAGTTGTTAGGGGAAGAGCGTGTTATCGTCAGCGATGTTGCAGGAACGACGCGCGATGCAATTGATACACATTTTGTCAAAGACGACATGAAGTTCATGCTTATCGATACGGCTGGTATGCGTCGCCGTGGTAAGATTGACGAGCCGGTTGAGCGGTATAGCGTTATGCGCTCTCTGCGTGCTATCGATCGCGCGGATGTTGTGCTGATGCTGATTGATGCTTCAGAAGGAATCACCGAGCAGGATAAGAAAATTGCCGGATATGCCCATGAGTCAGGGAAGGGCGTCGTCATTGTGGTTAATAAGTGGGATATCTACCCGGATAAGGATGATAAATCCACGCTGAAATTCACCGATGATCTGCGTGAAGAAATTGGGTTCCTGCAGTACGCGCCAGTCCTTTATGCATCAGCCCTGACTGGTCAGCGTGTAAATCGTGTGACCGAGCTGGTAAAATATGTGGCGGAGCAGCAGTCTATGCGTATCAAGACCAGCGTGCTCAATGAACTTATTCGTGATGCTGTATCCATTAATCCACCGCCGATGCATCGTGGACGTCGTCTGAAGATCCTGTTCATGACACAGGCAGATGTCAAACCACCCAAATTCATTGTGTTTGTCAATGACCCAGAGCTTATGCACTTCTCCTATCTGCGTTTCCTTGAGAATCGTTTGCGTGAGATGTACGGGTTTGAGGGTACACCAATACGAATGATTGTTCGTGCGCGTGACGAGGAGGATGACCGCTGATGCAGAATCTGGTCATTGCCTGCCTGCTGGC
>ERZ650307.2237-NODE-2237-length-10621-cov-5.853114_pt1 | contig 10621 bp, 8 predicted proteins | sample MGYA00376243_ERZ650307 | MGnify/ENA primary metagenome ERZ650307 (study PRJEB26733, sample SAMN07839242) | wastewater metagenome | biome: urban; feature: artificial channel; material: waste water | place: USA: North Carolina | collected 2016-03-31 ... | reverse complement strand
CGAAGACACTCTTTCCCTACACGACGCTCTTCCGATCTTTCTTAGCTTCTTCTAGTTTCTTTTTGGTGTCTGCAATTTTCTGTTCGGTAGTTTTTGCAGAATCTTTTTTCTTCACAATTACCGTATCTTTTTTTGCATTTTCTATTTTAGAATTAATGGCATCAAAGGAAGCTTGTCCTACTACAGAATCTATTACTGTGGTATCAATTGGTGTATCGTCTTCTTTGTAATACATGGCTTCTTCTTGAGAAATTTCTTTTTTACAAGAAGTTAATGTTGCTAAAATGAATAAAAATAAAAACTTTTTCATTTGTTACAAATCTTTAATTAAAACTAAATTCTGCAAAAACAGGGTAGTGGTCTGAAGCGTCTTTGGTTCGATTCACTTTATAGCTTTTGCATTTTATTTCTTTGGAAGTGAAAAGATAATCTATTCTGATAGGGAATTTATAATCGTGGAAACTAGTTGCGCTGCCAGAACCTGCTTCTAAAAAAGCATCTTCCAAAACACTGTTGATGGTGTAATATTCGTAAGAATTAGGAACAGCATTAAAATCTCCGCCTACAACTACAGGATAAGGAGATTGTTGTATAAAATCCTTCATGGTGTTTACTTCGTCTTGATGAAGTTTAAAAACCGGAATAAATCTTCTGATTAAACTTTTTGCTTTTTCTTCGTTTGCATCAATGCTAGAAGTAGGTTTTACCATCTCTTTTTTGAGTTGAAATGGTTCTAAATAAACATTAATAAATCTTATGATTTTTCCATTAATTTCAATGTCTGCAAATCTTCCTTCGGCATTTTCTGTAAAATCTAAACTTCCTGTTTTCACCACTTTGTGCTTGGTATAGAAACTCACTACTTGAGGATGCTCGTCTCCCGTTAAATTTTTAAAAGAAGGTCTTTTGTCTTCATAGCCAATCTCTTGAATAAAAACGACATCAGCATTGGCAGAATTTACCAAATCTTGTATTTCTGTTAATGAATTTTCTTTAAAACTGCTTCCTTTTATGTTGTAAGTTACCATTTTGAAACTTGCAGAACCTTCATTTTTAGAAGAATAATTAATCCATCTTCTTACAGGTGTTAAAAATAATGTGGAAATCAGCAAAAAAACAAAGGCTCTTTTACGCCAAGAAAAAATCCAAAAAACACAGAGTAACAGATTGGCAATCATTAAAAAAGGAAATGCCAATGATAATAAATTGAGTAAAGGAAATACTTTTGGTGGGATATAAGCATTAAGCATGGTTGCTCCTAAAAGCAACACAATTACTACATGAGCAACGGTAAAAATAATTCTAAAAATTCCCACTGATTAATTAATTCTATATCTGTTTCTACCCCAAATTTTTATTAAAATATACCCAACTAAAGCGCCACCAATATGTGCGAAATGTGCAATATTTCCTCCACTTCCAGAAAAACCTAAATATAGAGAAACTATAATAGAAATGGGAAATAATACCTTTGCTTTAATCGGAAACGGAATAAACATAATGAACATTTCCGCATTAGGATACAGCAAAGAAAATGCAGCAATAACTCCGAAAATAGCTCCAGAAGCTCCAACCATCGGTGTAGAAAGTATGTTTACGATATTCTGTGCATTTCCTTCTAATCTTACTGGAAATTTTCCAAAATCACCCTTTAAAATATCCGAAAATTGTAAACCTTCTACAATAAGCGGTTGAGCATCTTGGTATAACTGATAATATTCCCAAAGATTAAACAATGCAAAAGCACCTAAACCAGAAAGAAAATATAAAATAACAAATTTCTTTTCTCCTAAAAACCTCTCTAAAACTGGCCCGAAACTCGCAAAAGTGAGCATATTAAAAGCAATGTGCATAAAACCTCCATGCATAAACATGTGTGTGATGATTTGCCATGATTTAAAATAAGGAGATGTAGGAAAAAAAGCCGCTAAATATTGATAAGATTGCGGAATAAGCATCGCTAGAATGAAAACAATCACATTCAGGATGATAATATTTTTGGTGATGGGTGTTATATTTTGAAACATATTGTTTTGGTGTGTTAAAATTTATTTTTCAATTCTTCTGTAGGCACTTCTACAAAGGTTCTGTTTCCGTTTGGTGTAAACTCTGGGAAACCTAACTTAATGAAATCCTTCAAAATTTGTTCCACTTCAGCTTTATACAGAAAATCAAACTTAGATTTCGCATTGGTTCTAATCCACTGATTGTTATAATTTTCTAAAAATTCTTCTTCAGTTTTGTATTCTAAAATTTCGAAGAGATTTTCTAAAAATTTGATTACTTGAGATTCTTTCACATCTTCAGGCACTGCATTTATTCTCAGTACATTATCTTGTGCCAAAACAATATCAAAACCTAAATCTGGCAAGTATTTTTTTATCGAACGAAACTTATTTTTCTCAATTTCATTTAAATGATACTCTAAAGAAAACAGCAAACTTTGGCTTTTCTTATTTTTAGAAACATTTTTACGGTTTTCGGCTAAGACAATTTGGTGAATTCTTCCCAAATCGAGCATCAACGTTCTGTGGTCTTTATTAAAAAGCCAATAACCATTTGGCAATCTGAGTAAATCTTCTTCTAAATCCTCGTCTTCTTCATCAAAAAGGTTAATTTTAGATGGCAAAGCTGATGATTCTTGTTGATACATTTCGGTAAGATTTACCATCGCTGTATCATTGATTTTAGAAGGAATTTGGTCTTTAAACGGATTAAAATTTCTGTCGATATGAATTCCTGGAGCGTGATAACTTTTCGCAGCATCTACTTTTGGCGGAAAAAATGAATCCATTTGTTCATTTCGCTCAAAATCTAGACTTGGCGCTACATTATAAATTCCCAAAGATTTCTTAATCGTAGAACGAATCAATGCAAAAATAAGGTTCTCATCTTCAAATTTCACCTCTGTTTTTTGCGGATGTATATTGACATCTATTTTTTCTGGGTCAAGTTCCAAATACAAGAAAAAACTCGGGCTGTAATTGCTTTGCAACAGTCCTTCAAAAGCTTCCTGAACCGCTCTGTTTAAGTACGGACTTCTAAAATATCTTCCATTGACAAAGAAAAACTGTTCGCCTCTAGATTTTTTTGCTGCTTCTGGTTTTCCTACGAAACCATTGAGTTTTACCCAACCTAAATCTTCTTTGATAGGAACCAAAAGTGGATGCAATTTTCTACCGAAAATATCTACAATTCTCTGCATTTGGCTTCCTTTTCTGAGGTTAAAAATCACCTCATCATTATGATAGAGCGAAAACTCTAAATTTTCGTGAGCCAAAGCTACTCTTTGGAATTCATCTATAATATGTCTGAATTCTATATTGTTGGATTTCAGAAATTTTCTACGCGCTGGAACATTAAAAAACAGATTTTTCACCGAAAAAACAGCGCCTTCCGTAGTTTGTGCAGGTTCCTGAAATTGTAATTCTCCACCTTCTATGTAGATAACGGTTCCTATTTCTGCATCTTGTTTTTTGGTTTTGAGTTCTACCTGAGCTACCGCAGCAATAGAAGCCAAAGCTTCACCACGAAAACCTTTGGTAGCGATATGAAAAATATCTTCTGTAGTTCTAATTTTAGAAGTAGCGTGTCTTTCGAACGCCATTCTCGCATCGGTTTCAGACATTCCGCTTCCGTTATCTGCTACTTTTATGAGATTTCTGCCCGCTTCTTCTACAATCAATTCTATTTTAGTAGCACCAGCATCTATGGCGTTTTCTAGCAATTCCTTAACAATAGAAGCAGGTCTCTGCACTACTTCTCCTGCAGCAATCTGATTGGCAACATGATCTGGTAAAAGTTGAATAATATCTGACATTTCTATAATTGAAACTCCAAAAATAGTGTTTAATTTCTAAAAAATAAAGCTTATTGGGAAAGGTTATGATTAATTTTAAAACAAAAAAGCCTTCTCGTTTTGAGAAGGCTGAATTATATTTTTTTCAGATTATTTCAATTTTATTTTTGCTACTATAGGAAAATGATCAGACGGATATTTATAGTTATAAAAGTCTGTAATCGTTCTGTATTTTAAAACTTTCGTATTGTTTTTTGAGCTAAAAATAAAATCTATTTGTTCGCTAGGTTTTTCATTGAATTTAAAACCATTCCAAGTTGCTTTTTCGGCGTAAGGTTTTGTAACGCTATTGCTTCTGGCTTCTTGTAAATTTTCAAAAAGCGGTTTCATCCATGAATCACTTTCTACAGAATTAAAATCACCTGTAAGAACTACAGGAACATTTCTTTTCTTCTGCAAAGTTTTAATTTTTTCGAGGATAATTTCTGCAGATTTCTGTCTCGCAATTACACCTACATGGTCAAAATGCGTATTCAGTACCCAAACTTTCTTTTTGGTTTTTATATTTTCAAAAAGAGCATACGTAACGATTCTAGGATATGCTGCGTCCCAAGATTTTCCTGATTTTTCAGGATTTTCTGAAAGCCAAAATGTATTTTGCTCTAGAACTTTATACTTATTTTTCAGATAAAAAATACATGAAAATTCAGCATTGGCTTCATCTGTTCTCGGTCTTCCTAAAAAACCATAGGCAGAGTTGTTATCTAATAAATAATCAATCTGAGGTTTCTGCGCTTCTTGTAGTCCTACAAAATCTGCTTCGTAATAAGAAATAAGGTCTTTTACTTTATCTTTTCTGATGTTCCAGTGATTTTCCCCATCATCTACGCTTGCTAATCTGATGTTAAAACTCATTACATCAATGGTTTGGGAGAATAAAAACGATGCAAAAAGTATAAACAAAATGGTAGAAATGTTTTTTGTTTTCATATTTTTAATTCTTGATGAAAATTATTTTAACTCGAACTGATATTTTTTGTTTTCTGTAGAAAGTTTGAAAGAATCTGTTCTAAAAGGCGCTACAGGCAATCCTTTTTCGGTGAAAAGATTAATTTCTGAGTCATCTCCTTTCCAGCCATATCTTACAGCAACGGGATTGCTTACCTTTTCGCATGTAACTACAATTTTATTTTTCTTAATTTCTGCTTTTGCTGGATAGAATTTTTGGTCATTTCCTGCAATTTCAAAACCTTTTAAGATTTCATTATTTTTAGAAACTAATTTTTCCTTCGTATTAAAGCTGATGGTAATTTTATTTCCTTTTACCGTTGATTTTTGATAAATTGGGCTTTTCAGACCATTATTTAAGGCTAAATTAGCCAATCTTTCTCCTACTGTTTTTTTATTTCTTGGGTGAATGTCATTCGGATTTCCCACATCGGTAGTTACTACCATTCCTGTGTTTTTCATTTTGGTAGTATTCAGTTGAGCATCTCGCACTTCACACCAATCGCAACCTTCATTACTGTCTCCTTTAGTATTAAAAGTGGCTAATTGAACGAAATAAAAAGGTAAGTTTTCTCCAAATTTCTGTCTCCAACTGTTAATCAATAGTGGGAAACTTTGGTTATATTCATAAGCTCTCTCTGCATTTGATTCTCCTTGATACCAAAGCATTCCAGAAATTCTAAAATCTTCAATCGGGTGAATCATGGCATTGTAAATCAAAGAAGGAAATTCATTTTGATTGATGGCTGCATAAATTTTTTCTACAGCAAATTTCCAATTTCCTGCCAATGGAATACTTTTTTGAGCGGTGACTAATTTCACCTCATCATCATTACTCCACAAACCACCGCCACCACCAGTGTCATTAACCTTTACTGCAATAATATTCTCTCCTTTTTTTAAAATTTCTTTCGGAATGGTATAAATTCTATCATCTGACCATTGCTTCATTTGTCCCACTAATTTTCCATTAAAATAAGTAAGGTCTTCGTCATCAATTTTTCCTAAATACAGCACCGCATTTCCTGCAAGATCTTCGTCTGAAAGAACAATGGTTTTTCTAACCCAAGCTACGCCGTCTAAACCTTCGAAACCTTGTTGTTCCCAAGCTTTTGGAACATATAAATCTTTTAAAGCAGAAGCGTTATAATCTGCACTCAAGAATTGTTCTTGATTAAAATCTGCAATTTTAGCATTCAATTTTTTCTCAAAAAAAGCAGTTTTAGCCTCGAAATTTTTCTGTTGAAGACTTTCTATGTCTATTTGTGGCATATTGGCAATCATTTCTTTGAAATAAGGCGATTGCTCGAATGCGTTTTTAGGAATCCAAGCTTCGATTACAGTTCCGCCCCAAGAAGAATTAATGATTCCGATAGGAACTTGTCTCTCGTGATACATTTTTTTAGCAAAAAAATAGGCTACTGCAGAAAAATCTCCAATAGTGGAAGCATTCGCAACATTCCATTCTGTTTTCGCAAGGTTGTTTTGAGGTAAAGAATTTATTTTTCTCTCAATTTTAATATGTCTAATGAGCGGAAATTCTTTTTGATTAAGCTCTTCTTTATAGCCTTCAGAAGACGAAAGCGCCCACTCCATATTGCTTTGTCCACTACATAACCAAACATCTCCTACCAAAACATTTTTGAAAACAATTTCATTATTTCCTTTAATCGTCAATGTAAAAGGACCACCTTCTTTTTCTTGGTCTAAATCTACTTTCCAATTGCCATTTTGGTCAGCAACAGTGGATTTGGTTTGATTTTTAAAACTTACCGACACTTTTTCATGAGGTGATGCAAAACCCCAAACTGGAATTTTAGAATTTCTCTGCAACACCATATTATCTGAGAAAATATATGGTAAAGAAACATTTGCCATCAATAATTGAATGGTCAATAATAAGAATACGCTGATTGATTTTTTCATTTTAATTCCTTTAAGATTTATTTCTTATAAGGTTAATTTTTTAAGGATGTTATTTTTCCCAATTTACTCTTTTGGTTTGTACCTGAGCAGAATTGGTTCCTATCATGATGTCAAATTCTCCTGATTCCCAATCGAAATTGAGTTCATCATCATAGAATTTTAAATCTTCTGGTGTAATGTTAAAAGAAACGGTTTTGCTTTCTCCTTTTTTCAAGAATATTTTTTGAAAACCTTTCAGTTCTTTTACAGGACGAACTACTTTTCCTACTAAATCTCTGATGTACAACTGAACCACCTCTTCTCCGTCATAATTTCCTGAATTGGTAAGCGTAACTGAAGCCGTCAAAGTTTGATTACCTTTCAGTTGAGTAGCACTTACGTTTACATCCGAATATTGAAATGTAGTGTAACTCAAGCCAAATCCGAATGGATAAGCTGGGTCATTATCTAAGTCAATATACGCCGAAACATAGTTTCTGTCTGTATTATTTTTAGCAGGTCTTCCTGTATTGTAATGATTGTAATAGATAGGAATTTGACCTTCAGTTCTAGGAAAAGTCATCGGCAATTTACCGCCAGGATTTATTTTCCCGAAAAGTACATCTGCAATAGAATTTCCTGCTTCTGTACCTAACCACCAAGTGTAAACAATGGTAGGAATGTTTTCTGAAGCCCAATCAAAAACCAAAGGACGACCGGCATTAATCATTAAAATAATTGGTTTTCCTGTTTTGGCAATTTCTTTTAATAAATCTTCCTGAACTCCAGAAAAATGGATGTTGCTTCTGCTTTTTGCTTCGCCACTCATTGCGTGACCTTCGCCTAAAGTCATAATCACTACGTCTGCTTTCTTGGCAGTTTCTACCGCTTCTGCAAATAGAGATTTATCATTATCATTTGCGTTACATCCTTTCGCATAAAGCAATTCTGAATTTTTATCCAATTGAGCTTTAATTCCGTCAAACTGAGTGACAATTCTTTGGCTATCATCTGGAAAAGCGATAGACCAAAAGCCGTGATTTTCTACTGTAGCTTTTGCAAATGGACCAATAATTGCCACTTTTTTAGTGGTAGGGGAAAGTGGTAATAATTGATTTTCATTTTTCAGTAAAACAATACTTTTTGCCCCAATTTCTCTTGCAAATTTTCTGTGTTCTGGATTATTGGCTTGTTCTTTTTCTCTCTTTTCATTGATGAAACGATAAGGGTCATCAAAAAGTCCAAGTTCATATTTTTTAGTCAAAATTCTGCGAACTGCATCATCTACTAACTGAATATCTACTTTCCCTTCTTTTACCAATTCTGCTAAATGATTGATATAAGAACGGCTTTCCATATCCATATCACTTCCCGCGATAATTGCTTTCAGAGCAGCATCTTTATTGTCTTTAGCAAAACCGTGAGGAATCATTTCGCCAATGCTTCCCCAGTCAGAAACCACAAATCCTTGGAAATTCCAAGCGCCTTTTAGCAAATCTCTTTGTAAATATTTATTACCAGTTGCAGGAATTCCATTGATATCATTAAAAGAATTCATAAAAGTAGCTACTCCTATATCAGAAACCGCTTTGAAAGGTGGCAAATACGTTTCGTGCAATTGTCTAAGGCTCATATCTACAGAATTGTAATCTCTTCCGCCAACAGCAGCTCCATAAGCTGCAAAATGTTTAGCACAAGCCATTACTGCATCTTTATTTCCTAAGCCATTTCCTTGGAAACCTTTTACTCTAGCTTTTCCTACTAATGTTCCTAAATAGGTGTCTTCACCAGCTCCTTCCATTACACGTCCCCATCTTGGATCTCTTCCTATATCTACCATTGGTGCAAAAGTCCAGTGAATTCCATAAGCTGAAGCTTCAATGGCTGCAATTCTAGCAGATTTTTCAATTAAATTCATATCCCAAGTAGCGGTTTCGCCTAATGGAATAGGAAAAGTAGTTCTAAAACCATGAATAACATCTTGCCCAAAAAGTAAAGGAATTTTAAGACGAGACTGCATGGCTTGGTCTTGCCAGTTCTTAGTGTTTTTAGCACCGATAGCGTTTAGAATAGAGCCTAGTTTCCCTGCACGAACTTGACCAGCTTTGTCTGCATCTTTCGTAATAGGACCGGTTGCTGTAATATCATCATTGTATTGATTGAGCTGTCCTATTTTTTCTTCCAAAGTCATTTTCGCCATCAGCTCTGTAACTTTTTGGTCGATTGATTTCTGTGCAGAAATATTTATTCCCAATCCTGCTAAAACTAATGAAAGAAGTATTTTTTTCATAAATTTTATTTTTAAAAGGTGTAGGTAGCCACTGAATTAGATGGTAATGAAGTTGCTACAGATTTACCATCAAAGGTAATATTAAAATTTTCAACTTCTGCTCCTTCATTTAAAACGATTAAAGCTATTTTGCCTTCTGGCGTTTTAAAAGCTACTGTACTTAAATTTCCTACTTGTGTAGAACCTATTCTTTGTGAATTTTGAGGTACAAATTTAGAAGCGTGAGCAATAATATAATACGCTACATTTTTAGTGTAAGATTCAGAAGAATTGATGGTAATTGCTCCTTTACATTGAGTACATCCTCCTGGAGTAAAAGGTTGGAATTGTGCGTCATTTGCTAAGTTCCATTCTAATGCAATTTTGCTCCAATTTCTCATGGTTCCAATGATTACATTTTTGGTATGCCAAATAAAATCTCCTGCAAAAGTTCCTGTAGAACCCGTCCATTGTTCTGTGAAATACAGATTTTTATTTGGAAATGCGTTCTTTACAACACCAAGAGCTGAAACATCTCCTGCATAAAGGTGAAACGCTGATCCGTCTACATATTGTGCAGCTTCTGGGTCTTGGAGAATGGTAATAGGATATTCTGGTTTATCGCAATTATGGTCATACAACACTATTTTTGTAGCAATATTGGCTGCTCTAAAAGCAGGACCTAAATTGTTTTTTATGAAATCTCTTTGTTGTTCTGCAGTCATATACATACTAGGGTTATTCCCAGGATGCAATGGTTCGTTTTGAGGAGTAATGGCGTCAATGGTGATTCCATTTTTCTTCATTTCCTGAATATATTTCACGAAATATTCTGCATAAACTTGGTAGAATTCTGGTTTTAGACTTCCGCCAATACTACTCCCATTATCTTTCATCCAAACAGGTGGTGACCAAGGTGCAGCGATGATTTTAATATCTGGATTAATGGCTAAAATTTCTTTTAACATATCAATCACTGGTTGGTCTTTAGCTAAGCTGAATTCGCTCAGGTCTTCGTCTGTTTGACCTGCGGGAACATCATCATAAGAAAAGACAGAACTGTTAAGATCTGATGCACCAATGCTTAATCTAAGATAACTTACACCTATGGATTGTTCTGATTTTCCGAAAATATCTTGAAGAAGTTCTTTTTTCTTCGCTGGAGATAATTGATTGATTACCTCTACGCTTCCTCCGGTAAGAGTATACCCAAAACCATCTACGGTTTGGAATTTTTCTGAAGGATTGATGAGAATATTTTGGAAATTATTTTGTGGATTATCAAAAACAAGATTGTTTTGTTTTTGAAGTTTTAAAGTTTCATCAGCATTCGTTTGCCAATATTCTATTGTTTTTGGAGCTTCTATTTTTGTAAAAGAATTACATGAGATAAGAGAAGCTATAGAGCCTAAAACTAAGGCGGGGATCATTTTTTTTAGAACCATAACATTTATTTTTGATATTCAAAAAAACTGCTGCACGATAATATGCGCAGCAATTTTTTTAGAATGAGGTTATATAAATTCTAATTTGATATAAGATTAATATTTAGAGCATTTCCTTTGGCTACTCTTCAGTTTTTGATAATTTCAAAAGCTTTTTCTTTTCTCTTAAGGCTAACCCAAGGTTGTCCTTCGAGT
>ERZ650307.2236-NODE-2236-length-10625-cov-3.584201_pt1 | contig 10625 bp, 10 predicted proteins | sample MGYA00376243_ERZ650307 | MGnify/ENA primary metagenome ERZ650307 (study PRJEB26733, sample SAMN07839242) | wastewater metagenome | biome: urban; feature: artificial channel; material: waste water | place: USA: North Carolina | collected 2016-03-31 ... | reverse complement strand
AGTTCAGACGTGTGCTCTTCCGATCTTGCAGATGCATTATCATCGCTCTGAACACTGGATTGTCTTGCGGGGAACAGCCGCGGTTCTTCGTGGAGAGGAATCGATGATGGTTCATGAGAATGAGTCAGTTTTTATTCCGCAGACGACAAGGCATCGACTCTCGAATCCAGGGCGTATACCACTGGATATCATTGAGGTTCAGAATGGTTCTTATATTGGTGAGGATGATATTGTAAAATTTACCGAAAGTTAAGCAGCGTACAAATGACGCTACATTTAATAGGTAAAGAAAATAAGATTCAGTATGCCTCGTCATTTTATGACAAAGTTTAAATCAGCGCTTATCTTGGTATTTATTAGGGATTATAAATTTGACACGATTCGCTATTTTATAGTATAATAGCCGAGATGCGGATGTGGCGGAATTGGCAGACGCGCTGGATTTAGGATCCAGTGCCGCAAGGCGTATGGGTTCAAGCCCCTTCATCCGCACCAGTTTTGTATATGTGGCCGACAGTATCAATTCATTGATCTGTCGGCCTTTCCGCTATGTTTTTTAGGAATGCAAAAAGGAAGGGATTCATATGAATCTTGTTCGTGGGTTGCGGCGATTGTCATCGTTTCAGATTATCCTGTTGAGCTTTCTGGGCTGGATTCTTTTGGGAACAGGGTTGCTGATGACGCCGCTGGCTACGGTAGATGGACAGGGGGCACAGTGGCTGCCGGCCCTGTTTACGACGGTCTCAGCATCTTGTGTAACAGGGCTGACGGTGGTGAATACGGGCCTATACTGGTCCCGGTTTGGGCAGGCGGTTATTATTTTGCTGATTCAGGTCGGTGGGCTGGGCGTTGTTACTATGGCTATTGCGCTGGCGATGGCTTCTGGCCGTCGGATCAGTCTGATGCAGCGCAGTACGATGCAGGAGGCATTAGCGGTACCGCAGCTCGGGGGGATTGTCCGCATTCTGCGGTTTATCCTGAAATTTACAGTGGGGACAGAGCTCCTGGGCGCTTGTCTGCTGCTGCCAGTATTCTGGCGGGATTATGGTCCGCTGGAAGGTCTGTGGATGGCAATCTTTCACTCGATTTCAGCATTTTGTAATGCGGGCTTTGATCTGATGGGCGAACGTGGCGGCGGATCGCTGATGGCGTATGCTGGTGATCCATTAGTGAACTTCACGATTGTCGGGCTCATTATATCCGGCGGTCTTGGTTTTATGACCTGGGCCGATATTCATGTGAATGGGTTTCATTTCCGTCGTTGGCGCCTGCAGACCAGGATTATTCTGGTGATGACATTGCTGTTGATTTCGTTGCCAACATTGCTGCTTTTTCTGATGGATCAGTCAGGGGCGCCGCTGCAGGTGCGCTGGCTTGAGGCATTGTTTCAGGCGGTAACACCGCGTACGGCTGGGTTTAATACGGTGGATATTCAGACGTTGAGCGAGCCGGCCCGCATTCTGCTGGTGGTTTTGATGCTGACCGGTGGGGCCCCAGGGTCGACGGCTGGCGGTATCAAGGTGACGACGGCATTCCTGCTTGCGGCTTCGGCGGTGTCATCGCTGCGCATGAAGATGGATGTCGAGTGCTTTCACCGTCGTATCCCGCCAGATGTGCGGCAGCAGGCCTCGACGATATTCCTGTTGTATTTGACTTTGTTCAGTGCCAGTACGTTTGTTATCAGTGTGGTGGATCATGTGCCGGTGGTGGATTGTATGGTGGAGACTTCTTCGGCGCTGGGGACGGTCGGACTGTCAATCGGTCTGACCGAGAATCTGAGTCCGGTTTCGCAGCTGATTCTGATCGGCCTGATGTATTTTGGCCGTGTCGGCGCGCTGACGATGATCTATGCGATGAATAAGCGGCGCCGCCCTGTGACGGGACGATTGCCGGAAGAAAAGATAACGGTTGGTTGAGGTGAAATCATGAGAAAGACAGTTTTGTTGATCGGGCTGGGGCGTTTTGGCCGTCATGTGGCCAGAAAACTGCATGAGTTGAATCATGAGATTCTGGCGGTCGATAAAGATGAAGAGTTCGTGAATATGTCGTTGTCCTATGTGACGAATGCGCTGGTAGCAGATAGTACGGATCAGCATTTTCTGGAGTCGCTTGGCATCCGGAATTTTGATTTGTGTATTGTCGCGATCGGTGATGATTTCCAGAGCTCGCTCGAGACGACATCCCTGCTGAAAGAGCTGGGTGCTAACTATGTTGTATCGCGTGCTTCGCGGGGCATCCATGAGAAGTTCCTGCTGCGCAATGGTGCTGACGAGGTGGTTTATCCGGAAAAGCAGCTGGCACAATGGACCGCTATCCGTTTTGGATTCGATCATATTCTGGATTATTTTCAGCTTAGTGACCGCTATGCGGTGTATGAGCTGCCGATGCCGGAGGCCTGGGTTGGCCATACGATTGGTGAGTTGAAGGTTCGTCAGAACTACGGGGTGAATATCCTGGGAATCCGGCAGGATGGTAATCTGACGGTGGAGTTTACGCCGCAGATGCACCTGCAGGGAGCCGATACGATACTGGTCGTTGGTAAACGCGAGGACGTGCAGAAGTATTTCCAGATTTGATCTGGTTCGATAGAGAAAACCCCGGCTTCATTTTGTGGATGAAGCCGGGGTTTTTGTGACGATCGGTATTCAGGCAAAGTACATGGACTCGCTGATGGTGCTGGCGAGTTGTTCTTTGCTCATGTCTTTGGTGTCTTTGGGGGCAGCTTCGTAGACATCCAGACGGTTCTTGATGAACTGGGTGTCGATGTTGCCCGTGCGGAAGTAGGTGTCCTTGAGGATTTTCTTATGCAGGGATACGGTCGTCTTGACGCCGTCGATGCGGAATTCCTTGAGGGCTCGCTGCATGATCTTGATCGCATCGCCGCGGGTACGGCCATGCACGATGATTTTGGCAATCATGGAGTCATAGTAGGGTTCAATCGAGAGGCCGGCGGTTACGCCGCTGTCGAAACGCACGCGAGGGCCGCTGGGCTCATGCAGGAAGGAAATCTGTCCCGGGGACGGGAGAAAATTGTTGTTTGGATCCTCGGCGTTGATACGGCACTCGATGGCATGTCCGGTAAAGGTGATGTCCTTCTGTGAGAAATCCAGGGCATCGCCGGCGGCAATGCGGATCTGGGTACGCACCAGATCGATGCCGGTGACGGCTTCGGTGATGCCGTGCTCGACCTGAATGCGCGGGTTGATTTCCATGAAGTAGAATTCGTGGTTCGAGAGATCCAGCAGGAATTCTACAGTTCCGATGTTGGAATAATGGACGCTCTTGGCGGCAACTACAGCCAGCTGGCCGACGCGTTCGCGCATATTCTGCGTAAGTGCGATGGAGGGTGACTCCTCGAGGAGTTTCTGGTTGCGGCGCTGCAGTGAGCATTCACGTTCGCCGAGGTGCATGATTTCGCCATAGTTGTCAGCGACGATCTGGACTTCAATATGACGCGAGCGCTCGATATAGTGCTCGAAGTAATATTTTATTTTGGTGATATCGACAAGGATATTGAGGATGTTGCGCAGGTCCTCTTCGTTGTGTGCTACACACATGCCTTTGCCGCCGCCGCCTGCGACTGGCTTCAGGATGACCGGGTAGCCAACTTCTTTCGCAGCTTTGATGGCTTCTTCATTACTGGTTAGCGGCTCGCTGCCTTTGGCCATTGGGATGCCGGACGGGGCAATCGTGGCGCGGGCGATGTCTTTGTCGCCGACCAGGCGGATCGTTTCGGGCATAGGTCCGATCCAGGTGATACCGGCTTCAGTTACCTGTTCGGCGAAGTCGGCGTCCTCGGAGAGGAATCCATAGCCCGGATGAATCGCATCGGCGTGGGTTTCGCGGGCAGCCTTGAGGATGGCTGCTTTATTCAGATAGCTTTCCGTGGCATCGGCGGGGCCGACGTTGACGGACCGATCAGCAAGTTGTACGTGCAGGGCATTGGCGTCGGCTTCTGAATAGATGGCGACGGTTTCAATGTCGAGCTCCTGACAAGCCCGGATAACCCGGACGGCAATTTCGCCACGGTTGGCAATGAGTACACGTTTAAACATAGGATTACCTCCTAAACTTTACATATCAATCGTTAATGGTTGCTATTTGGTAATAGGTTGCACACAAACAGGTGTTAGAACCTGTTACTAAACGACTATGAAACAAATTGTAGCACAATTCATATGGGGAATCAATGATAAAATGAAGTTATTTCAACGATGCCTTAAAAGAATTATAATATTGTATACACACAGGAGCAGGGTTTTGGAGTATAATGAATCGTATTGAATCTGTGCCGGAGTTGTCGTGCGGACAGACTGGCAGGACAGGAAAGGAAGTGAGCCGATGACGGAAATCGTGGAGGAAAAACTGAAATTGCTGCCGGATCAGCCTGGCGTCTATATTATGAAGAATGATCATGGCAAGATTATCTATGTGGGCAAAGCTGTCGTGTTGAAAAACCGGGTGCGGCAGTATTTCCAGTCAAATAAAAATCATACCCCGAAGGTGCGGGCGATGGTATCGCATATTGCGGATTTTGAGATCATCATGACACATTCGGAGGTCGAGGCACTGATCCTGGAATGCAATCTCATCAAGAAGCATCGGCCACGTTATAATATCAGCCTGAAGGATGATAAAAGCTATCCGTATGTGAAAGTGACGGTGCAGGAGGATTTTCCGCGGGTGTTTATTACGCGGCGGGTGCTCAAAGATGGGGCGCAGTACTTCGGTCCGTATACGAATGTGACTGCAGTGCATGAGAGCTTGAAACTTCTGCGCCGCCTGTTTCCACTGCGGACCTGCAAGCATCTGCAGGAGCGTCCCTGTCTGGAATATCATATCCGCCGCTGTCTGGCTCCTTGTGTGGGCAAGGTGGAGAAAGGCGACTACGATGCAATGATCCATGCGGTGCTGCTGTTCCTGGAGGGCCGTACCGAGGATGTGGAGAAGGAGCTGCAGTTCCGTATGGAAGCTGCGGCTGAGGCTTATCATTTCGAACTGGCCGGGCGGCTGCGCGATCAGCTGCTGGCGGTTCGCAAGGTTGCCGAGAAGCAGAATATTGTCACTGGTTCCGGCGATCAGGATGCTATTGGTATGGCACGCTCGGAGCTGGGGGTGGTCGTGCAGGTATTCTTTATCCGGGCGGGCAAGATGGTCGGGCGGGAGCATTTTCTGTTGCAGGGCAGTGAGGAGGAGAGCGATGCCGCGATTCTGACAGCGTTTCTGCAGCAGTATTATCACCGGGCGACATTCATTCCGCGTGAGGTGCTGCTGCCGCTGGAGCTTTCGTCCGCGGACCGGGTGCTGCTGGAGTCATGGCTTTCCGAGCGCAAGCGGAAGTCGAAGGTTCAGCTGCTGGTTCCTCAGCGTGGCACGAAGCATGATATTCTGGAGATGGCGCGGGGAAATGCCGAAAAGTACCTCTCGGATGAGGCGGCCCGTATCAAGCAGGCGAATGCGCAGACGATGGGCGCAGTGGAGGAGCTCGGACGTTATCTGGGGTTGAAGAATCCGCCGGATCGTATGGAGTGCTTTGATATTTCGCATATTCAGGGCAGCGAGACCGTGGCCTCGATGGTGGTATTTGAGGGCGGGCTGCCGAAGAAGTCGGCTTACCGGCGGTTCAAGATCCGGAGTACGGAGGGTAAGCCGGATGACTTCCTGTCGATGCGGGAGGTTACGACACGACGCTATGTAGGCTTGCCGTCAGAGGAGCTGCCAGACCTCATCGTCATCGATGGTGGCAAGGGACAGCTTTCATCGGCACTGCAGATTATCCGGCAGGCTGCGGGGCATAAGGATGTACCAGTAGTAGGGCTGGCCAAACAGTTCGAGCTGGTCTTTACGGAGGGCAGTTCTGAGCCGGTGGTTTTGCCGCGGCACAGCCAGGCCCTGTATCTTATTCAGCGTATCCGTGATGAGGCGCACAGGTTTGCCATTACGTTCCATCGGAAGCTGCGTGGCAAGCGCAATCTCGTGTCGGTGCTGGATCATATTGTCGGGATTGGTCCCAAGCGACGGCAGGCCTTATGGTCTCATTTTGGCACATTGAATAAGATGCGGACAGCCAGTGTGGAAGAATTGGCTGAGGCTCCGGGGATGAATCTGCCAGCGGCTGAGGCTGTATACCAGTTCTTTCAGGTGCAGCAGGGACTCAGTCGCAAAGAGGGTAAAGGAAAGGAAACAGAGCATTCATGAAAACGGTAGATTTACATGTGCATTCCATTGTATCGGATGGCAGTTATAAGCCTGATGAGCTGGCTGAACTGGCCAAAGCCCAGGGATTGGCGGCGTTTGCGCTCACGGACCATGATGTTATTGATGGTACGGCTGAGGCGGCAGCGGCCGCGAAAGCTGCGGGAGTCGGATTCATCAACGGGATGGAGCTGACCACGGAGTTTCAGGGGCGCAAGCTGCATATTGTCTGTCTAGGCTTTGATCCGGCGCATCCAGCATTTCGGACTGTCTATCAGCGGGTTCGGGCAATAAAGGAAGGGCGTATCGCTGAAATGATTGCCTTTATCCAGCGTAAGGGTGTAGATATTTCGTTGGCGAAGGTTCAGGAGTTTGTTTATGACGGACCGCTGGACCGTTATGCAATCATGCGGTATTTGGTATCGCTGCATTTGTATGATCGGGCGCAGCCGTTATGGGATCATTATCTTGATCCAGCGGCGGCAGAACTCGGACTGAATTTCAGCATTACGGCTGAGGAGGCACTGCCATTGATTCATGAGGCCGGCGGGGCGACTTCACTGGCTCATTTCCATAAAGAGATTGGCCTGCAGGGGCTCAGCCGCCGGGAGCAGGAGGCGGCTATCCTGCAATTGCACAAGCTGGGATTGGACGGCATGGAGCGTTATTATCCAACTTATAGTGAGGAGGATACGGATTTTGCGGCATATCTGACGCAGAAATATGATCTGTTAGCGACTGGCGGTTCAGATTTTCATGGGACCAATCGGCCCGGTACAGCCATGGGGACGGGGATAGAACATAATCTGTCTGTGCCGTCAGTTTTTCTGGACGAAGTACGGAGCCGTTGCCAAAAAAATAAACGGGTAAGCAGGAATATGAGCCGGGCAGGGCGAATTTCTATGCTATGATGGATGGAGCATCTAGCTCGATCTGACTTCTGTAGCATATAGAGGAGGGTTCATTTATGAAAACTTGGGTTTGCACGGTATGTGGCTGGATTTATGATGAGGAAAAGGGCGATCCGGATTATGATCTGGCTGCCGGCGTACCGTTTGAGGAACTGCCAGAGGATTTTGTTTGTCCACTCTGTGGCGTAGGCAAGGATATGTTTGAGGAGCAGTCCTGAAGTTTCTGTGAATCACGAAACCATGACAATCCGGAATGGTGCATAAAGGAAAGACGGCTTGACGAAAGAGCCGTCTTTCTTTGTCTGAAAAATTATTAGCAGGTAATATTTTTCATAATCAAAATTAATGATAAAATATGAAATTTTTAGGAAAACGATTGATTTTCTCAGGCGACTTTGTTATAATTTACACGTAGTGAATCATAAGCCAAATTCATGGAATATGGCATTCCGAAAGCGGTTTCCGTTATGATGGTTTGGGCGGATTGACCGTTTTTCAAATCATAAGGAGGAAGTATTATGAAAGTAACAGTTGTTGGTGCAGGTAACGTTGGCGCTACCGTAGCAAATGTCCTGGCAGGTAAGAATTTCTGCAGCGAGGTTATGCTCGTTGATATCAAGAAAGGCTATGCTGAAGGCAAAGCTATGGATATCATGCAGACGGCTCATCTGCTGAATTTCGATACGACGGTAACGGGTGTCACCGCTGAGATCGGTGATGCGAATGGTTACGCTCCAACGGAAGGTTCTGACGTTGTCGTTATCACTTCCGGCATGCCGCGTAAGCCGGGCATGAGCCGCGAAGATCTCATTGGTGTTAATGCAAAGATTGTAAAGGGTGTTGTTGATCAGGCCCTGAAATATTCCCCGAATGCTATTTTCATCATCATCTCCAACCCGATGGATGCAATGACATTCCTGACGCTGAAGGATTCCAAGCTGCCGCGCAACCGTGTTATCGGTCAGGGTGGTATGCTGGACAGCAGCCGTTTCCGTTATTTCCTGTCCAAGGCTCTGCAGTCTGCAGGCTATCCGGCTACGCCGACGGACATCGATGGTATGGTTGTTGGCGGCCACAGCGACAAGACGATGGTTCCGCTTACGAGCGTTGCTACGTATCGCGGCATTCCTGTTACGCAGCTCCTTTCCAAAGAGCAGCTTGACGATGCCGTTGCTCAGACGAAGGTTGGCGGCGCTACGCTGACGGGCCTGCTGGGGACGTCGGCATGGTATGCTCCGGGTGCTGCTGCAGCTGCTATGGTTGAGGCAATTGCTCTCGATGCAAAGAAGCTCATGCCGTGCTGCGTTTACCTTGAAGGCGAGTATGGCGAGAAAGACCTCTGCATCGGTGTTCCAGTTCTGCTGGGCAAGAATGGTGTGGAGAAGATCGTCGAGTACAAGCTCGAGGGCGATGAGAAAGCGAAGTTCGATGAGAGCGTAGCTGCTGCTCGTAATACGAACTCCAAACTCGGTGATGCACTGAAATAATGGTGTCCTAAAAAATAAGAGGAGTGCTTCTGTTTTACAGGAGCGCCCCTCTTATTTTTATATATTGCACAATAATATTCATAATTTTAAAAAAACATTAAACAAGGGCTTAACATTTGTACCCGGTTGACGTTATAATAGATGTAGGGTATGATTAAAGTCCAAATAAGTTCTAGTGTGATAAAGGTGCCAGGGAGGTGGCTGTCATGGTGGATCGTATTGAGAGGATTACTCGTGTCAAAGGAATTAATCAGGGAATCGATCAGTTCTTTAACCGCAAGGAAGGTTATGCGGATGATAAGAAGAAGCACCAGATGTTTGAGCAGGATCTCGAACGTGAGCTTCGGAAGGAACCGCGGCCGGAAAATGAGGCTGGTCCGGATGCGCCAAAGGCTTATCAGCTGGACCTGACGACTAAGCCGACCCAATCGTTATTTTATGAAGAAGGGGCGGATCTTACCAAGGCAAAGGGGAAAATGCATGACGCTGGATGATACGCAATATATGAAGCTGGCTTTGGCAGAAGCACAGAAGGCCTATGATCTGAAAGAGGTGCCAATCGGCGCAGTTCTGGTGGATACAGATGGAGCGGTAGTGGCTGCTGGCCACAATATGCGCGAGGTCTGGACCGATGCAACGGCTCATGCGGAGCTGATCGCGATCCAGGAGGCCTGCCGAAAGCTGGGCCGCTGGCGTCTTTCAGGGTTGACGCTTTATGTGACCATCGAGCCCTGCCCGATGTGCGCCGGGGCAATCGTTATGAGTCGTGTGGATCGGGTCGTTTATGGTAGTACCGATGCAAAGGCCGGGGCCTGCGAATCGGTGTTCAATATCCCTGGAAATCCGACATTGAATCATCAGCCGCAGTTGACCGCTGGAGTCCTGCAGATGGAATGTGCCGGTATTATGAAACGGTTTTTCAAAGAACGGCGCGATATGAAGAAAGCAGCCAAAAAAAAAGAGCAGGAGTGAGGAGATACTCATTCCTGCTTTTTTTGACGTTATAGATCAGATATCCCAGTGCAGCTGATCCGGGTTCGGCGTAGCCTTGTCTACTTCGCTGAGAATCCAGGCCGCATTATCATGCGTGGCGGCAAAGGCCGTCTCAAGACCAAAAGCATAGGTCTGCGGGATTTCCATGGCGTGAATGGCCATGTGCATGTAGTCTTTGGCCACTAATGTCACACCGCGTTCTGCAGCCAGCTGGGCTTTGAAGCGGTAGCCGTAGTAGAGGTAGCTGTTGTGGTGGATGGGGATGTCCTTGTAGGCTTCGATGCGCTCGTCGACTTCGGCTTCGGCCTCCTGGGTCATGTTCATCTTGTGCATGAGGTTCCAGCGGTCGGCCCAGAGTTCGCCGCGTAGGATGTACTTGTAGAGGAAGTCGGTCGACTCGGCGAGCTCGATGGCCATGTCGATGTGGCGCAGGGCGTCGTCGTTCTTGCCGAGCTCTTTTTCAAGGGAGCTCAGGCGCTGCAGGGCGAAGACTTTTTCCTCGACGTCCTCGGCTTTCTCGTCGTCAATCTCGGCGTCGACGACGCTGTGGAAGAGCTCGAGGGCTTCATCCGTCTTGTCAATGCCCTTCATGGCGAGGAAGTGGGCGAGGCGCGCGCGGGCGTGCCAGCTGTCCATGCCGCCGATGAAGAGTTTCTCGGGCGGATGGGCGGGGGAGTCCATCACGAGGTGGACGAGTTTATGGAATTCTTCTTGTGTCATGAAAAAAACCTCCAGAATCGTGTATAATAGTTATATTATACCATTTCTTCGGGAGGTTGGGAATTTGGACGCGTTGAAACGATTTGTGCTCAGGGCTTGGGCGCGCGGGACGCATGTGGTGGAGCATGAGGCGGGGCTGCTGCTCGTCTTGTATCTCTTGAACTTTGCGCCGATCGCGTGGCTCAACATCCACATGTACAAAGGGGACCAGCTCGGGGTGCTCGCGGCGGATGCCATCCAGAAGGCCAACTCCGGTCATCCGGGACTGCCGCTCGGCAGTGCGCCGATGGCCTACGAGCTTTGGGCGAACCACATGAAC
>ERZ650307.2233-NODE-2233-length-10651-cov-4.593526_pt1 | contig 10651 bp, 9 predicted proteins | sample MGYA00376243_ERZ650307 | MGnify/ENA primary metagenome ERZ650307 (study PRJEB26733, sample SAMN07839242) | wastewater metagenome | biome: urban; feature: artificial channel; material: waste water | place: USA: North Carolina | collected 2016-03-31 ... | reverse complement strand
GAAAGAAAAAGCCTGATAGGACAAGGGTCCTATGAAATTTGTCGTGTACAGAGATTTTGATCAAAGTTTTCATTAAGTTCGAACTTAACTGACTGTACTTTTTTATTCTTTTTAGTCGATTGCTGGACATGTTGCTGATAAAAGGTATCAATCTGCTTGACTAGCTTTAGCTGTTCGTCTTTCAACATTTTGGAACGTTTTAACATGTGCGCAAGTTGGGCAATTTTTTCATCCAGTTGCTGTAGATTAGCTTTGGAAAACTCATGGCTGTGTAAAATACTCCAAAGTCGTTCTAACTGCTGAAATAATATTTCATGGAGTTCGCTATACACGGGCAAAAGTTTTTGCCGTGTATGTTGCTGAATTTCAGCTTGGGCATTTTGCCATGTGGCAAGGCTAATTTTTTGCTGTTCAATTTTATCAATCAGGCGATTCAGCTTTTTCTGCTGCGCAGACGGCTCAGCCCTTTGTTGTAAACTAACTTTGAGATCAAAGGACATGCTCATTCACCTAAAAATTTTAAAAACCCTAGCAATTATCAAATATTAAAAGTAGTGCTTTGGCAAAGCTATTTACATGAACTTTGAATTCACTATAGTAATCAAGAAATCACTCGATTACGTCCTTGCTGCTTCGCCATATACAAATTTTTATCTGCACGACGAATCGCATCATTCATATCAGTATCATCTAACTGGACTACACTTACCCCAATACTTAAACTGACGATGTGATCTACAATAATTTGTTCTTGCTCAATCGTAGATCGGATTTTCTCTGCCAATATCGCAGCTCCATCCAATGAAGTAGCAGGCAACAAAGCAATAAACTCTTCCCCACCTAAACGTGCGACGAAATCAGTAATCCGTAAAGCGGTTGGAAGAATTTCTGCAACACGCTGCAATACCTGATCACCTGTTTCATGTCCAAAGGTATCATTCACCTTTTTAAAGAAATCGATATCCATTAATAGCACTGCATAAGTCTGTTGTGTACGTGACATTTGAGTAAATAGATAGGATAAATAATCATTGAAAGCACGGCGATTATGTAAGCCCGTAAGTGCGTCATAACGCGCAATATGAGCTAACTCGACATTGGCAACTTGTAGTTCGTGCGTACGTTCTGCAACTTTTTGCTCAAGTGTGGCATTGGCATCTTGAAGTTGATGCTTCTGAGTAAGCAAGGTATCGGTCATGCTTTGCAACGACTGAGATAAGCCCCGAATCTCACGAATACTGGTTTGAGCTTCAAATTGAATATCTTCTTGCCCTTTTTCCACGGCATGCGCTGAATCTGCTAATAATTCAATCGGGCGGCTAAACTTATTCGCCAATTTATAAGTAAGTAGCAACAGCAATAATGACAAAATAAAGCCCAGAGCTAATATTTTATGTTGCAGTGATTTCACCTCTGCTAAAGCAATCGAAATAGGCTGACGAATAATCACGTGCCAACCTAAATTACTCTTAGTTTGAGAAAGCACAGGGACATCTGTAGTTAAATACTGTTGTTTTTCATTCCAATTATGCAAAAAATGATGTCCACGATTTGCCTGAAATGCAGGAGGCTGAACTTGTCCAATGCTTTTAAAGGGATATAGAATTTCACCATGCTGATTGACAATAAATACCTCAATACCTCGTTGTGCAGAATTTTCTGACAATGAACTGCTTAATACATGACTCGCCCAACTCCAATCTGCATGTGCAGCCAAAACGCCTTTAATTTTCTGTGTCGATGGATCATAAATTGGCGTAGCGAAATCAATAAAACGTAATGGTTCATTAGGATTAATCGCTTTAATTTTCTTAGCCAGTAAAACAGCTTTATGTACATCGCCTAGATAGACTTGATTTACACCATGAATAAACCACGGGCGTTCTGAAACATCTGCCCCTTCTAGTAAATGATTAGCTGCAACGACCACTTGCCCCTGAGTATTGGCAATCCCTAACCAAACATAATATTTATAAGACTTTTTGACTTGCTCAAGTTGTTGCTGTACTCGCGGGTTATGAAAATCAGCTTCAGCAAAAAATGGAGATTGGCTTAATAACACCATTTCTCGCTCACGTTCTGTAAGCGAGTTTGCCAAGGTATTGCTGATACTTTTCGCTGCAATATATAAGGTCTGACCGCTGGTTTGACTCATTTGCGCCGAAGCAGTCTTACCAATATATAAAGTAATACATAGTCCAAACATAAAAGACATCCCTGCGAACAGGACCAGTAGTCGATTACGAAAGGAATCTATGCGAAATATATTCATTTGCATCCTAATAGCAAATCACTTTTTAAACTCAGCAATATATCAAAGATCTTTTATGAATTATTAAGTCAAAGTAACGAATGTAGTTGGAAAAATACTGAATCCGATAAAAATAGACTCAAGTTCTATTACTCAAGCTTAAGCTGTAATTTTCGGTTGCAATAACGCATTCATATTTAAGAATTTAATTCTCAAAGTATAATAAATGGTGCTATTTTTAAGCAAAATGCACCACTTTTCACCAAAATTACAATTTACTTTCTAAATTGGTGCGTTTTTTGCATTATATTTTTTATCAAATTGAGTTGTTCAACGACAGCTTAAGTTTTTAGATTTACTAAATCTATTTTGGTGCAAAAAACGAATCAAATATTTGTATCAAAACCGAATTTAGCACTTTTTTTGAGCACCACTATGCAAAACGTAGATCTATTTTTCTTACTGCTCGGTGCAGTACTGGTATTGGCAATGCATGCTGGCTTTGCATTTTTGGAACTGGGCACAGTACGCCATAAAAACCAGGTCAATGCGCTCAGCAAAATCTTAACTGATTTTGCCATTTCAGCTATTGCCTATTTCTTTGTGGGCTACTGGATTGCATACGGACAGAACTTTTTCCATGCAGGCACTACCTTGGCTGCCGATCATGGCTACAACCTGATGCGCTGTTTCTTCCTGCTCACCTTTGCCGCCGCCATTCCAGCGATTATCTCTGGTGGTATTGCTGAACGTGCCAAAATGCGCTCCCAGGCCATTGCCACGCTGATTCTGGTCGCACTGATCTATCCGTTCTTTGAGGGCATGATCTGGAATGGCAATTATGGCTTGCAGGGTTGGCTGGAAAAAACCTTTGGTGCAGGGTTCCATGACTTTGCAGGCTCAGTCGTTGTACATGCCATGGGTGGATGGATTGCATTGGCAGCGGTAATCCTGCTGGGTGCTCGAAATGGTCGCTATAAGAATGATGGCCGTGTCAGTGCGCATCCACCATCATCCATTCCATTCCTTGCCTTAGGTTCATGGATTTTGATTGTGGGCTGGTTTGGCTTTAACGTGATGAGCGCTCAACGTGTGGAGGCTATCTCTGGCTTGGTGGCAATCAACTCACTGATGGCAATGGTTGGCGGAACATTGGCTGCAAACTTCATGGGCAAAAATGACCCTGGTTTCCTGCACAATGGTCCATTGGCAGGTTTGGTCGCAATCTGTGCGGGTTCGGATATTGTGCATCCTATTGGTGCATTATTCATTGGCGGCGTTGCAGGTGCCCTGTTTGTTTACCTGTTTACTTATACACAAAACAAGCTCAAGGTGGATGATGTACTGGGGGTGTGGCCTTTACACGGTGTCTGTGGTGCATTTGGTGGCATCGCTGCGGGTATTTTTGGTCAGCAGGCTTTAGGCGGTTTGGGTGGCGTGTCCATCATTTCTCAAATCATTGGTACAGGCTTAGGTATTATCATTGCGCTGATTGGTGGTTTTGTCGTGTACGGCATCTTAAAGGCGACTTTGGGTATCCGTCTTTCTCAGGAAGATGAATATCGCGGTGCAGACCTTTCCATTCACAAAATTTCGGCAAATTCTGAAGAATCCATGTTCTGATGTAATGTAATGATTAAAAATTAGTATTCCTAAAATTTCCCTTGTCTGTGTAAACTTCACTACAAGGGAATGATATTAATAATAAAAACATACCCACTCTAAATTCAAATAATAATTTAATTCCGTTTTTAAGTTTCAGTTAATTTCATATTAAGTTCCATCATTTTTAATCTCACCTGAATCTACATATTATCCTTATTCATTATGTTAATGAAATCCCCTTTTCTCTTATGGAACAGTTGCCTACTTATTCTCAGCGGGTTGGTATTGATTTTTGTATTTCCAGTCGCTGGACAGATTGATTTATCTCTTATTCAACCCTGGGTGGATAGCACAGGACATTTCCAATTAAAGGGCGACTGGTATTTAGCCATCCTAAGTCATACTTATGTGAAGAAAATCCTGACAGTGGTCTACATCATCTTTTTTGTACTTTGGTGTTTATCATTTAAGGTTGAGAAACTGAAAGCAAGACGTTGGCAATATGGCTATATGTTCTGGGTCAGTATGCTGTGTACCTGTACTGTCGGTTTGCTGAAAGCCCAATCAGCCCATGCCTGCCCTTGGAATATGACCCAGCAAACCGCAACGGGTTTTGTCTGGGATTTCTCCGCAACTGTGGGGCATTGTTTCCCAGGAGGTCATGCCAGTACAGGCTTTGCATTGGTCACGGGTTATTTCTGCTACCGTTTGCGTGAAAGAAACCGTGCATGGTTTTATTTATTTGCAGGTTTAACACTGGGTTTTGCGATGGGCTGGGCACAGATGATGCGTGGCGCACACTTCCTCAGCCATAATCTCTGGACAGGCTGGATTTGCCTAACCATTAACTTTGTTCTCTATGCGGTCACTGCAAAATACCACGTATCGCTCCCCGACCGTAATTCCGTACCGCAAGCACAGCTTGATGTGGTAAAGTGAACACCTACTACAAGTAAGTGTTTATAAACATCAGGATGTTTTTTGCTGGCCTATGTCTGACTTTCAAACTTTTTTAGAATCGTCTTTAACCACACAACAGAATTCGATTGAGGCCTACCAACTCAACATCGGCAAGGTCTGGCTTAAAAAGGCTTCCGAGCGTCATGGTTTGTGGCTCTACGCCCCCCTGAAATGGCTGGCAAAAATATTCAACCTCGGTGCAATCATGCCTGTTCCCAACCGAGGGGGATCAATCGCAATTCAGTGTGAATTCAAGCGTATTCAGCAACTCAGGGAATTAGGGGTTTCCACGCCAAATGTGTTGGCAGTTTCGGAAAAAGGCATTTTATTACAGGACATTGGAATACAGCATCAAAGCCAGATTCAGCAACTAGATCAGGCGCTTGCCCGCCGCAAGGAAAATCCTGATGCACAATTTCTATTATTTACCCAGGCGATTCAGTCCATTCAAAGCATACATCAGAAAGGTGGGTATTTAAGCGAAGCCTTTGCACGTAATATTCTAGTCGATGAACAGAATCAGTTTAGCTTTATTGACTTTGAAACTGATCCACGTGATGTACTCAGCCTGCATGACTGTTTTGTACGTGACTGGTTGCTGTTTATTTTCTCAACGGCCTATCATTTTGAATTTGAGCAATTAAACGATGCCAGCCTCATCCTCTACAAAGCACTGCTTGCTGAGCCGCAAGTCTATAAGGACATTGCCAAGGTTGGAAAACGCCTGAGTTGGGTACTTAATTTCAATGTAAGCAAGGTCGGTAATGATGGAAAACGTATTCAGAAATGTGTGTTGTTTCTGCGCGACCTTAAAGAACACGCTGAAAAGGCATCAGCATAATTTTCTCTATGCATGATGCTCCAGTTTTTTAGGAAGTTTTACCAGCACGGATAAACCACCTAAATCCATACTTCTTGATAAAGTGAGTGTGCCACCCAAACGCTGCGTGGCCTTATCCACAATTGAAAGTCCAAGACCGCTGCCCACTTCCAGATGATGATGCACACGGTAAAAACGTTTTAGCACCTTGTCGTATTGGTCTGGATCAATGCCCTGCCCGCTGTCATCAATCTGCACATAGGCAAAGCCATCGGTATCATCATAAACCGAAATATTGATGATGCCCTGATTCGGGGTGTACTTAATCGCATTGTCAATCAGGTTAAAGATAATCGAATGAACTGTTGGCTCAAGGCTTTGCATTTCAATCAGGTCATTACGTTCAAAACCCAGATCAATTTCTTTCTCCATTGCCAGATTGACTAGTTGCTCCACGCAGTTCAGTGCCACATCATTCAGGTAAAACTGAGTGTTTGGTTCAATCAGGCTTAATCCAACATCCTGTTTTGCCAAGGCCAGCAACTGTGTTACCAGATGCTGAATACGCGCCAGCCCCTTACTGAGGTTTTGCAAAGCCTCATGTTCAGGAAACTGACTAATCAGAATCTTGGTTTGCAGGTTCAAGGCCGTAACAGGCGTTCTGAGTTCATGTGCTGCATCGGCAATAAACTGTTTCTGTTCGGTCTGTGCGTGCTGGATACGTTCAAATAAATGGTTCATTTCCTCAATGGTTGGAATCAGTTCCTGCGGATATTCCTCACTATCAATCGGTGTCAGTCCCTCAGACCCACGCTGGGTCAGCTCAGCTTTAAAATCTTCTAGCGGTTTTAGGCTTAAACTGATAATAAAGGCCAGTACAATGATTGCAAATGGCAGCAATAGCGCATAGGGAATAAACATACTGCCTGCCAGTTCCCATGCAAAGCTTTGACGTACCTTTTCCTGCTGGCTAATCTGAATTTGATAATCCTTTAAGGGAAACACATAGACTCGCCATGTGCCCTGTGCGGTTTGTTGGCTATAGAAACCCGCCTGTTTTACAGGTGGAACCAGTAAATGGGTTTGGTGCCAAAGGTGGCTTTGATCTTTATATGCCCAAATATCAACCAGTAAATCCTCTTCATGGTAACTTCGGTGCAGTTCTATTTTGCTGGCAATCTTTATGATCGGTTCAACGGCGGAACGTTCAGCCATATACTGCATCTGGGTATCCAGAATTTCATTGACCTCATGCAGGGCAATTTTATAGGCGGTAAAAATCAGCAAGCATCCAAGTAGAAGACTAAAGACAGATGTTCCCCAAATCAGTCTTTTTTTCAGTGAATATTGCTTCATTTTTTTCATAAATAATCAGGGTTGTCCCAGTCTGTAGCCTAGCCCACGAATGGTTCGAATAAAGTCCTTGCCAAGCTTGGCACGCAAATGGTGGACATACACCTCAATGGTGTTGCTTGTCACCTCACTATCGAAATCATATAGCTTGTCTTCAAGGTTGGCTTTGGAAAAGATTTTATTGGGATGCGTAACCATTGGGATCAGGATGGCCCATTCACGGTTGGACAATTCAATTTGCTGCCCTTTAAAAGTCGCCAAATGCTGTTCCACATCCAGCGTCAACTCGCCACTTTTAAGTAACTGTGACTGATTTTTCAGTAAGGCGGTTTCGGCATTTCCACGACGCAATAACGCATTGATACGGGCAAGCAGTTCATCAAACTCATAAGGCTTAACCAGATAATCATCCGCGCCGTGATTCAGTCCATCCACCCGATTCTGCAACTGATCCCGTGCAGAGATAATCAGAACAGGAATTGAGGTGCGCTGGCGGATTTGTCTCAGGATTTGCATGCCATCCATAAGCGGTAAACCAAGATCCAATAAAACCAGGTCAAACGCCTGTTTGGTCAATAATGCCAAGCCATCGACCCCATTATTGACCCCCTCCACTTCAAACTGATGATAGCGCAGTAGCGTCATGGTTGACTCTGCGATCATAAAATCATCTTCTATCATCAAGATTTTGGTCATGACTTCATCACACCTTATGGATTAGGGACATGCTGCCAGCATATCGTTATTCGGGTCGATCACCTTGCTTTTCACATCAAGCAGGCTCAGCATGGTCGGGAACAGGTTATCCTGACTCAACTCCTGCCTGCCCTGTTGTGCCAAACACTTGACCTGTTGTTTTGCCTGATTTTTCCAGACAGTGGAGAACCACATCAGCATCGGGATATGGGTTTGTTGCGTTGGTGCAATCGCATAAGGCGCACCATGCAAATACATACCGCTTTCACCTGTGGACTCTCCATGATCAGATAAATACCACAAAGCAGTTTGATATTTCGTTGTATTTTTTAATGTTTCAATCAGGCTGTCCAAAACATAATCGGTATAGAGCAAGGTATTGTCATAACTGTTCAGCAAGGCATCCCGACTACAGCCCTGAATGGCATTGGTGTCACAGGTCGGCTTGAACACATTGAATTGTGCGGGAACACGTTTATAGTAGGCTGGCCCGTGACTGCCCATTTGATGCAGTACAATCAAACGTGGACGATTGTCATCTTGAGGAATTGTGGCTAAATAGGCCTTAAAGCTATCAATCAGAATATCGTCAAAACATTCCTTGTCCTTGCACCATTTCTGCTGGAGCGGTTCAGGAATCTTGAATTGATTGACACGGTCACAGGTGCCTTTGCAGCCTGAATTATTATCAATCCAGGTCACCTGATAACCCGCTCGCTGGGCAATGTCCAGTAATCCCTCACGGTGGCTAGCCAAACGTTCCTCATACTCTTTACGTGGCATACCTGAAAACATACAGGGAACCGAAACTGCGGTTGCCGTACCACATGAACTGACCTGCGAGAAGTTTAAAATATCCTGTTGTGACAGTTTCGGGTTGGTGTTTTTGCTATAACCATTTAAGGAGAAGTTTTCAGCACGTGCTGTCTCACCTACGACCAGAACCATCAGTTTCGGTAAAGAGGTAGCCTGTGCCTTTTGCATCACGGCATCTTCACCATACACGACTAGCGGTAAATTCTCTTTCGGCGCTTTCTTCTTATAATACGAAGCAAAGGAAGCAATCATGTTCTGCGGCGAAATCATGCCTTTCAGGTCACGGTTTTCACGAAAGATTGCAGCAAAATCAACATAGAAAACAAATAATAGCCCTAACACCATCGCCAGAGAGACAACAGAAGCAATGACCTTGTGCAATAGCTGGCGAATGATGGGTTCAGGTTTGATTTTCATCATGAGAATTACAATAATCGGCACTACTGTCATTCCCAAAGTCCATGTCAGCAAATGCCATGACCAGGTATCACGCGCTTCCGCAATATCGGTCTGCATCAGGTTCTGGATTTGGTCAGATGTAATGAGTACGCCTAGTGTATTCACTGCATAAGCGGCAAAACCGCCAATAAATACCAATGCAATCGCCAGAGGTTTTGCTGTCCATTTCCAGTTAAAAAACTGGAAAATAAAGTTATAGGCGGCAACCACAATAATGATTGAAGCGACAACAAATAATCCTGCCTTTACACCATTATATGGTGTCAGCATGCGTATTTTTTCAAAAAAGGCAATATTTAAAAATACACCCAACCAAATTGCCAACAATAGATTAAATACAATTAAAGAAATGGGTTTTATCTTTAATTGTTGAAAAAATGTCATCATTACAGTCTAAACATCAATATCCTGCTTCCTTTTTAATATAAAAATACAAACTTAAAAATGACTTAAATAGAAAAAGACGATCAAGTGATCGTCTTTTTGTTAAAATGATAATGATATTAATTCTTAGAACTTAAATTCCAGACCTAAACCAGCAACAGGCTGTTTATCCTTTTTACTGACCTGTTCAAGCGTTAAGTAACCTGCATAGCCATAAGTCTTTACCTGCTTGTTAAATGCATAGTCCACGCCACCAATGATCTGTTTGGCCTCAAACTCAGCCGTGATGTCCTTAAAGCTGGTGGTGTTCTGGCTATATTGACCTTTTACTGTCCAGTTCTTTGCCTGTGGAATGGTATATTCTGCCCCCACCAGCCAGCCTTTTGCATCATCAATTGTATCTGTTCCCACCGCATTTCCAGCCGCTTTTTCAACTTCTGAAGTCTGGAACAACGCTTTAAGTGCCAAACCATTCACTGGGTTAACACGGCCGATCACACGCACTGTATTGGCTGCTGCAACTAAAGAACCGCCTGCCACAGCCTTATCTGATGCATTTAAGAAGCCACGCCCCAGAAATGAGCTTGGAATGGCTTTATCATAAGCAACACCAGCAACCAATAACGGACTTTCAAAGCTTGCAGAAGCTGACCATGCATCACCTAAACCACGGCCTGCTGTTTTAACAACACCTGATTTACTGGTATCAATTCCTGTTGCCTCGCCTGTTGCCAATAGGCCACTTACTTTAATGGCTCCGTCCAGTACGGGAACTTTTACTGCTGGTGATTCATAAACAACGACGTTACTAACACGTGTTTCACCACCAAAGATTCCACCAATGTCGGCCTTATTGGCAACATAGTTGTTAAAAGTATCAACGACACTAGAAAGTTGCTTCAATGGCGTATCATGTACACCAATTTTCACTGTACCTAACTGGGCATCTTTCAAACCGACAAAACGGTTACGCTGTGACCAGTCTGTGCTGTCACCATCTGCGCTGAAGCCCCATTCAATGGCATAAACGGCACTTAAATGGTCTGTAAGTTTTTCATCGCCCTTAACACCAATAAATGAACTGTTTGAACTAATTTCCCAAACATCCTTGTTGGCCTTGGTTGCATTTTTTTCTGGTAAATAGTCAACACTGGCATCAATTTCACCGTAAATGGTCGGTGCTGCAAATGTTGTGGTTGCAAGTAAACTAAGCACTGCTGCTGTTACAATTTTGATTTTCATTATGTACGTACTAGCTAAATTTGTAACAAATCCTACACATTAACTTTATATGACAAAACGATTAA
>ERZ650307.2230-NODE-2230-length-10662-cov-6.128594_pt1 | contig 10662 bp, 10 predicted proteins | sample MGYA00376243_ERZ650307 | MGnify/ENA primary metagenome ERZ650307 (study PRJEB26733, sample SAMN07839242) | wastewater metagenome | biome: urban; feature: artificial channel; material: waste water | place: USA: North Carolina | collected 2016-03-31 ... | reverse complement strand
CGATGATGGTGCAACCAGGTGCAACCTTCAAGCAAGAAATTTTAATGTATTGGTTACATTGTTGAATTCTTCCATGAATCCGGTCTCCATCAGGCTCCTTTCAAGCCCGCCGCTTGTCCGCTTTTCACAACATTATTAATGGGTTGGCAATGCATCTTATGAATGCTGATGTGAGGTGCAACCCACTGCAAATCGGGTTGCACTTTTGCGTGTTCGACCGAGCCCGGGCTGTGAGCGCGGCTCCCCCGTGCGCAGAAGGGGGCGGAGCGCCACCTGACAGAGCCCCGTGCTCTTCTATGCTGTTAGCTGGCCACAGGGGCCAGCTATCGGTGACAAGGAGAAACCCATGGCGCGTGTCAGTACCTATCTCAATTTTGCCCGGGAGACGGAGGCTGCCTTCCTCTTCTATCGCGAAGTGTTCGGCGGTGACTTCAGCGGCCCCATCCACAGGTTCAAGGAGTCCCCGGGTTGCCCGGGCCAGCCCCCTTTGTCGGAGGAAGACGGGGAGCTGGTGATGCATGTGGCCCTGCCCATCCTTGGGGGCCACGTGCTGATGGGCACGGATGCTCCGGCCAGCATGGGGTTCACCCTGGTGCAGGGCAACAACAGCTACCTCAACCTGGAGCCGGACAGCCGAGGCGAGACCGATCGCCTGTTCGCGGCCCTGGCCGAGGGAGGCAAGGTGGAGATGCCGCTGGCGGAGATGTTCTGGGGTGACTATTTCGGATCCCTGGTGGACAAGTTCGGCACCCACTGGATGTTCAACTGCCAGAGCAAGACCTGACGGCAGATCTGCAATGAAAAGGGCGCCATGGCGCCCTTTTCATCTTTATTGCCCATCACTGTCCCTATTTGCTGCGCCTGCCACCTGCGCTGGTATGCCCCGGGCATGGGATTGCCGTGCAGTGCGTTGAGCTGCTTTATGGCGTGCGACCCACTCTGCCGACGGGGATCACCCGGGCTCGGGTTATCGCGCAGCTGAACTGCGTTATGGCGTGCGACCCACCATGTCAGCGGGGATCACCCAGGCATCAAACTGCTCCGCGCTGAGGTGGCCCGAGGCAATGGCCGCCTCCCGCAGGCTGAGCCCCTGATGGTGCGCCCGCTTGGCGATCTCGGCCGCCTTGTCATAGCCGATATGGGGGTTGAGGGCCGTCACCAGCATCAGGGAGCGAGAGAGCAGATCGTCGATCCTGGCCTGGTTCGGGGTGATGCCGACGGCGCAGTGGTCGTGGAAGCTCTGCATGCCGTCCGCCAGCAGCCGCACGCTCTGCAGGACGTTGTAGGCGATCATCGGCCTGAACACGTTGAGCTCGAAGTTGCCGCTGGCGCCGCCGATGTTGATGGCCACGTCATTGCCCATCACCTGGGCGCAGAGCATGGTGAGCGCCTCGCTCTGGGTCGGGTTGACCTTGCCCGGCATGATGGAGGAGCCGGGTTCGTTCTCCGGGATGCTGAGCTCCCCGAGCCCGCTGCGGGGGCCGCTCGCCAGCCAGCGCACGTCGTTGGCGATCTTCATGAGGGAGGCTGCCAGCGTCTTGAGGGCACCGTGGGCGTGAACCTGGGCGTCACTCGCCGCCAGGGCCTCGAACTTGTTGGGGGCGCTCACCAGCGGCAGGCCGGTCTGCTCGGCCAGGGTCCTGGCCACCGCCTCGGCAAAGCCGGGAGGGCAGTTGAGGCCGGTGCCCACGGCGGTGCCGCCGAGCGCCAGCTCGCACAGATGGGGCAGGGCGGCCCGTAGATGGCGCTCCCCCTGTTCAAGCTGGGCGACCCAGCCGGAGATCTCCTGGCCCAGGGTGAGGGGAGTGGCATCCTGCAAATGGGTGTGGCCAATCTTGACGATGTGGTCGAAGGCGGCGGCCTTGCCTGCCAGGGTCTGCTTCAGGGCAGCGAGGGCCGGCAGCAACCGCTGCGTGATGGCGGTGACCGCCGCCAGGTTCATGGCGCTCGGGAAGACATCGTTGCTGGACTGGCTCTTGTTTACCTCGTCGTTGGGATGCACCAGCCGCGCTTCCCCCCGGGGGCCGCCGAGCAGTTCGCTGGCCCGGTTTGCCAGCACCTCGTTGAGGTTCATGTTGGTCTGGGTGCCGGAGCCGGTCTGCCACACCATCAGGGGAAACTCGGCGTCGTGCAGGCCGCACAACACCTCGTCGGCGGCGGCCATGATGGCCTGGGCCTTGCGGGCGGGCAGCAGCCCCAGGGCGTGGTTCACCCTGGCGCAGGCGGACTTGATGCGGGCGAGGGCATGGATGATCTCCATGGGCTGGCGCTCCCCCGAGATGTTGAAGTGGTGCAGGGAGCGCTGGGTCTGGGCGCCCCACAGTCTGTCCGCCGGGACGGCTATCTCCCCCAGACTGTCCCGCTCCATCCTGATATCCATGATGTTTCTCCTGCCGTTGAGGTGGTGGTCCCCAGCATGAACCCAAACGGCGGCCGGGGCCAGTTTGCATATATCTGCTCATGGCTTATAATAAGCAAAGCTTATTATATAGGTTGCATGCCATGAACAAACAGCCCGACACCCTCGGCTTCCTGATAGGGGACGTCCAGCGCCTGATGCGCCGTCAGTTCCAGCAGCAGCTGGAGGGCAACGGCTATCCGGTGGTCAACATGACCGAGAGCGAGCTGGCCAAGAACCACGTGCGCTACATGATTGGCGGCCGCCCGGCCCGGCCCCTCGGTGAGCGTCTCTACAGCTTCAAGTTCCCGGAGCAGCCGGGCGCCCTGATGCGCTTCCTCGAGACCCTGGGCTGTCGCTGGAACATCAGCCTGTTCCACTACCGCAACCACGGCGCCGACTACGGACGGGTGCTCTGCGCCTTCGAGCTGCCGGACGAGGACGTGGCGGCTTTCCACGACTACCTGCACGAGATTGGCTACGGCTGGAAAGAGGTGAGCGAGGATCCCGCCTACCGCCTGTTCCTGGCGAGCCAGGGCAGTCAGTGAGCAGGGAGCCATCCCCTTGCCAGATGAAAAACGAAGAGCCCGGCTCTTCGTTTTTTTATGGGCAACGCGCCGGCCCCCATGATTGGGGGCACGGTGGCTGATAATGTCGCCAATATCACACTCCTGAGTCCCTGGTCGTTTGAGGCTGGTTGCAGATGGGATAATCTGAGTGCGGGGCTTGGGTTCAGGGCCCCGTCAGGGAAGAGAGGCGCATCCGCGTCATAACAATTCATTGCAGGGGCTCATCCATGAACAGATCTATGCTCGCCGTCCTGATCGGCGCTCTGATGGCAACGGGGACGGTGCAGGCTGCCGCCCAGGACAACACCTGGTATGTCGGCGGCAAGGCCGGCTGGTCAAATTATTACGGGGTGGATTACAACGCTCAGGTCGAAGAGCTGTTCGATGCGACCAAGGTGAACGAGAACAGCGATGATCTCGGTCTGGGGCTGTTTGCCGGTTATCAGGTGAACAGAAACGTGGCGATTGAGCTCGGCTATGACTGGCTCGGCAAGTATCAGGTGGACAAGCACTACTCGGGCAACGGGGTTGATTTCGCACTCGATGGCGAGGCCAAGGCCCAGATGGTGCAGGCCACCATGAAGATCATCCTGCCTGCAACCTCGGCACTGGATATCTACGGCCGTCTCGGGGGGGCCTATGCCTGGACCGAGAGCTCACTCAACGTCAGGGCCAGCGATGGCACCAGCAGCCTCTCCGAATCCCATGAGGGCAACAAATATCATGGTGCCGCCTTTGTCGGGGCGCTGGGGGTCGAATACGCCATCGACAAGGATTGGGCCGCCCGCCTCGAATACCAGTACACCACCCCCCTTGGGAAGACTTCCCTCGACGAGTCAGGCATCGAGATGGACAACGGCCTGCTGTCGGTCGGCATGCTCTATCGCTTCGGCCAGATCGGCGACGAGCCGGTGGCACCAACGCCTGCGCCCGAACCTGCGCCCGCCCCGGCCCCCGTGCTGGTGGAGAAGCAGTTCAGCCTGGATTCCGATGTGCTGTTCGAATTCAACAAGGCGACCCTGAAGCCGGCCGCCAGCCAGGCCCTCGACAACCTGTTTGCCCAGATCCTGGCGGCCAATCCGAAAGACGGGGTGGCGACGGTGATCGGTCATACCGACCGCATCGGCTCGGAGGCCTACAACCAGTCCCTTTCCGAACAGCGTGCCCGCACGGTGGCGGATTATCTCATCGCCAAGGGATTGTTTGCCGACAAGGTGCGTGCCGAAGGGCGGGGAGAGTCTTCGCCCGTGACCGGGGGCAGCTGCCCGGATGGCGCCAAGGCGCAGATGATCGCCTGCCTGGCCCCGGATCGCCGGGTCGAGGTGCGGTTGACCGGGGTCTCCCAGGTCGCCGAATAAGCCATCTTTGCCTTGCTATTAAACAACGAGGGGGCCTTGGCCCCCTCGTTGTTTATGTGGGTGTGAGCCGTGACGTTTGCAGCCGCTTGGCGCAATGACTCACCATGATCAGCAGCAAGGCGCCGGGCAGCACTGTTTGCCAGAGGAAAGGCCAGGACTGGGTGGTGAGCAGGATCAACAGTGGATTGGCTCCGGCGGGGGGGTGGATCAGCCCCAGTCCCTGCATGAGTGCAATGGACAGGCCCACACCCAGCGCCAGCTTGAGTTCCATCGGTAGCGGGAGCAATTGCACCACCAACCCCACGGTGGCCGATAACAGGTGGCCTCCCAGCACGTTCTGCGGACGGGCCAGCGGACTGTCCGGCAGTGAGAAGAGCAGCACACAGCTTGCCCCGAACGGTGCCATCAACAGGGTCGACTGCCAGCTCATGTCCAGCCAGCCGAGCAACATTATGGCCAGGCAGGCACCGAGCCCTGCCAGCCAGGCACCTCGCCATCGTCTTGTTTCCATCTCCTGTCTCCTTGTCTGTGCTGGATCACTTGATCCAGCCTGCGACATTAGGTAGACAGATCGGTGTACTTCAAGAGGAAATTCACCATGAGCGAAAAACGGCAACAGCTGATGACGACAGCCTATCGGCTGTTCAATCGTCACGGCTTTCACGCCACCGGCATCGATCGCATCTGGGCCGAGGCGGGCAGTACCAAACGCACCCTCTATCGCCACTTCCCTACCAAGGATGCCTTGATCGAAGCCGTGCTGATGGCACGGGATGCGGAGTTCTTTGCCCTGCTCGATGCCAGGATGGATGGGGTGTCGGGACGGGAGGCCAGGTTGCTGGCGCTGCTCGATGGCTTTGCGGACTGGTTTGGCCGCAGCGACTTCTACGGCTGCAACTTCATCAACGCGAGCGCCGAGTTCTCCGATCCTCGCCACCCGGTGCGCAAGCTGGTGGTGGCCCACAAGCGTGCGTTGCTGAACTGGGTCAGGGAGGCCCTCGAATGCACCGAGGTGCAGGCCACCGGGTTATGCCTGCTGCTGGAAGGGGCCGTGGTGATGGCCCACAGCTATGAGCAGCCTCTGGCTCTGGAACAGGCCAGGGTGTTGGCGGAGGCCGTGCTGGCAGAGCCGCGCTAGTTCAGCTCCGTGGGGTCGATATCCAGACTCCAGCGCACCCGCTTGGTCTCGGGCCACCCCTCCAGCTCCTTCACCGCCCAGTCGAGCAACTGGGCCAGTGGCGCCCGGTTGGGCCCCTGTACCAGCAGCTGCATGCGAAACTTGCCCGCCTTGCGCTCCATGAAGCCGCTGATGGGCCCCAGCACCTGCACCTGGGGATAGCGGGCGCTGCGCAGGGTATCGGCGAGACGACTGAGGAACAGCTGTACCTCGTCGCGGCCGTTGGCCTCGGCCCGGAACAGTCCCTGATGGCTGAACGGTGGCAGCCCCAGCAGGCGGCGCTCTTTCAGCGCCGTGTCGGCGAAGTGGCCATAGCCGTTCTGGGTCAGATCCTGCAGCAGGGCGTGTTCGGGATGGTGGCTCTGCAGCACCACCAGCCCCGGTTTGCTGGCGCGACCGGCGCGGCCCGCCACCTGGGTGTAGAGCTGGGCCAGCTTCTCGGCGGCGCGAAAATCGGCGCTGAACAGGGCACCATCCACATCCAGCAGACCCACTAGCGTCACATCCGGGAAGTGGTGGCCCTTGGCCAGCATCTGGGTGCCGATCAGGATCTTGTACTTGCCCGCCTTGATGTCGCCGAGGTGGGTCTCCAGCTCCCCCTTGCGGCGGGTGTTGTCCCGATCGATGCGCACCACAGGGTATTGGGGGAATACCGTGGTGAGCAGCTGCTCCAGTTGCTCGGTGCCGACTCCCGATCCAATCAGCTCGCTGCTGCCGCACTCCGGACAGCTATGAGGCAGCGGGCGCACGCTGTCGCAGTGGTGGCAGTGCAGCCGCCGCCCGGCCTGGTGCCAGGTGTACCAGGCGTCACAGCGCTCGCAGGCGGCACTCCAGCCGCACTGGTGGCAGATAAGAGCCGGGGCATAGCCCCGGCGGTTGAGAAACAGCATCACCTGGTTGCCGGCCGCCAGATGCTCCGCCATCAGCTGCTCCAGCTGGGGGGAGAGCCCCGCCTGCAGCCGCACGTTCTTGATGTCCAGGATCACCTGGCGGGCGGTCTGGGCGTTGCCGGCGCGCCGGGTCAGGCTGAGGTGGTGATACTTGCCGCTGCGGGCGTTGTGCAGCGTCTCCAGCGACGGGGTGGCAGATCCAAGCAGGATGGGAATGCCGGCGCGATGGGCCCGCATCACCGCCAGATCCCGCGCGTGGTAGCGAAAGCCGTCCTGTTGCTTGAAGGAGCCGTCGTGCTCCTCGTCGATGATGATGATGCCGAGGTCCTTGAACGGCGTGAACACCGCGGATCGGGTGCCGATCAGAATGGCGGCACCACCGTCGCGGCAGGCGAGCCAGGCATCGAGCCGCTCCCTGTCGTTCATGGCGGAGTTCATCGCCACCACGGGCACGTTGAAGCGGCGGCGAAAGCGGTTGATGGTCTGGGGGGTGAGGCCGATTTCCGGCACCATCACCAGCGCCTGCTTGCCCGCCTTGAGCAGGGGCTCGAGGATGCTGAGGTAAACCTCGGTCTTGCCGGAGCCCGTGATGCCGTCCAGCAGGAAGGCACCGAACTTGTTGCTCTGGCTGGTGACGGCGGCCACCGCCAGCGCCTGCTCGCCGTTGAGGCGCAGCCCCTCACCCGGCTCGAAGCGGGTGGCCCAGTCGCCATCATGGCTCGGCTCCAGCGAGCGCTTCTCCAGCAGTCCCTTCTTCTCCAGCGCGGTGAGGGCGGCGCTCTGGATCTCCTCCTGTTTGAGGGCGGAGGGGGTCTGCGGCCCCTTGCGCAGCAAGGCGAGGGCCTGCTGCTGCTTGGCCGCCCGTTTGAGCTCGTTGAGGTCGATGGCCATGCCGGCCTCGGTGGCAAACCAGAACTCCAGCTCCCGATAGGCGGCGGGCTCCCCCTTGCGCACCAGCACCGGCAGGGCGTGGGGCAGTACCTCCCCCAGCGGGTGCTGGTAGTAACCGGCGCTCCAGGCCATCAGCGCCAGAATGTCGGGCCCCAGCACGGGGGAGCTGTCGAGCACCCTCTTCAAGGGCTTTAATTTGTTGCGGGGGACCTGGCTCTCGGTCGGGTGATCCACCACCAGACCGACCAGGGTCTGCGGGCCGAACGGGATCTCGACCCGGCAACCGGGGGCAGGCAAGGGCAGGGGAGAGAGATAGTCGAAATGACGGCGTAACGGCACCGGCACAGCCACACGAACCAGATCCAGCGTTTGGGAAGAATTCACCAGGGGTTGCCTATTTTTTCTGCGAAGCCACTTGCCTGATCTCAGGCGTTTCCTATATTATTCGCAGCCTTTGAAACTGTGTTCAACAATCGTGTGGTGTCCGACAAGAGATCGGATGGCGACACGGCCTGATAATTGAGGTTGTCCATGAAAGCTGGTATCCATCCTGACTACGTAGCCATCACCGCCAAGTGCTCTTGCGGTAACGTCATCAACACCTTCTCTACCATCGGTAAAGATCTGAACCTGGACGTGTGCTCCGAGTGCCACCCGTTCTACACCGGCAAGCAGAAAGAAGTTTCTAGCGGCGGCCGCGTAGACAAGTTCAACAAGCGTTTCGGTGGCTTGACCTCCAAGAAGTAATCTTGCTTCTGAAGAATTCTGAAAAAGGCGCCCATCGGGTGCCTTTTTTATTGGCCGCCATTCTGTAATTCCCCGCTTTGCCCTATGGTGTTGGCTCAACCAAGGGAGAAGAGCCGATGCGCACATGTCTGGTGATGGGAGCTGCCGGGTACATAGGATCCTACCTGGTGCCCCATCTGCAGGGTCTGGGGTACAGGGTCATCGCCGGGGCCCGTCGTCCCTGCCGTCTGCCGGAGGGGGTGGCGTTTCGCCTCGCCGACAGCCTCAAGCCTGCCACCCTGCCCCCTGCGCTGGCGGGGGTCGACACCGTCTTCTATCTGGTACACGCCATGGGGGCGGGGGCCGGTTTTCACCGGCTGGAGCAGCAGGGAGTGAAAAACTTCGCCGCCGCCGCCCGTGCCGCCGGGGTGCGCCGCATCGTCTATCTCGGGGCCATCCAGCCCGAGCCCTGCAACAGTCGCCACCTCAACTCCCGGCGCTACTGTGGCGAGCTGTTTCGCAGCGCAGGGGTGCCCACGGTAGAGCTGCGTGCCGGCATTATCATAGGCCCCGGCTCGGCGGCGTTCGAGGTGATGCGGGATCTGGTGTACAACCTGCCCATGATGGTGACGCCCAAGTGGGTGCGCTCCCGCACGCCCCCCATCGCCCTCTCCAACCTCTTGCACTATCTGGGCGGGCTGGTGGAAGCCGACGGGGTGGATGGCCAGATCTTCAATGCGGCCGGCCCCGAGCTGCTCAGCTACCAGCAGCAGCTCCAGAAGTTCGCCGCCCACATCGGCAAACGCTGCCCCATCATTCCGATCCCCTTTTTGAGCCCCCGGCTCTCCGCCTGGTGGCTGCAGTTCGCCACCTCGGTTCCCCAACCCATCGCCAAGGCGCTGGTGGGGGGGCTCAAGCACGACATCCCGGCGGATGACGGCCCCTTGCGCGCCCTGTTGCCCCAGCATCTGCTCAGCTTCGACGAGGCGCTGGCGGAGAGCCTGGCGCTGGAGCAGAGGCTCGGTGCCGAGCAGCACGGGGAGGAGACGCCCCTTGGTCTGCGCTGGCGCCATCCCGAATATGGCTTCTACGACCGCACCGCCAGCGGGGAGGCGGATTGCCTCGCCGCCCCCGAGGTGGTGTGGCAGGTGTTGCAGCAACTGGGGGGTGAGCAGCGCTACTTCTACATGAACGAGCTGTGGGTGGTGCGCGAATGGATGGATCACCTGATCGGCGGCCCGGCGCTGACCCGGGGTCGCACCAATCCGGATCGCTTCGTGAAGGGGGACATGCTGGACTCCTGGCAGATCCTCGGGGTGGATGAAGGACGCAGGCTGGATCTGTTGTTCAACATGAAGGCCCCCGGCGTCGGGCGGCTGGAGTTCAACATCCAGCCCCAGGAGTCCGGCCTGACCCGGCTGCGGGTGACCGCCCACTGGCACCCTCAGGGTGCCTGGGGGCTGGCCTACTGGCTCGCCATGCTGCCCTTCCACCTCTTCATCTTCCAGGGGATGACGGAGGCCATCGCCCGCCAGGCGGAGGCGAGGGCCGGTATTCCCGTGATGGACTGAAATCGAATCTATAACTAAATGGGTATTTCTACGCGGTAGGAGATGCTGCTGAGTCAGCTGTCAGTGCGACTTGGCGATATTTTCTGCTGTGAAAGGGGGCGGGTTTTCTTTATGATCCCCAGCCCTCGCCACTGGCGAGCCAATGCACCACTCATTCACTTCCGTATCGGGGTCCCCCATGTCCGATCAGCAGCACGATCTTCGTCAACAAGCGCTCGATTACCACGCCCAGCCCATTCCCGGCAAGATAGCCATAGCCCTCACCAAGCCCGCCGAGACCGCGCGGGATCTGGCCCTGGCCTACAGCCCTGGCGTCGCCGAGCCGGTGCGCGAAATCGCCGCCAACCCGGCCGATGCCTACCGCTACACCGGCAAGGGCAACCTGGTGGCCGTCATCTCCAACGGCACCGCCATCCTGGGGCTGGGCAATCTGGGCCCGCTGGCCTCCAAGCCGGTGATGGAGGGCAAGGCCCTGCTGTTCAAGCGCTTTGCCGGCATCGACGCCATCGACATCGAGGTGAAGCACGAGACCAGCGCCCAGTTCATCGATACGGTGGCCGCCATCGCCGACACCTTCGGCGGCATCAACCTGGAAGACATCAAGGCCCCCGAGTGCTTCGAGATTGAAGAGGCGCTGATCGCCCGCTGCGACATCCCGGTGTTCCACGATGACCAGCACGGTACCGCCATCGTCACCGCCGCCGGGCTGCTCAACGCGCTGGAAGTGCAGGGCAAGGAGATTGGCACCAGCCGCATCGTCTGCATGGGCGCCGGCGCCGCCGCCACCGCCTGCATGGATCTGCTGATCAAGTGCGGGGCTGCGCCGCACAACATCTTCATGCTGGACCGTCAGGGGGTGATCCACAGCGGTCGCACCGATCTCAACCAGTACAAGCAGCGCTTCGCCAACGACACGCCCCTGCGCACCCTGATGGATGTCATCGACGGGGCGGACGTGTTTGTCGGCGTCTCCGGCCCGGACGTGCTGCCTGCCGAGGCGGTGGCGCTGATGGCCCCCAACCCGGTGATCTTCGCCTGCTCCAACCCGGATCCCGAGATCAAGCCGGCCCTGGCGCACTCGG
>ERZ650307.2227-NODE-2227-length-10672-cov-4.133654_pt1 | contig 10672 bp, 5 predicted proteins | sample MGYA00376243_ERZ650307 | MGnify/ENA primary metagenome ERZ650307 (study PRJEB26733, sample SAMN07839242) | wastewater metagenome | biome: urban; feature: artificial channel; material: waste water | place: USA: North Carolina | collected 2016-03-31 ... | reverse complement strand
GCCGATGGCAAAGCCCGCCAGCGTTGCTGAAAGCGTCACCCAGGCATGCCAGACAAGGCTGCGCTTCGAGGTCACCTTCTGTCCGGCGATGCCCTCCCACAGGCCCTTCGGGACCTGATGCGGCGCGGGCAGCACCGGGCGTTCCTGCGCCATGGTATCGGCGACAAGGGCCGGGAATGCGGGCTGGGCGCCGTCGCGGCTGAGCTGCCCCTCGGCCCAGGGCATGTTCAGCCGGATCGCGGCGGCATACCAGATCAGCACGATGGCCAGCAGCACCACAAGCACCGGCAGCACCGCATCCATGGCCGCGCGCGCCCTAGTCATAGGCATGTCCCGCGCGCAGCCCCTCGCGCACCCGGTGCGCGACGGCCAGGAATTCGGGGGTGTCGCGAATCTCCAGCGGGCGTTCGCGCGGCAGGGGGCTGTCGATGATGTCGGTGATCCGGCCGGGGCGCGGCGACATCACGACGATCTTGGTGGACAGATAGACCGCCTCGGGGATCGAGTGGGTGACGGTGACGAATTCGAGGTTGAACGGGCCGACCTTGAGCTTGTCGCGTCCCTTGACCTCCACCATGGTGGGATGCTGGTTGTGCTCCTGGCATTTCGCCTCAACGAAGGCGAGGGTCAGCTTGGAGCCGATCAGCGGGATGTCCGGGCGCAGCTTGAGCAGGTAGGGCACGCCGCCGATGTGGTCCTCGTGGCCGTGGGTGAGCACCAGGGCGTCGACCTTGTCGAGACGGTTCTTGATGTAGCTGAAATCGGGCAGGATGAGATCCACGCCCGGCTGCTCCTCCTCGGGGAAGAGCACGCCGCAGTCGATGAGCAGCAGGTGACCGTTGTATTCGATCACGTTCATGTTGCGGCCGATTTCACCCAAGCCGCCGAGCGGCGTGATGCGCATGGAGCCCTTGCGGTACTTCGGCGGGGCGATCAGCACGGCATCCTGCTGGGGTGCGGTGGCCTGCCGGGTGGCGTTGATCTTACGGGACGGCGTACGGCTGTTGGATCCGTTGGCGTTGCGGCCGCGCGCGGAACCGCGACGGCGAGAATTCGTGTTCTTGCTTGTTTTCTTTTGTTCTTGTGCCATAACCTTTTTGGGATTTCTGTTGTGGTGCCTCTGCTCTGTCATGCAGGGGCGGCGGGCTGGCAACCCGTATGCAGCGTTTCGGGCTTACAGCAGTCCGGCAGCGCGCATGCCCTCTTCAGCCTTGTCAAGCTGAGTGGCGTCGGGACCGATGTTCGGCAGACGCATGGTGGTGGAGGGGATAACGCCCTTGACCTTGAGCGCAGCCTTGGCCATGACGGCCTGATAGCCGTCGCCATTCAACGCGTGGACAAGGGGGGCGAGCTGGTTGGCGAGGCGACGGGCGGTGGTGATATCGCCGCGATCGAATGCCTGGACAAGCTGCTGCATGGGGTTGGAGGCGACGTGGGCAATCACCGAAATGATGCCGACGGCACCGATGGAGAGGAACGGCAGGAACAGGCCGTCATCGCCGGAATACCAGGCGAGGCCGGTGCGCTGCTGCTTCTCCACTGCGGCTGCAAGATCGCCGGTGGCGTCCTTGACAGCCTTGACGTGTTCAAGTTCGGCCAGTCGGTCGTAGGTTCCGACCTTGACCTTCAAGCCGGTACGGCCGGGAACATCGTAGACGATGATCGGCTTTTCGGCGGATTCGTCGACGGCCTTGTAGTGGCCGACGATACCGTCCTGCGAGGGGCGGGAATAGTAAGGCATGACGACGAGCACCGCGTCGGCGCCCGCTTCCTGAGTCTGTTCGACCATACGCACGGTGTGTGCGGTGTCGTTGGAGCCGGCGCCGGAAATCACCGGAACGTCGACGACCTCCTTGACGGCCCTGACCAGCTCGACCTTCTCATCCATATGGGTGACGGGCGATTCACCGGTGGTGCCATTGACCACCAGACCATCCGCGCCATCGGCGACGAGGTATTTGGCGAGCTTCTGCGCGGCGGCGAAATCGACGCTGCCGTCGGATTTCATCGGGGTGACCATAGCCGGCAGAATGCGGCCGAAAGGTGCTGGCTCAAGAAGGTGCATGTCATGCTCGCTCATAGTGTTTACCGTACTTCCCATTGTGGACTCTTATACTACGTACCTTGATTGTTGCTGAATGCGTGGCATTATGGCCGGAGCCGGTGGCAATGCCGTGATGCGCGTCCCGGCGCGCTTCCCTGCCTGAAATGCGGGGGCGACTACTGGTCGACTGCGGGTCGATTACAGGTCGAGGAAGTGGTCGAGGCCGATGGTCAGGCCAGCCGGAGCGTCGCCGGCGAGCTTGCGCACGGCAAGCAGGACGCCGGGCATGAAGCTGGTGCGGTCGAAGCTGTCGGCCCGAATGGTCAGCTGCTCGCCGGCGTTGCCGAAGAGCACTTCCTCGTGGGCGTTGAGGCCGCGCAGACGCACGGCGTGCACGTGGATGCCGTCGACCACCTGGCCGCGTGAGCCGCCATCGGTTTCGGTGGCGTCCGGCACGGGGGCGAGTCCTGCGGCCTTGCGCGCTTCGGCGATGCCGTGGGCGGTGTGGATGGCAGTGCCGGAGGGGGCGTCCACCTTGGTGGGGTGGTGCAGTTCGATGACTTCGGCGGATTCGAAGTATTTCGCGGCCTTGGTGGCAAAGTAGTCGGCCAGTACGGCGGAGATCGCGAAGTTAGGTGCGATGAAGACCTTCTGGGTTTCGGGCTTCGGACCGTTGGCGATGGCGGATTTGACCTGGGCGAGTTTCTCGTCGGTCCAGCCGGTGGTGCCGACCACCACGTCCACGCCTTGGCCGATCAGGGTCAGCACGTTGTTCAGGCTGACGGACGGCACGGTGAATTCGACGACCACATCGGTGTTGTCGGTGGTGATCTGGGTCAGGTCGTCGCCGGCATCCAATGCGAGCGCCAGCTGCGTATCCTCGGCGTTGTTCACCGCTTCGACCACGTGCGAGCCCATGCGGCCCTTTGCTCCGACCACCGAAACCTTGATCATGTCTTCTTCCCTGTCTACCCGTACCTGCCCGGCAATGTACCCGGGACGTTTTCCAATCGGCAATCAGCCTATCACCGCCAAGCCCTCACGCCAATACCCCGTCCACAGAATCAAGCTCCCTCTGACGAGCCGAACCGTGAAGTCGAGCTCCCTCTGATGAGCCGAACCGTGAAGAAAACGCCGGAGGCGTTTTTAGGTGAGGGCGAACGACAGTGAGCAATAATTCAGTTGGCTGAAAGCCATCATTAATTGCGTTCGAGCTGGACGCGAAGCGGACTGAGGGAGAGACCCCGGCGAAGCCGCCAACCATCCATCGGGCGTAGCCCGATCCCGTTTCACCCACGCCGCTTGGCCAAGGCCCATCCGGCCAACGCCAATGGCACGGACGCCAGCGTGAAGATGAATGGCAGCATCATGCCCACATGAGGGTTGGAGGCGTCAAGCACAATGCCGGCCACGGACGAGCCGATCGACGTGCCGACCGTGCCTGCGGTGGTTACCCAGCTCAGTCCTTCGGTCAGGGATTCCGCCGGCACCAGATCCTTGACGATGAGGTTGCCGGTGGCGAACGTCGGCGAGACGGTCAGGCCGGCGAGGATTTCGAAGACGCCCAGCAGGATGAGATTGTCCATTGACAACCGGAAGAACACGTAGCCGACGGTCAGCAGCGACAGGAACATCACCATATGCGCCCAATGGGAGCCTTTGAGTTGGCAAGAGCCGAACACCAGCGCGCCGATGCACGAGCCGACCGCGAACATCGCCAATTGCAGACCGAGGAAGGGCTCAAGTCCCATGGATTTCATGGTGGCGGTAATGGACACGTCGAAGGACGTGAAGCTCATATTGAACACGATGAACACGGCGAGCAACGGCAGTACGCCGGCATAGAGCAATACACTCTTGGGCTTGGCACCGCTGCGTTTGAGTTGGCGCAGGGTCAGCTGGTCGGCATCTTCGCTTGCAGCGGGGCTGCCGTCATCGTGCGCGGCCACGCTGACCTGTTCCACGATGACCGGCGGCTGGGTGGATTTCAGCGAGAAGAATATGGTGCCGCCGATGCCGCATGCCACGGTGGGCACGAACAGTTGGGATACCGGATGCACGGAGGTGGCCAGCCAAGCCGCCAGAATCGGCCCCAGAATAAAGACGATCTCGTCAATGGCGGCTTCCATGGCGTAGGCCGTGTTGAGCAGCTGTTCGCCATCTTCCACACCGCGCAACGCATAGGACCAACGGGTTCGGACCAATGCGCCGAATGAGAACTGCGTCAGACCCATGATGATGGCCAGAGCGAACAGCAGCGGAATCGGCACGCGCACCAACGCCGCGAAGGCGAAGGCGAGCATGGCCACGATCTGCACGGCGAGCGCAAGCCGGCCCACGCGGGCTTGGCCGAAACGGTCGAAGGCGCGGGCGTAGAACGGGGTGACGCAGCTCATGGCCAGCACATAGGCGGCGCTCATGGTGCCGGCGATGGTCCAATTGTCGTAGAGATGGTTGAGCGCCAGAACGATGCCGAGACTCATCATGGAGATCGGCAATCGTGCCACCGCACCGGACAGGCAGAACGCCTTGGCTCCGGGCAGCATGAACAGGCGCTGATAGGGCGAGTGGGCAGCGGACGACTTCGAAACCGCGCGAGTCGTGGACACAATAACTCCTTACTGGTGCGTTGTCCGGCACGTGCGCCCGCCCACACGTGCCATCCGAGGGGTAGCGGTTCCCAAGCAACGTCACGCGGCGCGTTTCAACCGCGGACCGGTACGTGGCCAGTCGTCTTCATCGTCGGAGATGCCTTGCGATGCATAAGGTCTCTCCACCGGTGAAGGCCGTCCGATGCTGTACAGGTCATGAGCCTTTGGGCTCAGTCGTTGTCAGATTGTTCGGGAATGCCGGAGCTCAACTCGGTAAGGATTTCCTGTTTGGTTTTCGCGCGGGCGTGAAGCTCGCGCAAGCCCTCGTCGGGCTCACTGACATAGTAGAGAGTGGCGTCGATACTGTCCAATTCCACACCTTCGACCGCTGCCAGCAGCAGTCGGTACATGTCGAGCTGGGCGAGTTTGCGGGTGATGTCGTCTGGCTTGGTGGGCCGACGACCGGTTTTCCAGTCGACCACGGTAAAGCGTGCGGTGGTGCTGGACGGGTCAAGTCCACCGATGAATACCGCATCGAGTTTGCCATTGACCAGGCCCACGCCCGGCACGTCCACGACAATGGCACGCTCCGTCCACGCCGGGATGCGCTTGGCCCACGATGATTCGGCCAGTCTGCGCTGCCACGCCACCAGCTTGGACTCGGTGGCATTGTCGCTACTTATGGAAGTGGCGGAGGCGGCGGATACGGCGGATGCGGATTGTTGAGCCGTGGGCTGTGGGACAGCGGGCTGCCGTGTGGATGGCTTGCGGCATTGCCGCTCCCGTTCGGCCAAATCGGCCAACATGGCTTCCCGGGAAACGAATCCCGCATCCTGACCTGTATGCGGCATACTTGATTCGGCTTCATATGCCAGTACCGCTTCATCCGGCTTACCGGCATTGATGAATTGCTCAGCCCACGCATGGAACTGCGTGCCGGCTTCGGCCGCCGGAGACGATATTCGTGGAATCGGACGGATAATGCTACGCCAGTAGAGGCGCTCCTCCCGTTCGCTCATGCCACCTACGCGGGCTTGCAGGCTTGTCACGTTCTGACGTCCGGCGGCCAGAATGCGTTGCGCCTTGGCTTTGACTGCCTCATCAAGCGACTGGCCGCTGGCGGCATCGGCCATCAAATCGGCGTCGTCCACCAGCAATTGCGCCCGTTGCAGCAGTGGACCGGCGTCTTGGTGCTGCTCAAGTGACGAGGAATCTGCGGCGATAACATCGATGCCACGTGACAGCTGTTCATGCACTGCGTCGCTGAGGGTAGCCGGCCACGGCAATTCGACAGCGGCATCCGTCTGCGTAATCGGCGTCTGCCATGCCTCCCCCACCACGGCGTCACCGTATGCCGCGGCATGCTCTCCGATAAAGAACCCTTCGGGAGGGGCAATCGCTTCGCCTTGCGCCGAGATCAGCATGGGCTTCCCGGCATTGGCGGCTTGCAGCCGTTCCACACAGTCCTGAGCCGATATCGCATGTTCACGGGCTTGGAGCGCGTCATGCACTTCAAGCCAGAAATTGGATGGCTGAGCGGCGCGAGAGCCTTTGGGCACCACTGACGGGTCCCGCCCGGATTCGCCCGTATAGGCGCAATAGGTCATCAGGGCATCTTCTCGCGCACGGGTAAGCGCCACATACATCAATCGACGTTCGTCGGCATGCAGCCGGCGCCCATATTCCTCCGCCTGCGTCAAATACCAGCCGGATGCATCCACTTCTTCCACGCCATCGCCGAATTCGCGCATGGAGCCGAACACTTCATCATCAATAAGCTCCACATCATCCAAAGCCGCCAACGATGCGATGGGGTCGGCTTCCACATCGGCATCATGGGGGAATCGCGGCAGAATGCCGGCATCGGCACGCATAGGCACGGGTACGGCGGTGGGGTTGGTGAGCCAGGAGTCGGCGGTCTCATGATATTCGGGTGCGGTCCAGTGACCTTGCTCGGTGCCTCCCGTATGGTGCTCGTCCAGCACGATCTTGAGATGGTCGCCCTGATTGCTGGGGAATCCGACGGCGGTAAGCCCCACTACCGCAACGGCATCCCATTCCAACCCTTTGGACTGGTGTACGGTCATCAGTTCCACATCCACCGGAGCGTCAGGGAGACTGGCGGCTTCATCCTCCACCGAAGCCAGATGATCCACCCATGTGATGAACCCATGCAACGAGGGAGTTTGCTCAGCGGCAATCTCTTGCGTGTACGTATCCACCAAATCCACAATCGCATCCATAGGCATATGCGCCAAAGCGGGATTGGCGCGGTGCTGCGGATTATGCAGCACACCGGCCAATACGGTGTCGATGTCAAGATCCAACGCTTCTATGCCGGCGCGAATCACGTCGCCCAGTGGCCGCCCGACGGCATCATGCACCTGACGGAGCATCACCGCGGCCCGGGTTATGGCGTTGCGCCCGTGTGCGCTCAACCGTTCAAGCAGTTTTACCAGGTCGCCGCGTAGCAATACGTCTGGCAGGAATACCGCATTGGCCACCTGATCGCGGTACTCACGCACCACAGCCGCCCATTCATTCGCTGGTGTATCCGGTTGGGCAAGGCCGGCCTGCACCAATGCTTGGAAGCGTTGTTCCATGTTCTGTTCTTCAGCAAAACGGGCCAACATGGTCAAATCCGCTGCGGACATGGTGAATCGTGGCGTGGCCAGCAAGCGCATCAGCGATCCCGTATCGGTGTGGTCGGCGGCCACGTGCAGCAACGCCATCAGATCGCGGATTTCCGGACGTTCCAACAGCGCGGAATAGCCGACCACGAATGTGGTCAATCCGGCCTGTTCCAATGCCGCCTGATATTCGGGCATATGTGATTTGGACCGAAACAGCACGGCGACCGGCGCTTTCTGTTCGCCCGGCATCTGTTCCTGTTGTTCGGCTGCGGAACGGTGCCGTGCGATGGCCGTCTTGCAGAAACGCACTACGGCGTCGATCTCCTGCCCGGCCGTGGCGAAGCCCAGTACTCCCAATGTTCCTTCGGGGGCATCAGGCATGGGGTCGAGCGATGAGACATCGACCTCACGCATCAATGAGCTGGAAGGACGCGACGGATTGGAGCGCAACGGCAGCGTGAGATTATTGGCGGCTTCGAGCACTATACGGCTGTTTCGCCTGGTGACGGACAGCGGGAATGGCTTGTATCCGGCAGACAGGTGGAAATCTTGCTGGAACATACGGAATGCACCAGGGCTGGCACCACGCCATGCGTAAATCGACTGGAACGGATCACCCACCGCGTTGACGGCGGACCTCTGTGACGCATCCACGTGGAACAGTGCTGCCAGCAGAGCGGCCTGCGTGGTGGAGGTGTCCTGATATTCGTCGAGCAGCACGTGGCTGTACCTGCGGCGCGTACGCTCTCCGATGGAGGGGAAGCGCTCGATAAGCTGATACGCGGCAATGGTGAAGTCGGAGAATTCGGCCATATTGCGTTCCCGCTTGGCTTGGGCATAGGCCTCCACCAGCTGGAGCAGAATATCGCGTTTGCGTGTGGTCTCCAGCAGCGCACCGCAATGATAGGTGCAGCGGGCGTGCAAATGTTCGGCACGGTCATCGAGCTTGGCTTGCCAGCTGGCGTCGGTATCTTTCTTCAGTCGTTTGATCTTGGGGATTTTCGGCTCGTCCTCGGGCATGGGTTCATCTGCAACGGCTTGTTGCAATCGATTGATGAATGCCGAATCCCATTGCCGTACTCGATTGATCGCATCATCGAAGCTGGTGCAGCCGGCACCGATCATGGCACTGCCAATGGCATCCGACAACGCCAGAACACGGTTCGCCAAACTGGAGAAGGCGCCAAAATCCTCACTGAACGCCAGATCCATGTGACTGTCGATGACTTCGGTGGCCAGTTGAAGCGCTCCGGCTGCGCTCAATGGTTGCGTGTTCTGATCGAATCCGACAAGCAGTCCATATTGGCGCACGATGGTCTGGAAGAAGGCGTCATACGTGAAAATGGCCGGCTTGAGGAATGCCCGATCAGACACCGTGGCGGTCGTAGAGCCCGCCATATCACCGGCCACTGCGGCGGAGACGCGTTCCAGCAGTTCGCCTGCGGCCTTGCGTGTGAAGGTCAGGCCCAGGATGCGTTCAGGTGCCACACCTCGATTGATAAGCGCGATGATGCGTTGGGTCATCGTAAAGGTTTTGCCGGAACCGGCACCGGCAACCACCAATACGTCAGCATCGACTGGCGCATCGATGATGGCGGCCTGTTCCGCACTGGGAGTGAACGTGCTCATGCTTGCCTCGTTTCGAAAATCGTGTCGATCTGGCCTGCACAGGCAGGGCAGACGTTCTTCATACGGCAGAATCCGATATGGGTGTCTTGCGGATGGGCCTCGATGATGGCTGATCTGCTGGCCGCCGCGGCATAGAATACGCGGGCGATCATGGTCAGCGACCATAACGTCTGCGTACCGGCGAGCGCGGCGAATTGCGCCCACGCTTCGGCACTCACACCTTCGGGAGGAGTAGCCGGATCTATGGCGGGTATGTCGAAGAAACGGTTGGGGTCTTTATACCAGTATCGGGGCGTGAACGGTTCGGCATTCAACGAGCCATCAGTGAACAGCGGCGGCTGGAAGGCACCTTCCGGAGCGTAGCTTCTGGCTGGTGCCGCATTCTGCCCGACATGGAATAGCGCGCTTTGGCTGATATGCGGCATTGCGGCAAGTGCCTTGGCACCGCGCGGCCCGTCTTCGGGGAACACGAGGCCAAGCTGATAGCACACGAGCTGCAAATCATTGAAAATCTGTTTGACCGTGGGCGTTCTGCCTGTTTTGTAGTCAATGAGGCGAATGCATTCGCCGCCGTCTGCGAGTACGCGGGTTTCCATACGGTCGATGCGCCCGGACAGTCTCACGGTCAGATGCTCGTCCATGCCTTCCGGCCACCCTCCGACCAGTGCTCCCATCAGACGGACCAGCGTGTTCCGACCGATTGGGTGCAGGCCGGGCACGGCATTGTATGCGTCGAGTATGTCACGCACATCGAATCGTGCGGCAAACTCCCGTTCGCATTCGGCACCGGCCAATGCGCCAATGCTGAAGTTGCTGGAGTTCTTGCCAAGATACGTTTCCGGATCGGCGTCGCTGCGCACAAAGTAATCGGCGATGTTGCGCAGGGTATCCGCCGCGGACTCGTCCTTACGGGTGGCCTCATAGCGGTTCCGGGTGTCGGCTATGGCATTCGGATCAGGACGTTTGCTCTGATAGATGGCATTAAGCCGTGCCGAGACAGCCTCGATGCGACGTTCCGCGCCGGCCGTGGAGTCCAAGCCCAGTGCGGCCAACGCCTGGGCATTGTGGGAAAGATGGTCCAGCCCTTCCTCGCTGCCTTGCTGCGCAACCGCATGGATGAGGGTTCCGAAACTGGTGGCCACGGAGCTGGGGCGAGGACCGGCGAACCGGTTCTCCAGCATCCAGCACACCGGGCACGCCCATAGGCTGTCGACCGCCGATGGAGATAAGGTGACCATGGGCGCGGCCTGCGCATCCGTCTTGCCTTTCCCTGTTTGGATACCGTCAGGCTGTACACCACCAGATGACGCGCTGTCGGATGAGGCACTGTCAGATGAGGTATCGCCAGATGACGCACCGCCAGATGACGCACCGCCAGATGACGCGCTATCCGATTGGGCCGGCGATTCCACAAACGCCCAGCTCTGCGGATTTGCGGCGCGCACACCATGCTCTAACAGGAGTGTCAACGCAATCGCGGCGTCCTTTGCGGCAGCCTGCTGCGGTTGAGCAGTGGCCAGAACCGCGCGGGCAGCGCTGACCAACCCACGTGGGTCGGCGTCCAATCCGGCCAGATCATATTCGGCGAATCCCGCATGTGCCCCCACTGTGGTGAAAGGCGCCTGTTGCCGGTTGCGCGGATAGTATTCCGGCAGATACCCGAAGAGAAAGTCCGAGGGGCTCATGCTGTCGTTCCATACCGCGCTGATCATGATTCGCCGTGCACGGGTCAGCGCGACCAGGAAACTCTTCTTCTCGCCCGACAATACAGCCGC
>ERZ650307.2226-NODE-2226-length-10672-cov-5.012527_pt1 | contig 10672 bp, 11 predicted proteins | sample MGYA00376243_ERZ650307 | MGnify/ENA primary metagenome ERZ650307 (study PRJEB26733, sample SAMN07839242) | wastewater metagenome | biome: urban; feature: artificial channel; material: waste water | place: USA: North Carolina | collected 2016-03-31 ... | reverse complement strand
AGTTATGCGCCAGCGCGTCGAAATCCAGGGCCAGGCGCGGCCCGTCGTACGTGGCGTTCATGGCTGGCCGCCTCCGGCCGGCGCCACCAGGCGCAGGCTGCCTGGCGCCTGGCCTGTCCGGCATGTTACATTTGTAGCAAAAATGTTGTGCGGTTCGGTTTTTACTATCCTGCGAAACATGATTGATATCCCCCTGGCGAGAATATCTCTACCTTTGCAGCACAATTCGTAACTATACTATTCCCAATGACAACAAAAACGTAATAATCGAAATACGCGGTGGTGTAGGCGGTGAAGAAGCGGCATTATTTGCCGGTGATTTATTTCGCATGTATTCCAGATATGCAGAAGCAAAAGGCTGGAAGGCCGAAATTCTGGATTCCAACCCCACGGAACTTGGTGGGTTCAAGGAAATATCTTTCAGTATCGAAGGCCATGGTGCTTACAGCCGGCTGAAATACGAAAGTGGAACACATCGTGTCCAGCGCGTACCCGCAACCGAATCAAGCGGACGAATACATACTTCGGCTGTTACGGTAGCTGTCTTGCCGGAAGTTGAAGATGTTGAAATTGATATAAAACCAGCTGATTTACGGATAGACACTTACAGAGCCAGTGGCGCCGGCGGCCAATACGTAAACAAAACAGAATCGGCCATCCGTATAACCCATCTCCCCACCGGCATAGTAGTACAGTGCCAGGATGAAAAATCTCAGCTTAAGAACCGTGAAAAATGTATGCGCGTATTGCGTGCGCGTATTTTGGAGCAGGCGCAGGAGGAGCAGCGTGCCGCTACTGCCGAGGACCGCAAGAGCCAGGTAGGCACCGGCGACCGCAGCGAGAAGATCCGCACCTACAACTTCCCGCAGGACCGCTGCACCGACCACCGCATCGGCCTGACCGTGCACAATCTTTCCAAGATCATGGACGGCAATCTGGACGAGGTGATCGACGCACTGGCCACCCGCGAACAGGCCGAAAAGCTGCAAAAGCTCAACGAGCAGGGCTGAAATGTGGTTTTGAAAATAAAACGATATCCTGTCGATAAATGCTGAAAAGCATAAATACTTTACAGATAGAAAGAACGATGATCCGTATGGAAATGAAAACTGAAATTTTGCCCGCATCGGACGAAAAGAGCATTGAAAAAGCCGCTGCCCTGCTGCAGAACGGTGAGCTGGTGGCCCTGCCCACCGAGACGGTTTACGGCATTGCTGCCGATGCCCGCAACGGCGAGGCTGTGAAGAAGATCTTTGTGGCCAAGGGCCGCCCGCAGGACAATCCCCTGATCGTCCACGTCACCGGACCGGAAATGCTGCCCGGCCTTGTCAGCGAGGTGCCGGAGCGCGCCCAGCTGCTGATGGCTGCGTTCTGCCCCGGCCCGCTCACCATCATCATGCCCCGCGGCCCGGAGGTGGCAGCGGAGTGCTGTGCCGGTCTGGACACCGTGGGCATCCGGATGCCCAGCCACCCGGTGGCCCGCGCCGTCATTGAAAAGAGCGGCTGCGCCTTTGCTGCCCCCAGCGCCAATCTTTCCGGCAAGCCCAGCCCCACCAACGCGCAGGATGTGTTCACCGATATGGACGGCCGCCTGCCGCTGATTTTGGACGGCGGCGAGTGCGACGTGGGCGTAGAAAGCACTGTGGTGTCGGTGGTGGGCGAAAAGCCCACCCTGTTCCGCCCGGGCCACATCACGCTGGAAGACCTCGAGCGTGCCCTCGGCGAAGAGGTGGAAGTGTCCAAAGCCATCCTCGAAAAGCTGCCGGAGGGTGCTGTGGTGCGCAGCCCCGGCATGAAGTACAAGCACTACGCACCCAAGGCGGATGTGACCTTGCTGGACGGCACCTTTGAGCAGTTCAAAGCCTATGTGGATGCCCACGCCGAGCAGAATCCCAGCTGCCTGTGCTTTACCGGCGAGGCGGAAAAGCTGGGTGTGCCCTGCGTGGAGTATGGCCGCGAGGGCGACGGTGCCGATCAGGCAAAGCACATCTTCCGCTGCCTGCGCGCGCTGGATGAGCAGGGCGATGCCGTGGTCTACGCCCGCTGCCCGCAGAAGGACGGCCTTTCCATGGCGGTGTACAACCGCCTGATCCGCGCTGCGGCCTTCCGGGTGATCAAGCTATGATCGCGCTTGGCATCACGGGCCGCAGCGGCTGCGGCAAATCCACGGTCACGGCGGTGTTTTCGGCCCACGGTGTGCCGCTGGCCGATGCCGACCAGATCAGCCGCGAGATTTTACTGCCCGGCTCGCCGCTGCTGCCCCGGCTGGCCCAGCGGTTCGGCGCAGACATTTTAAAAGCAGACGGCACATTGGACCGCCGCCTGCTGGCTGACCGCGCCTTTGCCACCCCGGAAGGCAAGGCGGCGCTGGACAGCCTGACCCACCCGGAGATCGTGCGCCGCATCCGTGCGGCAAAGCAGGCAGCACAGGATGCCGGTGCACCGCTGTTCGTGCTGGATGGCGCGGTCATCGTGGGGACTGCGGCGCAGGCCGAGTGTGACCGCCTGTGCGTGGTCACGGCACCGTTTGAGACCAGTGTGGCCCGCATCGTGGCCCGGGACGGCATCTCGGCCGAGATGGCCGCCCGCCGCCTGAACGCCCAGACACCGGAAAGCACCCTCACCGCGCAGGCAGACTATGTGCTGCGCAACGATTCCAGCCTTGCACATCTGCAGGCTGCGGCAGAGCAGCTCTGCACAAAGCTTCTGGCAGAAGGAGGTGCGGGAAAAGAACTTTGAACAAACGATATAACGAACAAGATCCTGCACCGCAGTACGACCCGGAGACGGCCCGCATCCGCCGCGCTCTCCGCGCCCAGAAGGCACGCCGCCGCAAAAAAATGCGCAGCCGCAGGCTGTTCCTGCTGGGCATGGCGCTGATCCTGCTGTTTGTGCTGGTGCCCAACTTGTGGGGCAGGGCAGAACGGCTTTTATACCCCCGCAAGTACGAAGCGCTGGTGGACCAGTGGGCGGAGACTTACGGCCTTGACCCGCTTCTGGTGGATGCCTTCATCCGCACCGAAAGCGGCTTTGACCCGCAGGCCACCTCCACTGTGGATGCCCGGGGCCTGATGCAGATGACCGAGGAGACCTTTATCTGGCTGCGCAGCAAGATCGCACCGGACGAAGGCCTGCTCTTTGCAAATCTCTACGACCCGGAGACCAGCATCCGGTTCGGATGCTATTACCTGCACCTGTGCATGGAGCGCTACAACGGCGATGTTGCCACTGCCGCTGCCGCTTATCACAGCGGGTGGGGCACGGTAGATGCTCTTTTACAGATGGAAGAGCACTCCGCAGACGGCGAAACGCTGCAGGGCTTTCCCTATAACCAGATGAACCACTACGTAAAAAAGATCACTTCCTGCTATGCGCGGTATCAGCGTATCTATGCAGAAAGCTGAGAGGAGATAAGGAACATGAGCGAGAAACTTACCGCAAAGCAGGCTGCCGAACAGCTGCTTTACAAGCCGGAGTACGCCGCCGACAAGAGCGCCGACGTGAAGGAGAAGGCTGCAGCCTTTGCCGAAGGCTACAAAGCCTTCCTGAACGCTGCCAAGACCGAGCGCGAAGCTGCCGCCGCCAGCGAAAAGCTGCTGCTGGAGGCCGGTTACGAAAAGTTTGAGCCGAAAAAGACCTATGCCCCCGGCCAGAAGATCTACTTTGTGCAGGAGCACAAGGCGGTGGTGGCCGCTACCATCGGCCGGAAATCTTTTGAGGAGGGCTTCCGTCTGGTGATCGCCCACATCGACAGCCCCCGTCTGGACCTGCGCCCGAACCCGCTGTACGAAGCAAACCACCTCAGCTACTTCAAGACCCACTATTACGGCGGCATCCGCAAGTACCAGTGGGGCACCATGCCGCTGGCCATCCACGGCGTGTTCACCCGTGCTGATGGCTCCAGCGTGTCCTTTGCAGTGGGTGAGGACGAGAATGACCCCGTGTTCTGCATCACCGACCTGCTGCCCCATCTGGGTGCCGAGCAGAACGACCGCAAGCTCAGCGAGGGCATCAAGGCCGAAGAGCTGAACGTGCTCATCGGCTCCGACGCTGTGGAGGATGCCGACATCAAGGAGGCCGTCAAGCTGAACACCCTGATGCTGCTGCACGAAAAGTACGGCATCACCGAGCGGGACTTCACCCGCGCTGAGATCGAGGTGGTGCCCGCCCATAAGGCCCGGGACGTGGGCTTTGACCGCTCCATGGTGGGCGGCTACGGTCACGATGACCGTGTGGACGCATACCCCGCCCTTATGGCCGAGATCGAGACGAAAGATCCTGTGCACACCACCGTCTGCGTGCTGACCGATAAGGAAGAGATCGGCTCCGACGGTGTGACCGGCATGCAGAGCATGTATGTATTCCACTTTATGCAGCTGCTGTGCCGCGCCGCCGGTCAGGACGACATCCTTGCCTTCCAGAACAGCGTGTGTCTCTCCGCCGATGTGACCGCCGCCTACGACCCCTCCTGGGCAAATGCCTTCGAGCCGCAGAACGGTACTTACGCAGGCCGCGGCGTGGCCTTCTTCAAGTACACCGGCAGCCGCGGCAAGAGCTCTGCCAGCGATGCTTCCGCTGAGCTGGTAGGGGATATCACCCGCCTGCTGGATGCCAACGGCGTGGCATGGCAGATCGGTGAGCTGGGCCGTCTGGATCTGGGCGGCGGCGGCACCATCGCCAAGTATGTCGCAAACCGCGGCATCCCCGTGCTGGATATCGGTGTGCCTGTGCTGTCCATGCACGCTCCCTTCGAGGTCATCCATAAGAACGACCTGTACATGGCTTACCGCGCCTTCTCCCTGTTCAACAACGCACAGTAAGCGCGATCCAGAATGAATGCCCCGGCAGGTTTTGCGCCCGCCGGGGCATTTTTGCGCTATTTTTTGAAAAATGCTTGACCTTCAACCGACTTTATGGTGTAGTGTAAGGGCGGAGGTGAAGCAAATGAACATCAAACAGGCTGCGGAACAGAGTGGAGTTTCCAGCCCCAACATCCGCTTCTACGAAAAAGAAGGGCTGATGACCCCTGCCCGTAACCGGGGCAATGCCTACCGGGATTACACCGCCGGGGATATCCGGACCCTGAAACTGATCCGGATGCTTCGGATGCTGGATATGCCGCTGCCCGTAATACAGAGGGTCCTCAACGGGGAACAGCCGCTGAGCGAAGCACTTCAGGCACAGCAGGCGGTACTGGAGCAGCAGGCGGCACAGCTGGCGGGTGCGATCCGCTTTTGCGCAGAGCTGACCCAACAGACTCCTCAGGTGGATCAGCTGGATGTGGACGACTGCCTGAAACGGATGCAGGACCCGCAGGAGCCGGGCAGATTTTTCTCCGGCTGGCTCAGGGATTACCGTACCGTGGCAGAAAACGAACAGAAAAAACGCTTTTTCATCGTATCGGAACAGTCCATCAATACCCCGGAGGATTTTGCAGCCGTGCTGCTGCGCTATGGGGAAGCTCAAGGGAGCCCCGTCTGCATCACAAAAGGGGGAATGTACCCGGAGTTTGAGTGGCACGGTATCCGGTATAAGGCATGGCGCGGGCAGGGCCGCTATTGCGATTCTATCTGCTGCGAAGCACTCTTCCCGGAATCTCTCAAAACGGGACTGCCGCTCAGGCGGGAACGCCTGCTGCGCTGGCTGCGGCGGCTGCTCCCTGTGGCAGTGGCCGCTATGGTGCTGGGAGCACTTGCTCTACGCGGCAGAATGTGAACCCCTGATCCCGATACCACTGGATGATGTCCGGCAGCGCCTCGGCGGTGGTGCGGGTGGTGGCAGAATCATGCATCAGAACGATGCACTGGGTCTGCTCGCCGGTCTCACGCACCACATTCCGGTAGATGGTCCCGGCACTGGGCTTGCCGCCCACGGCATCCTCAGCGCAGACATTCCAGTCTACATAGGCATATCCCTTCTCGGCACACTGCTGTTTCAGCTCGGCCATCACACCGCGCCCGCCGTAGCGGCGGCTGACCGTGTTGGTGCTGCCGCCCGGAAAGCGCAGGTAATGCAGAGAAGCTGTGTTGACATAGGGCGAGATGCGCTCTTTCAACAGCTCGATATCCTGCCAGTAAGCATCTGCACTCTGGTAGATGTCACTGTATTCATGGGATGCGGAATGCAGCGCGATCTGGTGGCCTGCCGCCGCTGCATCCGCAATGAGCGGCAGGTACTTTTCATTGTAGCCCGTGGCCACCACAAAAAAGGTGGCCTTGACCCCGGCGGCGTTCAGCGCATCCAGAACCGCCGGGGTCGTTTTGCTGGGGCCGTCATCAAAGGTCAGGCAGACCCATTTCTCCGGCACCGGCTCCTCCTGCGGCAATGAGCTTGCAGGGGCTGCCTCTGGAGCAGGGGAGGCAAAGCCGGTATCCGGTACCGGGGTCAGGTCGCTTTCCTGGCAGCCGGGCCCCGCCGGCACAGCAAAGAACAGCCCCAGCCCAAAGCCTGCCGCCGCGCCCGCCAGAAGCAGAGCTGCCCCGCGAAATAAGATCTTCCCGTTTGCTCTCAGCCATGAAACCATCTCCCAAACCTCCTTGACAGATCACATTGGATCTGCAGTATCTCTTATAGGATATGACCCGCTGAAAATTTGTAGAATACAAAAGCAGGCAGAGGAATTGACATTTCCCGCAAAAATTGATAAACTAAATAAGTTCTCCGTGCAGGAGTGGCGGAATGGCAGACGCGCTGGTTTTAGGCACCAGTTCCCAGTGAGTGAGGGTTCAAGTCCCTTCTCCTGCATACACAAAACGGCAGGCCCTTGGATAGAATCCGGGCCTGCCGTTTTGTTTGCGGCTTTGGTTGGAAAGCATAAGAAAAGCCCACGATCTATCGCTAGACCGTGGGCTTTCTTTTATGCGAGGGAGGGGACTCGAACCCCCAAGGATAAACCACACGCACCTCAAACGTGCGCGTCTGCCAGTTCCGCCACCCTCGCACAACTATAAAATTGTTGCAATCCTGGATTTCTGAGGCTTGAAACCGTTGTTGCGGACTGCTTGAATATACTACCACATTACCCCGGGAAAGTCAAGCGATTTTGATAGAAATTTCCTCGTTTCATATTCGATCGTGTCCCGGTGCATACTAGAACAAATTATCACCGGGGAGGCAGGACCGTGAAACGACGCAACAGAGCACAGCGATTGCTGAGACTGACAGCAGTATATCTGCTCCTGCTGCCGTTTCTGCTGCTGGGTTGGCTGTACAGCCGCCTGCCGGATCGTGTTTATCTGGAACCCGGGCAGGCCTTGCTTTTGCCCCGCTTTGGCTGGGTGGAACCTATGGGGCTTCACGGCAGCCAGAATGCGGCCAGTACCCAGGTCGTGGGCAGTTACCAGACCACTCTGTCACTGGGCGGCTGGCTTCCCATCAAGAATATCCGCACGGTGGTCACGGAGCGCACGCAGGTCACGGTCTGCGGTACGCCGTTCGGGGTCAAAATGTTCTCCGAGGGGGCACTGATCGTTGGCTTTTCCGATATCGACAGCCCCGGCGGGAGCACAGTGAACCCGGCAAAGGCAGCGGGACTGCGTCTGGGAGACCGCGTGATCCGCATTGGACAGATCAGGACGGAAAACAATGACGCTGTGAAGGAAGCGCTGGAAGCCGCCCGGGGAAGCGCCGCAGAGGTTATCTATGTCCGCAGCGGAGAACAGCGCAGCACCATCCTGACCCCTGTCTGGGATGCCGCTGCCGCCCAGTGGCGGGCAGGCATGTGGGTGCGGGATTCCTCTGCCGGTGTGGGCACTCTGACCTTTGTGGACCCGGAAAAGGGTGTCTTTGCGGGGCTGGGGCATCCCATCAGCGACGGCGACACCGGCGAAAGCATCGCTCTGCGCAGCGGGGAGATCGTGCCGTGTGAGATCACCGGGTGCAGCATGGGCACTGTGGGCAGCCCAGGGGAGCTGAAGGGGAAGTTCCTGAGCGCCCACGCCATTGGCAGCATCCGGATCAATGGAGAAAACGGTGTTTATGGCACAACACGGACAGGCTTTTCCGGGCAAACCATGCCGGTGGCGTTTGCGCAGGAGGTCGAGACGGGGGATGCACAGATCCTGGCTACCGTCGCCGGGGAAACGCCCCGTACCTACCATGTCCGCATCGAGAAGATCAGCGATGCCGATCCGCGCCGCAATATGGTCGTCCGGGTGGTGGACAAAGCCCTGCTTACCCGGACCGGCGGCATTGTGCAGGGGATGAGCGGCAGTCCCATTTTGCAGAATGGGCGGCTGGTCGGCGCAGTGACCCATGTTCTCGTCAACGATCCGACACGGGGCTACGGGATTTTTGCGCAGACCATGCTGGAGCAGGCTGAACAGGTTGCAACGGCGGAAAAATGAGCAGATTTGGTAAAACAAAACAGGCTGATTCGACTGAAGATTCCATAATATGGCAAAAATAACAGTTGAAATCCATGGGAATTTATGGTAAAATCAGAAACGTAAGGAAAACCGCACACATTGGAGGAATGAACGATGGACAAGATCAAATTTTTGATGTCGGATACTGGCGCAGAGATCACGGCAGCCTGTCGTGAAGCTTTGGAGCAGAAGGGCGTAGAGGTGACCGTGGTGGAAAAAGACGGCCTGAAGGTCCTGCAGAAAATGCTTGCAGTGCGGCCCCAGGTGGTGTTGCTGGATGCCTTTATGCCCGGGCTGGATGCGCTGGCTGTGAAACAGAAGTACAATGCAGCCGGTGAGCGTCACACCTCTTTCTTTGTGACGGGGGCGTTCCAGAGCGAGGAAATGGTGCAGGAGCTGCTGGACGAGGGCTTTGCTTACTACTTCGTCAAGCCCTTTGACGAGACGGTTCTGGCAAACCGCGTGCTGAAGGTGGCTGCCGGGCAGGAAAAGCGCATCCTGCACACCAGCGTGGACAGCGATGAACTGACAGTCACTGAGATCCTGCACCAGATCGGTGTTCCCGCTCATATCAAGGGCTATCAGTTCCTGCGGGATGCCATCCTGCTCACCATGAACGAGCCGGAGTACATCAACGCTGTGACCAAACGCCTCTACCCGGAAATTGCCAAGAAAAACGGCACCACCGCCAGCCGCGTGGAGCGGGCCATCCGCCACGCCATTGAGGTGGCGTGGGACCGGGGCGATGTGGATACCCTCAACAGCTACTTCGGCTATACCATCCACAACCTGCGGGGCAAGCCCACCAACAGCGAATTCATCGCGATGATCGCTGACAAAATGCGGCTGGATAAGCGGCAGAGAGCAGTGTGATGGATGCACATGCCGACGTGATATTTTGTGTGCACATCTGGCAATTCTGGGAGGCTGAAAAATGTTTATCGCTATGGAATTATAGAATTATGGATTCCGTAGCGATAAACAGAAACCTTCCATAGCGATAAACCTTCTGGATTCATTGAGCGGCAGCGGATGATCCAGGAGGTTGTTTTTATGTTGGAACGTGATGTGGAACTGTTCATAGAGCACTGTGAATTGAAGGGGTTGAGCCAAAAGACGATTGGAAGCTACGAACAGACGATGCGATTATTTATTAGATTTTCCAACGAACAGGGAATTGTGCAGACGGAGAAGGTGACGCACATGATGGTACAGAACTATATTAGCGTCAACTAATGCGGTTGAACGATGGTTGATAAAATGACTGCTCTATGATAAAATAAACAATAGAAACAGGAGGTGAGGGAAGTTGCAGGAAACCGAAGCACAGAAGCGTGAACGGCATCATCAGGAAGACCTTCAGCGATTGAGAGGGTTCCGGCCTATCGACGATACGTTTATGCGCGGGATGTTCAAGGATAATATTCCATTGGCAGAACTGGTGCTCCGCATCATTGTGGGTAAACCTGATCTGATACTGACCAAATGTGAAACGCAGGCCGACCTGAAGCGCGTGACTGGAGCACGGTCAATTTGTCTGGATGCATATGCCACCGACAGCACGGGCAAGAAATATGATATCGAGATTCAGCGCTCTGACAATGGAGCTGACCCACACCGGGCAAGATATCATTCCAGTGTGATGGATGTAGAAAATCTGGACAAGGATCAGGATTACCGAGAACTGCCGGATACCTATGTCATTTTTATCACGGAAAAAGATTACTATAAGGCCGGAAAACCTGTATATGTCATTCGGAATATGAACTTGACGTTGGGACTGCCGTTTGAAGATGGAACTCATATTCTGTATGTGAATGGCGAGTACCGTGGCGATTCGGACATCGGAAGACTGATGCACGATTTCAATTGCACCAGTGCAGAGGAGATGAACTTTGACCTGATGGCAGAACGAACGCGCTACTTGAAAGAAAACCCGAAAGGAGTGGGCAGTATGTGCAAGGCTATGGAAGAATTGAGAGTTGAAAGCTATGCCGAGGGAAAAGCTGAAGGCGTAGAAATCGGTAAAATGGAACAGGCAAAAAAGACTGCCTTGAAACTCAGTCGGAAGGGAAATTCCGTAGAAGAAATCGCAGACCTTCTTGGCTATGATGTTGATACTGTAAGCAGTTGGATCGCCCCGAAAGCATGTTGAGCGAAATGTGCAAGGCTATGGAAGAGCTGAGAGTAGAAAGCCGAAAAGAAATGGCAGTTGAGATGGCACAGAGCCTTTATGAACAGGGTGTATCGATTGAGCAGATTGCAAAAGCAAGCAAGGTCGATGTGGACACTGTAAAAGGGTGGCT
>ERZ650307.2220-NODE-2220-length-10700-cov-13.121747_pt1 | contig 10700 bp, 10 predicted proteins | sample MGYA00376243_ERZ650307 | MGnify/ENA primary metagenome ERZ650307 (study PRJEB26733, sample SAMN07839242) | wastewater metagenome | biome: urban; feature: artificial channel; material: waste water | place: USA: North Carolina | collected 2016-03-31 ... | reverse complement strand
GGAGAAATTCCATTTGTATTCCACAATGTAGATCTGGTATCTGACTGCTATGGCGGAAGCCAGGATGCTTATGATCTGCAGGATGTAATGGCAAGTGCATGGGTAAACTTTGCACGCACTGGAGATCCAAATGGAGATAAGGTTCCAGCATGGAGCACCTATACAGATGATAACAAGTCTACTATGGTATTCGATACCACAAGTGGAGAAAGAGTTGGTTATGATGCTGAATTACAGGAACTGATCAGCCAGTAAGCTTAAATAAATCCTCTAAAGAATAATACATATCTTATAAATCCTCTTGAATTGATAGACGCTTAACAGTCCTTTCCTTTCAAGAGGATTTTTCAATCTCAAAACAATCAAAAAATTAATAGTCACAGATTCAAAAACTTATAGCGCTGACAGACCTGTTTTTTTATAATAAAATCACTTGTTTCGAAGGAGGAGATTTCAAAAATGAAGAAAAAAATTTTAACGATTCTTTTAAGCAGTGCTATGATTTTCTCTATGGCTACCATTCGCTCTCATCAAAGCAGTAACGATAACACTATTTTCTTATTAGATTACATATATTATATCGTGCTTGTGGTCGGATGTCGATGCTTTTTTGACCTATATTTGCTCAAATATACTTGAATTACAATAAGGAAGCTTTTATTGCTATATTTTGCACAAAGTATACAGGCAAATTCTTTAGGTTACAATCGATGATGGGGTAAACGAAAAAGCAGTTTTGACATTGCAGAGAACTGCCCCTTCGTTTACACCATTTTCGATTTGACCTAATTGAACAAAGTGAGCGTCCGGGTAGCCGCAACCTATGGACTTTCAATTCTTTGTTCCTGTCCATGATTATATATGATTCTCGGTATGAAAGCTACAACATTTTATAAAAAACAGGCAAATGGGCATGACGATAAAACCTCAGAAACTGAGGCTTTTGAAAGTATTAGATGTTGCTCTTTAGCAGCGCAGTGGCATTCTCATCTGTGGCTTTCCGAGATGCCCACCACATGCCTTACACACACAAACTTTGATGCCATAAAGATGTTCCAATATTTCAGGCATTTCCATGTCACGAAGCTTTGAAAGATACTTCTTACATCCAAGTAAATTTCTGCAAAGGGTGAGCTTCTGGCTTTTAGTACGGGAACATAGCAGTCCGTAGTGCCTGATGCGGACAAAACGCCGTGGTGGTACATGCATGAGAAACCGCCGGACAAACTCTACACCCGAAATAGTCAGTTCCTTCCACTGTCCCTCATTACGGTAATCCTTTACTAAGAATGTAACGGTATCATCATCCATACGGACGATGCGGTGATTGCTGACGGCAATGCGATGAGTATACTTACCAAGGTATTTAATTACTGTTTGAGCACCATTGAATGTCTTTTTACAATGAGGAATCCAGTCCATACCATAACAGGAATCTAAAAGCTCCTTGAACGTATAATGGTTGCGAAATTTTTCTGCAGTACCATGAAATACCAGCTTATCCTCTTCCCACAGCCTCTTTAGTTCCTCCAGATATTTTCCGCGGAACATTTTGGAGATGACCCGGATGGGAAGAAAGAAATTTTCACCATTGTCCTTCCACTGGTTGTTGGAAGCCAGTCCTCCCCCCAGCAGGATGGTATGAATGTGGGGATGAAAGTTCATTTCAGAACCCCATGTATGTAAAATGCAGATGTATCCCACCTTTGCGCCGAGATGTTTTGGGTCGGCAGTCAGTTCGCTGATTGTGGAAGAAGCTGCATGGTATAAGGCATCATAAAGAAGTCTCTGGTTGCTGTAAATGACAGGGTTTAAAATATCAGGAACCGTAAAAACCAGATGGAAATAAGGAGCATCAAGGACATCCTCTCTGCGTGCATCCATCCACATTTCTTTCGGAACAGCCTGACACATTGGGCAGCAACGGTTACGGCAGGAATTGTAATGAATCTGTACGAAGCCACAATCCTCACATACACATACATTTGCACCATAGGCACCGGTCTTGCAGTTCATGATGTTATGTGCAACCTTTGCCTGTACAGGGGAAGGTGAATATTGATCAAGGTATGCCGGATAAAAACGATGAAAAATATCCTGTACTGTGGGCTTATCCATTGGCTGTACCATCCTTTCTGTCAAAAGGACTGCGGATGCCCATAATGGATTTGTTGCTGACATGAAGATAAACTTCTGTGGATTTCGGATCGCGGTGTCCAAGCAATGCCTGAATATTCCGCTGTTCCACTCCCTGCTCCATAAGGTGGGTGGCAAAACTGTGACGGAGGCAGTGAGGAGTAACACCGGATAACCCGGCAGCCGATGCAGAACGTCGGATAACCTGTTCCAGTGTACTTACGGTAAGATACTGCCCTGTAAACTGATTCGGAAACAGAATGCCCTTTGGTCTGCCTTTCCGGAACCAGTATTCCGTAAGAAGTGCAAGGTTTCTTTCAGACAGAATGGTATAACGGTCCATCCGGTTCTTGGTATCCCGGACATGAATCTGCATGTTTGTGCGGGAAATATCATCATAATGAAGATGAATCACTTCCGAGACACGCATTCCGGAAGAATACATTGTGGCGAACATGGCTTTATATTTCAGGTCATCCGTAGCATCAAGAAGCCGGTCAATTTCATCAGTAGAAAGTACGGTTGGGAGTTTGTGCTCTATTATCATGCGTGGAACAGTGATATCATCCCACAGAACGTGAAGTACATTCCGATAGAAAAAACGGATGGCTGAATTATAAAGGTTGAGGGTGGTCGCTTTCAGACCATTGTCCTTCTTGGCAAGAAGAAAGTCCCTGACATCCTGACAGGTAAGCTCTTCCGGGTGCTTTTCCATGTAATTAAGGAAATAAGAAACATAGTTTTTGTAGCAGTTAATGGAACGCTCTTTAAGGTTACGGATTTTTCCAGCTTCCTCAAGCTGTAATAAATATTTTTCGTACATAATAATTCCTCCATGTAAAGTCAGTAATTTCGGGTATCACTGCTTACATGGAGGTGCATTGGAATAATAAAACCGCTTGCTAAAAGAACGGTTAGGTGTTAATCTTTTCATAGGCAGTGGTAATGTCGATCCTGTTTGATTGTTGGTTGTGGTGACTTAACAATACTACTATTAGGACTTGGTTTCCACTGCTTTTTATTTAGGAAAAGAAAAACTGCGTCACAGCCTTGGCAGGCCATCGCGCAGCGATTTTGTTCAATTCTTATTTACAGAACGGATGCGCAGGGCAAGATTATCCCGTGCGCGATTCATAAGGAGGGTGATTTTTTTGAAAAATGAAATTGTTTTATTTACAGATGGCGATATAAATATTGAAGTTGAGCTAAGTCCAGAATTAGAAACAGTTTGGCTAACACAGAAACAAATGGGAGAATTGTTTGAAGTAAAACAGGCAACGTTAAGTGAACATATCAATAATATTATATCGTCAGGCGAGTTGGATGAGACTTCTATCGGTTTTTCCGATAAAAGTTCCGGAGGACGAAAACCTAAGATATATAATCTTGATATGATATTATCTGTGGGATATCGTGTTAATTCAAAACGAGGCATCGCATTTCGTAGATGGGCTAATTCTGTTTTAAAGAAATATGTGATTCAAGGTTATGCTATTAATGAAAAACGCTTGCAAGCACTTGAAAGAACTGTTGATATTCAAACAAAGATGCTTGCAAGCACATTGGAGGTTGAAGAATCGGACATTTTAAAGGCTGTTACCTCGTATACAGATGCATTAATGCTTTTAGACCAATATGATCATCAATCTCTTAAAAAACCAGTGGGAAACAGGCCTATATATAAAATAACATATGAGGAATGTAAAAAAATGGTTTCACACATGGAGGATTCATTTAAATCGGATGTATTCGGTGTGGAGAAAGAAAATGGTAAAGTTGAGGGTATTTTGGCAGCAGTTTATCAGAGTGTGTTTGGTGGAGATGTATATCCGTCATTAGAGGAAAAAGCTGCTAATTTATTATATTTTATGATTAAGGATCATCCATATGCAGATGGATGTAAGCGAATTGCAGCATCGTTATTTTTGGAATTCCTTGCTCGGAATAATGCTTTATATAGAGATGATAATAAGATAATCAGTGATGGAGCATTGGTTGCGATTACGCTTATGATTGCAGAGTCAAGACCAGAAGAAAAAGATATAATGGTGAATCTTGTAATGAATTTTTTGACAATGTAGTTAGTTCGTGAAATTTATTATTTAATGAAATTGATAAATCGAGATTTAAGCAAGAGATGATTTGCAATAATGGAGGTTACTTATGAGTCTATTTGATGTATTGAGTAAGGGTTTTTGTTCAAAAAAAAGGGAATCAAATGAAATATTATCACAAGAAGAGTATAAAGATAAGTTTTTACATGGTGATGAATATATTAAAAGAGAACTTTATGACGAATACATATCTCGAAGGTTGTCAGAAGAATTCGGGTTGAAATATAATGAAAAGATAAAAAAATGGCACTCTGAATGGAGTGCTAATCGGCGTTTTGTGGTCGAATTATGTTATCCAAGAGGAAATCACATATACTTGCGCTGGGGATATAATTATGATTTTATCCCTGATATCAATAGTAAAAATAAGTTGACATGGCATCGGACAGAAAGTTCTGTAAAAATACACATTGCTGATGCTTGGTATAATCACATAGAGGATGAAAGAGAACAAGACTGTGGATATACAAAGGAAGAATTTTATAATCCAAGGAAATGCACAAGTTTTCAATATCAAATACCTACCTACACGTCCGATATAGAATTTGCATTGGAATATATAAAAAATGTGATAGATAAAAATATCCCACTGATAAGAGAGTGGATAAATAATGTACAAACAGTTGATGATGCCATTACTGTTCTTAATCAGAGGATAGTAACTTTACCCCATATATATGTTCCGTATATGTGTCATATCAGAGCGTTTTTATATGCAAAGAATAACGATATAGATAATGCAATCGAATCTATTAAACAAGGTTATGAAAATAGCGAGATACCACAAGTTATAATTGATAAATTGGTTCAGATTGCTAATGGGTAAGAAAGAGACAAATTCCAGTTTGCAGAACTGACTCAAAAGAGCTCGAATGAACTCTTTTTCCTTTTTTATAATAGTATCATTATGGTATAATAGAGACATTAGAAAGGATTGTATATGAGCGAATTGATTAAGGCTGATAATGAATATAAAGAGTGGATTGCCGGAATATCCACTGATTTTAGAAAAAGCCAAATCAGGGCTTCTATGAAGATAAATGATGAGATGCTGAGATTTTATTGGAAACTTGGTAAGGGCATTTCATCTATGAGCGAACAGTTCGGGTATGGAACGGGATTCTATAAAACGGTGAGTGACGATTTGAAATCCATTTTGCCAGATGTGAAATCATTTTCTCCAACTAATTTGAAATATATGAGATATTTTTATGAGATGTATCCTGACGCAGTGATTTGTCCTCAGGTTGAGGACGAATTGATTACAGATGCAAATCGTCCCCAAGTTGGGGATGATTTACAAATCATTTTTAGAATACCATGGGGACATAACAAAATAATACTTGATAAATGCAAAGGAAATTCTGCAAAGGCATTGTTTTATATCAGAAAGACTATTGAAAACAATTGGTCAAGAGATGTTTTACTAAACTTCTTAGGAACGGATTTATATGAACGTCAAGGCAAAGCAATAACTAACTTTTCTAATACACTTCCGATAGAACAGAGCGATTTAGCACAAGCAATTACGAAGGATCCATATAATTTTGATTTTTTGACTTTGCGTGAAAGGTATGATGAAAAGGAACTAAAGGATGCGCTTATAGAGAAAGTTAATAATTTCCTTATGGAGTTAGGTACTGGCTTTGCTTATATGGGCAGGGAAGTGAGAATTGAGGTAGGAGATACTGAAAAATTTATAGACATGTTATTTTACAATACTCAAAGGCATTGTTATGTTGTTGTAGAAATAAAGACAGGAAAATTTGATTCTTCTTATGCAGGTCAATTGGGAACTTATGTTGTGGCTGTTAATCATCAGATGAAAACAGAAGCTGATAATCCTACTTTGGGACTTCTGATTTGTAAAGATATGGATAAAGTAGAAGCCCAATATGCATTAGAATCTACTAGCCAGCCACTTGGTATTTCTAGTTATGAGTTATCAAAACTTATACCAGAAGAGTTCAGAGGTAGTATGCCTACCATTGAAGAAATTGAAGTTGAATTAAATGAATAACTTCCAGACAAACATTTTTCAACAGAGTATTGTATAATTTGGATGAAGTAATTTTTATGAGGTGATTTTATGTGTGAAAATGAAAAAAAGAAATATCATTCCATTGAGATGACCACAGGATCTCTCTGGAAAAATATACTTCTCTTCAGCCTTCCTCTTATGGGATCACAGGTACTGGAGGTTCTTTTTAACTTAAGCGATGTTGCCGTTGTTGGACGGTTTGCAGATTATATGGCACTAGGTGCCGTCGGCTCCACAACTTTGCTGGTTACTCTGTTTACCGGAATCCTTATCGGAATGGGTGCCGGTGTCAATGTCCGCGTAGCTCACGAACTGGGTGCCGGTAATAAAAAAGGCACAGAAGAAACAATCCATACTTCTCTTCTTTTGTGCGCAATCACAGGTCTGCTCGTCTGCGCCATCTGTCTTCTGTTTTCCGGGCGGATGCTGTCCATGATGAACACGAAGCCGGAACTTATTGATCAGGCTATTTTATATATGAAGATCTATTCCCTGGGAATGCCTGCAATGGCCGTATACAATTTCGGAAACGGCGTATTAAGTGCCATAGGCGATACGAAACGACCATTGATCTACCTTTCCATCGCAGGTGTGGTCAACGTTCTTCTGAATCTGTTTTTTGTTATTGTCTGTCATATGGCAGCCGCAGGCGTTGCAACAGCCAGCGCAATTTCTCTGTATATCTCTGCTTCTCTGGTGATGATCCATCTCCTCAGAAGAACCGATGACTGCAAAGTGTCTCTGCGCAAAATCCGTCTGCACCCCAAGGCCTGCAAAGCAGTTCTCATGCTTGGTATCCCTACAGGTCTTCAGAACGGAATCTTTGCTATTGCAAACCTGTTTGTGCAGACTGGTGTCAACTCTTTTGATGCAGTGATGGTTTCCGGAAATGCAGCTGCCGCAAATGCTGACTCCCTGATCTATAATGTCATGTTTTCTTTTTATACTGCATGTGCAAGCTTTATCGGTCAGAACTGGGGTGCCGGTAATAAAAAACGAATGCTGAAATCTTATAGAGTCAGCCTTACATATGCCTTCATTTTCGGTGCAATCCTGGGTGGACTACTCCTTGTGTTTGGCCCACAGTTTCTTTCTCTGTTCGCTACGGAACCAACAGTTATTGATGCTGGTATGCAGAGGATTCGTATTATGGCATTCAGCTATGCGTTTAGCTGTTTTATGGATGGCAGTATCGCCGCATCCCGAGGCATCGGAAAAAGTATTCCGCCTACCATTATCGTTATCCTGGGCTCCTGCGTATTTCGTATTGTCTGGATTTATACAGTATTTGCACATTTCCAGACGATTTCATCACTGTATCTTTTGTATATCTTCTCATGGGGAATTACAGGACTTGCAGAAACTCTGTTTTTTGTTGTAAGTTTTAACATAATATATAGCAAGAATTCTCCTTCCTCTATAGGTGGGAGATGAATTGCAAAAAAACAGAAAAGAACACTTGTTCTGCAATGCGATTCATGGTATAATAGAATCAGTCGATAAGGTAAAAGATCAAAAAAGGACTGTTTTTATGGAAAAAATAGATCACAATGCACATTCAGTATATTTGATGTATTATCATCTGATCATGGTGGTAAAATATCGAAGAAAAGTTATCAATGACCCAATTTCAGAAAGAGCAAAAGAAATATGGGAATATATTGCACCCCGATATGGAATTGTTTTGGAGGAATGGAATCATGATATTGACCATGTGCATGTAATGTTTCGTGCACAGCCTAAAACGGAACTCAGTAAATTTATCAATGCATATAAAAGTGCCAGCAGCAGGCTGCTGAAAAAAGAGTATCCGGAAATCCGGGAAAAACTTTGGAAAGAAGCATTCTGGAGTCAGAGTTTCTGCCTTTTGACGGCAGGAGGCGCACCAGTTGAAGTAATCCGTCAATACATCGAAACCCAGGGAGAGAAAAAGCATTGAACATAGCATATCGTTTCCGGATCTATCCAACAGAAGAACAGAAGATACTTCTGGGAAAAACATTTGGCTGCTGCCGTTTTCTGTATAACCAGATGCTTAATGACAAGATCCGGGAGTATAAAAAGACGAAAAAACTGTTAAAAAATACACCAGCCATGTATAAAAAGGAGTATTCATTTCTGAAAGAAGTAGATTCGCTGGCACTGGCAAATGTTCAGCTTCATTTGGAGAAAGCATATAAGAATTTTTTCCGTGATCCCAAGGTTGGATTTCCACGTTTCAAGTCAAAACATCACTCCAAAAACAGCTACACAACAAATGTAGTCAACGGAAATATTCTGGTAGAAGATAAGCGGATCCGGCTTCCCAAATTAAAATGGATCTCCATGAAAAAACACAGGGAGCCTGCAGAAAACTGCTGTCTGAAATCAGTGACAGTCAGTATGGAGCCGTCCGGAAAGTATTTTGCAAGTCTGCTGTATGAAGGATACAGCTGCGAAAACCAAGCAGCAGATAAGGATTACAGCAATGCCAAAATACTGGGGATTGATTATGCGATGCAGGGGATGGCAGTGTTTTCAGAAGAGATTGAACTTGAAAAAGCAGGATTCTTCAGAAGAAATGAAAAAAGGCTGGCAAGGGAGCAGCGTAAACTGTCGAGATGTGTAAAAGAAAGCCGCAATTATGTGCGGCAGAAAAAGAAAGTTGCCAGGTGCCATGAAAAAATACGAAACCAGAGAAAGGATTATCTGCATAAACTGAGCCGCAGGATCACAGACCAGTACGATATAGTCGCGGTAGAAGATATTGATATGAAAGCGATGAGCCAGTGCCTGCATTTTGGGAAAAGTGTACAGGATAATGGATACGGGATGTTCCGGAATATGCTGGATTATAAGCTTGCCTGGAAGGGAAAGAAATTAGTAAAGATAGACCGCTTTTTCCCTTCAAGCAAAAAATGCAGTAAATGCGGAAAGATAAAAAAAGAGCTGGGATTATCCGAAAGAGTATACCGCTGCACGTGTGGAAATGAGATGGACAGAGATCGAAATGCAGCGATCAATATCCGTGAAGAGGCAAGAAGGATGCTGGCAGTATAAACTGTCCATATCCGGACAATAAGTAAGAAAATGCGCCCGTGTCCGGGCAAAAGAATCGCGGGGCACGCGAGGATAGCTTGTAGATACTTGGCTCAGTAGAGCCATTGAGCAAGAAGCCCCCACTTCAAAATCTGGGATTTAAGTGGTGGGAGCATGTCACGAAAATATGGGTTGGAAAATAGTCACAGCCACTCTGTGATTTATATGCCAGGTGGATTCCACAATTGACTGGAAAGAAAATCAGCTTACAAAACGGGTGAAATCTCAATCGGAATTGACCGAGCTGAAAGCGAGGGATACTTCTTGTCCGAGGGGCAAGAAGGTGGAACTAAAAATAATTAGAACAATCGGAATTTGTAAAGGAGTGAAATTGTCGTTATGAAGGATATCAAAACCACTTGTAAAATCGCATTAGTACAGGCAGAGCCTGTTATGTTCAGCAAAAGCGCATCACTTAAAAAGGCACTTCAATATATTTGTGAAGCAGCAAGCCAAAAACCGGATTTAATTGTTTTCCCGGAACTGTTTATTCCGGGATATCCTGTTGGAATGAATTTCGGTTTTAGCATGGGAAAACGAAGCGATGAGGGACGAAAAGACTGGAAACGATACTACGATGCCTCTGTTGTTGCCGGAGATTCGGAGTTCCAACAACTCGCAGAGGCAGCCAAAAAAGCGGAGGCATACATCAGCCTTGGATTTTCCGAGCGAGACGCTGTTAGTGGAACGCTCTACAACAGCAATGTCATTTTTGAACCGAACGGGTCATATAAGGTACACAGAAAGTTGAAGCCCACAGGCTCTGAGCGTGTTGTATGGGGAGATGCGAATAAGGATTATTTCCCTGTTACTGAAACACCGTGGGGACCAATCGGCAGCATGATCTGTTGGGAAAGCTATATGCCGCTTGCTCGGGTAGCGCTCTATCAAAAGGGAATCACCATTTATATTTCGCCAAACACCAATGACAATCCAGAATGGCAAGCCACTATTCAGCACATTGCAATCGAGGGGAAATGTTTCTTTGTAAATGCTGATATGATTATCAGACGCAGTTCGTATCCTTCTGACTTGTGTGAGCACAATATCGTATCGGAACTTCCGGAATTTGTGTGCAGAGGCGGAAGCTGCATCATTGATCCGTATGGTCATTATTTGACAAAGCCGGTTTGGGATGAAGAAACCATCATCTATGCAGAGCTCGATATGAGCCTGCCTGCCGCCTGTAAGATGGAGCATGATGCGATTGGACATTATGCACGTCCGGATATCCTTGAACTTAAAGTCAACGAAAAATAATAGTCTGTTGGCTCATCAACTTCCAGTTTACAGAACTGAATCAAAAGAGCTCGAAGGAGCTCTTTTTCCTT
>ERZ650307.2217-NODE-2217-length-10711-cov-13.289977_pt1 | contig 10711 bp, 13 predicted proteins | sample MGYA00376243_ERZ650307 | MGnify/ENA primary metagenome ERZ650307 (study PRJEB26733, sample SAMN07839242) | wastewater metagenome | biome: urban; feature: artificial channel; material: waste water | place: USA: North Carolina | collected 2016-03-31 ... | reverse complement strand
GCATTTTTGTCCTCTTATCTTCAATTTACGTGTTATTTCTATTCTAGCATTTTTAGTAGGAAAATGATAGGCGCTGATTGGATTTTCGACTGAGATTATCAGGAAAGTCCTGTGCAAGGATCAAAATTGTCGACAAAATAAGCCTTGCCGTCCTGACACCTTGACATTCCCTTAGAATAATCGTAAAATAAAACCATTAGCAGAGTAAGTAACTTGGTCGATATGCGTACGTGTATCCGAATTTTCAGGGACTTGTCGGTCATTGCGAGACAAGAATTCAACCAAATGAATGGCCTGCGAAAAGAACTGATGTTCAATCTGATTCAAAACGATAAGAATCACGGCCGTGCTCGATACCGCACAATCCCTTGTTTGAGGGAGCTAAGAGACGGAAAATATTTTTTTCGTAATTTAAGGTGGCACCGCGTGTTAACGTCCTTGACAAATGATTTTGTCGAGGACTTTTTTGTTTATCAAATTTTCATCACCTCAACTATATACTAATCGAGTTTCGGCTCCTTGAGACTAGGAAAAAAGATAAAAGTCCGAACGAACTCCCTTCGCTTACGTCTTTTCCTATTTTTCATAACCTCAAAACAGTCGCCTCAACATCTTACAGGAGAATTTATTCATATGAAACCCATTATCTTAACCGGAGACCGCCCAACAGGTAAGCTCCACATCGGCCACTATGTTGGCTCATTGAAAAATCGTGTGCTCTTGCAAAACGAAGACAAGTACCAACTCTTTGTCTTCCTAGCAGACCAACAAGCCCTGACTGACCATGCCAAAGAACCCGAAAAAATCATTCAATCTGTTGGTGAAGTCGCGCTTGATTACCTAGCTGTTGGCCTTGATCCAGCGCAGTCAACAATTTTCATCCAGTCACAAATTCCTGAGCTCGCTGAGCTGTCGATGTACTACATGAACCTCGTGTCGTTAGCGCGTCTCGAACGCAACCCGACCGTTAAAACAGAGATCGCCCAAAAAGGCTTTGGTGAGTCTATCCCAGCTGGCTTCCTCGTTTACCCTGTTTCTCAAGCAGCGGATATCACGGCCTTTAAGGCCAACCTCGTCCCTGTTGGCAATGACCAAAAACCGATGATTGAGCAAACACGCGAAATTGTCCGCAGCTTTAATCATGCCTACCAGACAGATGTCCTGGTTGAACCAGAAGGCCTCTACCCTGAAAATGAAAGTGCCGGTCGTTTGCCAGGTCTTGATGGCAATGCCAAGATGTCTAAATCCCTCAACAATGGTATTTTCATTTCTGACGATGCCGATACCGTTCAGAAAAAAGTCATGAGTATGTACACTGACCCTGACCACGTCCGCGTCGAAGATCCTGGTAAAATCGAAGGGAATATGGTCTTCCACTATCTCGATGTTTTTGGCACACCCGAAGATGCTGCAACCATTGCTGAGATGAAAGCGCAGTATCAAGCTGGTGGCCTCGGCGACGTGAAAACCAAACGCTACCTGCTCGAGGTCTTAGACCGCGAATTTGCGCCGATTCGTGCCCGTCGCTTAGAATACGCTCAAGACATGGGGCAAGTCTATGAGATGCTCAAAAAAGGCTCTGAGAAAGCACAGGCTGTCGCAGCTCAGACTTTGGATGAAGTCAAGTCCGCTATGGGGATTAACTATTTCAAATAATGGAAAAAATCATGGCATTTGCCCAAAATAGACACGCACACCTGACAGATGGTCACGGTTTCGATCATATCTTTCGTGTCTATAAATTGGCTGAACACATTTTAGCAGACTATCCGCAAGCCAATCGTGACTTAGTTTTAACGGCTGCGCTTCTCCATGATACCTATGATGACAAATTATTTGAGGATGTTGTCGCTGCCAAACAAGAAGTCGTTGATTTTCTCACAACGCTTGATCTCCCCTACATTGACCAAGTGTTTGAGATCATAGATAATCTCTCTTTCTCAGCCAATCTTGATGGGACTGCGCAGGCACTTGACATCAATGGTCAAATTGTCCAAGATGCCGACCGTTTAGATGCCATTGGGGCTTTCGGAATCGTCCGAACCTTGCAATATGGCTTTGATCGCAAGCGTGAGCTTTATAATCCCGATAAGTTGCCACAGACTTTTACCTCTAAAGCAGCTTATCATGTCGCTGAAGGCACAACGATTAATCATTTTTATGAAAAACTCTTTCAGATTTCTGAAAGCCTGCATACTGAAAAAGCCAAGCAACTCGCAGGGGCGCGTGATCACATCATGCGAGAGTTTGTCACCGCAATTGAAAAGGAGTGGGCAGATGTTTACGGGGATTAAAAAATGGTTTTACAGAAACCGTGATTACTTTAAGTCACGACGGGCTAGATTTCAAGCCAGCATCTATCATCTGCTCCATCAGGATCCTGTCGAAACGCAGATTTTCGCCCACCGTGGCAGTAAGTCAAATCGACCTGAAAACACCCTAGCAGCTTTTGCTGAAGCCATCAGGGTAGGTGCTGACGGCATCGAGCTTGATGTCCATTTAACAAAGGACGGTCAACTCGTCGTCATTCATGATGAGTCCATTGACCGCACCACAAATGGCAGAGGACTTGTGCGCAATCTGACATTTTCAGAAATCCGTAACTATTCAGCAGGGGCTTGGTTTGGTACCGACTATGCAACTGAGAAAATCCCTCTATTGTCCGAGGTGCTAGACTTACTGATCCAGCTACAGTTCACAGGCGTGCTCAATGTTGAAATCAAGACGGATAAATTTCAGTATGTTGGCATTGAAAAAATGACCAGTGACTTGCTCACCTCACAGCACTATCCTTTTTCTCATATCTACTGCTCCTTTAATCTCGAATCGCTCCAACGTCTATCAGAGCTAGAGCCAGGTGCAGATTTATGCCTCCTCATGTCGACTTCTGAACAGAAAATTAAGCTAGGTTTGCAGACGGATTATATCTCCCACCTACATCCCCGCCTAGACTGGCTGCAAAAAAATAAAAGCTACCTGAAGCAGCACAATAAACCGCTGCGACCTTGGACTTTAAACAATGATGCTGACATCTATTTTGCCTTTAACCATCATTTATCTGGTTTTATGACAGACTATCCAGCCCTCGCAGTTGAGATCAAAAAACGCTATAATCAAAAAAGTCTGTAACAAAAGGTCCTCAGTAACTAAAATAGAAAAGCAAACTAGGCAATGAAATTAACTGCTAGTATGCTTTTCTATTTTTTTCGTACTGTTTCACCGAAATAGTACGAGTTTATCAAAAAATCAACGAATTTGTAACCGATTTCGCATTGTTTCTTACAACTTGATGATGCTGTTTTACAATGCATCAAAAATCTATACAGAAATAGACTATGAGCAATTTCAATTAATATTGAAGATTGCTCATAGTCTATTTTTTGAGGACATTTCATTTCATAATATCAGCCCAGCCATCCAGACCATCAATAAATTTCTTAGCCTTAATCTGCACGCCAATATAGTGGTCATAAAGCGCATCAATAAAGACTCGAATTTTCTTTTTCAGGTCATCAGATAGGTTAATACTCGGTAACTTTTCTAAGTCCATGGCCATAAAAGACTGGCACAGAAAAATCACATTAGGATCCACGTGCGACCGCTTCATATCTTCATCAAAATGATTTCGACAAAGACAGCCATTAAACTTGTAAGAAAAATCCATGGGTAAATCCTTGCGATGACAAAAAACGCATTGCCCAAAATCTAACTGGGCACCAAAACGCGACATGACCTGTAGCTCAAAAATAAAAGTCACCACCACCATATCAATCTTCTCTTCAATCAAATCAAGCGACTTCATCAAAAAGCCATAAAGTGGCGCATCATAATGATTATCAGGCAGCGCCACATCCGAAAGACCAACCAAATAACTCGCATAGGCCTGAGCAAAAATATCCGAATTGATAAACTGATAAGGCCTCGCCTCACTAATATCAGAAATAAAACTCAAGCCATCGTCATTAATCGTCCCCAACAACTCAAGCTGCGTAAAATTCTGAAGACTACTCGCAAACCGCGACTTCCCAGCATTTTTCACAAAAAACATCCGCTTGCCAAAACGTTCCGTAAAAATTTTAACTAATTTATCCTGCTCACGGTAATGCCGACTAAACAGCACCAACCCGCGCGTCTCAACGTTTTTCATATCCCTTAGAACCTCTCCACTTCATTATAACAAAAATAAAAAAATTCCCCAAAAGCGGGGAATGTCAATGCTTGCTGGGGATTAAGCAAGATCAGAGTCACTTAATGAAAGGTAAGGAGATTAAAGCTCACGCTTTTCAGTCACGTAAGCTGTCAAGCGTGCCATAGCTTCAGTAATCACCGTCATGCTTGCCGCATAGCTCAAACGGATATAGCCTTCACCATATTTGCCAAAAGCTGATCCGGGAATAAAAGCCACTTGCTTTTCATTGGCAAAATCAATCAAAAAATCAAAAGAATTTTGTTCTAAATCCGCAGGGATTTTAGCAAAAATATAGAAGGCCCCATCTGGTTTCGCAATCTCAAAGCCAAGCGGTGTCATCTGTGAGATGATATAATCTCGTCTGACCACATATTCTTTTTTCATCACCGCCGCATCATCTTTACCATTGGTCAAAGCCTCAATGGCCGCGAACTGCGACACCGTCGTTGCTGCTGTCACAAAATACTGATGCGTTTTAATGATCTGACTGGTCAAAACCGCATCCGCGAAGATGAAACCAATCCGATAACCCGTCATAGCATGAGATTTAGACAGGCCATTTAGCACAATCGTCTGCTCACGCGCAAATTCAGCAATCGACACATGTTTTTCACCTGTATAGTTCAACTCAGAATAGATTTCATCCGAAATAACAAAAACAGGATATTTCTGAATGACTTCAGCCAAAGCCTTGATTTCTTCTCGGTTATAAGTCACACCCGTTGGATTTGACGGATAATTCAAAATCACAGCCTTCGTTTCAGGATTAGCAATCAAAGCTGCCTCTAGCATCCCTGGCGTCAAGACAAAGCCATTAGTCGTCGTATCAATTTCAACCATCTCAGCACCCGCAAGCTGGATTAAAGGCTCATACCCAGGGTATAAAGGCGCAGGCGTCAACACCTTATCGCCCGCCACTAGGATAGACATGAGACTAGCAGAAATCGCCTCCGTCGCCCCAACCGTCACCAAAATCTCTGATTCTGGATCGAACTGTAGGTCATATTTTTCAGCCACAAACTGACTCGCCGCCTCACGTAAAGCCAGCAATCCGGACATGCCAGTATAGTGACTCTCATGTGCACGAACAGCAGCCACTGCAGCCGCTTCAACATGCTCAGGCGTATTAAAATCTGGCTCTCCAAGCGTCAGCTTCAACATACCAGGAATCTTTGACACCTCCTGGTCAAAACGACGAATCGCCGAAATTTTGATTTGATCCAAATTTGAATTAAAAAGATTAGACACGTCCATTAGCTTACCCCATTTTCGTATGAAAAAAGGCACAACACTGCGACATGCCCTTCACATTTTTATTCAATTATACCTCTTTTTTGCCATCTTCGCAATATTCAGACAACAAAAGCTAGCCGAAATTTTTTTAGTTTAACCTGAAATAAGCGCGGAAAAAACCCGACTTTCGAAAAACTCAGTTACTAGGACGTATTGATAAAATTGATGTTGTAGGTTAGTGAGCTGTGGGCTGTTCTCCTTTTTGAAAAATTTAACTTGCTTTTGTGCTGTTAAGTTTTTATCTTTTAATATATATAGACTTATTCTACACTTAACTTTTAACACTTTAGTCATTTTTCGAGATATTTTTTCTTTTTAAAGGTATCTTTACCATTATATATTAACAAAATAACATTTAATTAATATGATAAACAGTTATTACATTGAGTTTAACCATCCTAACATCTAAAATAAAACAAAAAAAACAGGAATCAACGTTTCAAAACGATAACCTGCTTTTTCTAGTTTCGAATCCTTTATTCCAGTCTGATGTTTATTAATACTTATCTGATTAAAACCATACGCTACAAAATCTTTAAGTAGCCAAAAAAAAGTTAAAAATAGTGACCCTTTGCATAGATTTTTTGCGGCGTTTCCTATAGAGTTACCTACCTAATGCTATTATGAAAAGCGAATCTGATCTTTGGGAATCAACCCATAATCAAACATGACTTCCGAGTGATTATCCCAAATGAGCGTTTTCTCTACCATATCTCCAGATGTCTTACTTAATGTTGCTTTATAAATTTTAGATATTCGATAAAATTTTTCTTTCTCTTTTGTAAAATGGTGATTCTCTTCAAGAATATCATAAGTATAAGGCAATTCTCTTTCACTTCTGAGTACTGCGTGTAACACTTCTCCTTCACACCACAGCATTAATTGAAAACTCTGATTTGTTGTATTCTTAAACCTATAATCAATATGATTATAGCTTACTGATGTCCCAGCATTGAGAGGGATTCTACCAGTCTCATCAGGCGCTAAAGCATCCGAGTGAGTATGAAATTCAGTAATTAACAAAGGGCTGTGGATGACCAGTAAATTGATGGTATTAGCTAAATTACAAATACCACCACCAATGCCCAAAATTAACTTATTTCTTTCAATCACTCTACCCGCTTTATACCCTTTTTTTTCGGAAATTTTCCCTACTAATTTCCAAAAGGAGAAAACCTCACCAGGTTTAATCACTAAACCATTTAATTTTTGGCAGGCAAGTTCAATATTTTTAGCTTTATTGAACTGTGATGCCAAGTCGACACCCTCTGCTCTTTTAATCATATTTGAAGATCTTTCAGATACTACGTATGTTAACTTTTCTTTCTGAAAATCTGTCGCAAAATTTTCTTTGCGCTTTAAATCTTGCAAGTGACGCTTTAAATTTTCTTTTTTAACAGAAATAGCATAACACGTTGGTTTAATATCACAGAACAATAACTCTTTATTCCAAAAAACCACTTTCCTTACCCCTTTAGCTGAATATCCCCTAGTCGATTTTGATAACTCTTATTTTTTTTATACAAACTTAAAAGAGACTTTTCCACATGTCTTTTAATACCAATTTTTTCTTCGTCATCATACCTCATGTAATTAACGAGAATATTAGGCATCCTACAAGAATTGGCACCATAAATATCTGTAAACAATTGGTCTCCAACCATGACCGCTTCCGTCACGTTAATATCCAACATTCGAACCGCTTTATAATAATTATCCGTTTTTGGTTTGTTTGCGTTACTAATAAAAGGGACATCAATATTTTTCAAAAAACTTTCGATTCTTTCATCACAATTATTCGACAAAAGTATTGTTTTCAACCCGATTTGATGAATATCCTTAAATAATTGATCGACTGCTGGATTTGAATTTTCTCCATGATGCACTAAAGTATTATCAATATCGAAAATAATCCCTTTATATCCCATATTATAAAGCTTTCGATAATCTATCACATGGACACTATCCACATGTTCATATGGATAAAATGATTTAAACATAACTCCTCCTCAGATGATTAATTTCTGTTATTCAAAATAGTCACAAACAACATTTATCTGTTCGTTAAAAGAACCTGGAAACTTGTTTTCAAAAAAAGCCCCACCTATCGTAAATGCCCAAGGTTCCACTTCTTTTATGACAGACAATCTTTGATAATCATTAATGCTCCCTGCAACGCAGACCGGTGCTGCAACATTGGCAACAACTTCTTTTATCAATAACTCTTGATCTCCCGTATAACGATAAGCTAACAAATCAATGCCAAACGCTCCTTTTTCGATATATGTCTTGGCATCACTCACCATCTTCTCTATAGTCCCTTCAAGAATAGATGGATGCTCACTTACCTCACCAACAAATGGCATATACTTCAAATTATTTTCAAGACAATAAGCATTGACAGAATCAAAAAATAAAGTCCCCATTAATATGTCACAGCCACATTCAACTGCCATTTTAGCCCCAATCAGACACTCATTTTCAGTATATTCAACAATCTCTAAAAATGTTTCTTTCCCTTGCTTTTTCATCTGGGCAAATAGCTGCTTCATTTTATCAATCGGTAAACCTGATCCTTTAAATCCCCAAAATTTAGCTTTAGAATTCTGACACTGTTCAAAAATATCATGAGCGTTTGCAACTGTTCGATCGTTATGTGTTAACATGACAATCAACTCTGGACTATTGTTTTCCATCAAGGATCTCCTTACCATTCTATAACAAAAAAATTCTATTACATCTAATTTAATTTAAATTATAATAAAAAGATAGTCCGAATATGAAGGGAATAAAATTGGCATTTACAACTTTAGTATGATTATTTTTAACTTTACTTATGATTTAATAGTATTAATTAAGCACTTCTATAATTATTTTGATGTGGAGGATATTTTCATGAAAGATTTTTTGAAACATAGTCATTATTTGTATTTTGTTGTAGCATTCTTAAGTTTAATTACTTATTTTGTTAGACAGAGCCCTGATAACACTATTTGGTTAGTACTATTTTTTGCATGGTTAAGTTTTGGATTTACTGCTCTAGCAAGAAAAAAAAATAAGAAAAAATAAGCGTGTGCTGTTATATTTTTATATCGTAGTGATTAACCATTTTTTTAATCTGTTCTTTCGAGAGCATATTCATTGACTCATTCCTTCAGATTATTTTGAACGATATCCTTTGGAACTTACACAACATATTACACACTCAATAGCCAATTAATCAATTTAAACAACATAGAGGTTAAATATTGTGTTGCTCAAAAAAGATGTATTTGATAACCTAAATATGAATACGAAATGGCTTGCTTCTTTTCCTATCACTGCTTCACGAATTTTCAAGCCATTCTCGTATTGATTCAAAATACTATCTCCTCTTTTATTTTACATGATATAATAGGCATAAGTTATCAAGCACACTTGATAGCAAGGATTATGTATATTGGGGGATAACATAGTGGAACGATTTTGTAAATTTGGGAAATTACATGCTATTAAAGGAAATGGTCATAAGTTATTGTCCATATTATTAACAGCCTCTAAAGAATTAGAAGATGTCGACAATTGCTTTTGTTACATTGTGGGACAAGATGAAAACGACTTAGATGCAGTATATGTTTATGAAGTATGGGAAGATAAAGAAGCCCATAAACAATCTTTAGATCTACCCGCTGTAAAAAAATTGATTACTTCAGCTATGCCTATTTTGGATATGTCTAAAATGGAAAGTTATCCTGATCTAACTATCTATGGTGGTAAAGCTTCTTTTTAATATCGGCATAAATTGTAATTTAACGTAAATTATGCTCATAATGACAAGCAATAAAACAGATTATGGCTAAATTTTAAAAACTTTTACAAAATAAATAAAAAAAAAGCTCTACACCGACGTGTAAAGCCTTTTCTTGATGCCCCCTGCATGAATAGTTATAGTGAATTTTATCATTTTAAATATTCTAAAGGCTATTCTAATGAGTTTTAAGTTCATATAAATCGTTTAAATTTATTCTTATTTTTTACAATATGGGACAAATGTGGGACAGATTATTACTTTCAGAAAATAGCAATATTATCTATTTTGATTTTTTATTTAAACACTCATTGACTTCATTTACTTGACAACATGTAATTTGACTTGGATTTCAAATATTTTCTCTTACAATTATGTTTAATTGTAAATATGATTTTTTCCACTTCTCTCTCTATCAGGGCATAATAAATAATAATACTCCAAACTAAATTCTAAAGATCTTTGAAGTTAAAAATATTTTTCAGAGGTATATCATCGTTAAAAAAACGAATTTCTATTCTTTCAAATAGCTTATCTTCAATTAAAACTTCTCTTTCTTCAAGTATGTTTCTTAAAAAAAATGTTTTAAGTTTTTTCTCTCTATCGTTTTCTTCATGTATGATATCTTTATCAAACCAGTATAGAAGTAAATAACTACCACACTTTAATTGTTCTATTATATTTTTCCACCACCATTTATCTGAACTACCAATAGAATGTCCAAAAACAATAAATGTATCCGTTCCCTTGATTACTTTTTCGTATCCCTTAATTTCATAGTCTACTGACTTATCAACATGTTTAATAACTCTAGTTACTTCTTCTTCTCTTTTTCTTTGAAGTCTATGATTTCCTTTTCCTGGATATTGTTCTGGATGGCCGCCCTCCACATCTGTAACCCCAAACAAAATTGTTTTGGGGATATAGTAAGTACCATGAGGATGTATGATTGATAATTTATTTTTAAATTCTGACATATAATTTGCGAAATAATTATCTACTAAAGTAGTGTAATTAAAATTGAAGATATTATAACGGATATCGCTATAAATAGATATATCATTATCTTCACTATATTTAGGAAAATCTTTCAAATATCCCGTTATTTCAGTCCCACATTTTCCATAAATAGCAATCAAATATTTTGGAAGAACTACTATATTTAGAAATTCTAAAAATCATATTATTTCAAGCGTAAAAAAGAGCCGTACTTTTAACATCAAAAGTAAGGCTCCCAAACAAATTATTGTTCTACTGTAATAACTTCTCTTTTATTGTAATATCCACAGTGTGGGCATACTCTATGCGGTCTCTTAGGTTCTCCGCATTCCGGGCATTTCATCTGTTTTCCTCGCTTTCGCTCTGATCCTCACGGTTTTCTTTTCCATATTGCTGTATTTATGTATTTTAACACACTTTCGCAGCTTTTTCAAGCGTTTTCT
>ERZ650307.2210-NODE-2210-length-10738-cov-5.374520_pt1 | contig 10738 bp, 11 predicted proteins | sample MGYA00376243_ERZ650307 | MGnify/ENA primary metagenome ERZ650307 (study PRJEB26733, sample SAMN07839242) | wastewater metagenome | biome: urban; feature: artificial channel; material: waste water | place: USA: North Carolina | collected 2016-03-31 ... | reverse complement strand
AGTATGCTTTACAATCTTATGCCCAAGCCGGGACAAGCATTGCAGTATGCACGCCTCAACTATTCTGGTTTGAAAGATACCCTGCACTGCTATAGGACATTCCTACTACTTGGCAATGCCTATTTCCTGAACGGTCAGTATGATTCCGCCGACATTTTCCTGCAAAAAATACTCAAAGCAGAAAGATACTACGACACCAAAGCAGATGCTTGTATGCGTTTGTCGGAGATAGCACAAGCAAAAGGAGATATGGAAACATCCATTCTTCTGGAAAGAAAGCGAACAATGTATCAGGACAGTGCACAAATTAATCAGCAAGGGCATGACATTCTCAATACCATAATTGCCCGTGAAAGGAATAACAGCAATACAATAGTCAAGCGGAGCACTCTTTATATATATACAACAAGTGTTGTTTTCTGCTTAATTTTTCCGAATAATTTCTCCAGCCATTCCAAGGTGTTTTTATCCCTTGCAGAACCCGAAAATATATTCCCGACAATCGCTGAAATGGTATCAGCTACTTCTTTTTTATAGAATTGTCGTAATTGTGGGATTTCCTGAAGACCAAGCAGAACGGCAACCCTGTTGCTTCTTGCGGTTGCCACCACGTTGTCTATTTTATGGATGTATATCGTTGGAAACTCATCAGCGATAATTCCTCCCGGCAAATTATGTTTAGAATTGACTAAACGTAACGTTCGATTGAGAACCGCAGAATACAAAGCCGAATTAATATCCTGTGTTCCTGGATCGGAAGCGAGAATTAGAATGGATGGATTTTCTCTGTCGGTAATTTTCAGTTCCACTTCATCGCCCGAAAACACCCAAAAACTTTCCTTGGTTGCCAATCGGGAAAGGAAGATTTTTAATGTTCCAACTTGTCCTTCCAATTGGTCAAATGCTTTGTTATCATACGCTGTTTTGAAAGGTGAAAGCAAAGAACCAATCTCTTCGTTCTTAAATAATGAATCAAAAATTTCTTGATAGCTTCTATTCATAAAAGAAAGAATGTGTGGTAAGTCTGAATATTTTCCGTTTTCTAGTTTTGCAAAAAAATAAATGCAGGAAGCTAGAAAATTAATGGCTGATTGTGTGAAAAAAGCTTCAGAGCCACCTCCCGAACTCGAGCCTCCTTTTTGCAATGATGACACCATTGATTCTGCCATTTCTTGTGCTTCCGCCAAAGTTTGAATATATTTTTTATGAAACGGATTGACTCTCCTTGATTTTTCCACCTCATTTAAGTTAATTACATGAAAGCTGTAATTATAATCCGAATCTTTGCTTTTTTTCAGCAGGTAGTGGTAGTATGCAATCTGTGCCAAATCTGGAAATTTAAAATCATAAATGCAAAGACAAAAACCTTTGGCAATCATCTGTCGAATGGCAGGATTAATGACTCCGAAAGATTTCCCAGAACCTGGTGTTCCAATGACCATTGTTCCACGAAAAGGATTCAGATTAATCCAACCTTTATTGCTTTTGCCTTTGTATCTGAATAAATAAGGAATATTGATATTGGTTTCCGATTTTATCAATTCCTGATTTTGATCAAAAGATTCTTCCTCTACGTTCCATCGGTCTTTTCCCATCTTTTGCTGCATCAATTTTGAAATGCTGTCAGCTCCCATTTGAAGAATTAATGCTCCTAAAAAAGAAAGTGTCGCATAAATAATCTGATAGAGATTCATTCCAGGAAATATTTTAGTGAGTTTATTATTTCCTGCTTCATTTTGCACAATCAGAGATGAAAAAATCAGTACCAATCCTAATACAATCGGCAATACAATTTCTGTAGCAATATTTAAGTCTTTCTTTTTCTTGGCTTTTGTTCCAATAGCCACCAACCCGATTAAAACCAATGTGGCAAACTTGGCATTGATTGGAGGATAAATGAAACTCATTTTGCTGAAATTCTTCAATAAATTGGAAACTACAGGAATATTGGCATTGAGATAAAAAAGTGATGCACAATCTAAAGCCACAATCGCATACACTGCTTTTTGCAGGAATCCGTAAATCTTAATTTGATGTTGTTGCTCTTGCATTAAGAATAATTTTCGAAATATTGATTCAGAAGTTTATGTTCTTCTAGTAAATTATGGTGCAGCTTTTGTTGTTGTTCTTGCAAATTTTTGTGTTGTTCCTGTATTGCAAGAAGATGGGCGTTCAACAGATTCAATTGATTAATTAATTCATGTCCTCTTTTTTCGACGCTCTCAATAATGTATGAGCGATTTGCTTCTTCAGATATTTTCTCATACCAATCTTTAAGGTTTAATAGCTTTTCATAGTCATTTATGAGTTCTTTTCCTTTTTTATCAAAAAGGATTATTGTAATAGAAAAGTAGCTAAATATTAATAGCATGAGTGCGAAGCACAGTATAATTGAAAAAATTTCCATTGTATTAATAATTAAAAGGTATCTGCTTTTAGAATGTCCGAATAGTTGATCTTCATTTCAATGGTGCGTCCTGAAAGTTGTTCTTCAATTAATCGTATCATCATCACTTTTGAGTTTGGAAAAGTGAATTTTTTAAAGACATAAATATTTCTGAAATTTTTACGGAAGTGTTTTTGAGGATTCAGTTGAAAAACGGGAGTCATCTCAATACTCTGATTGTTTGTGGCTTTATATATTATTTTGTCTTCTATAGAGAATTTCAAGTCATCAATGTCATAACTCAAATTGGAGTTGTTTTTAACCGTCATATCTAAAAATATGTAGTCACTCATTACATAAACATTGTTCAACTGAATATTGAGTTGAAGATTTTTCTCTTTCCTGATTGGATTTTTTTCTGATTTTTTCTGAATAATATCCATTGCAAACTTTCTCAATTCAAGATTAGAAAACACCATTTTATCAAACTCAATCGGTTGAATATCCTCTGGTTGAATATGAATATTGGTAACTGTATTCAAGTTTTCGAAATTTCTGTAAATGGCTTTGTACTGCGCAATAAACGATTGTCCGACTACCGTTATAATTCCAATAGTATCTCCGCTGGAAAATAAAACAGGTTTTATTATTTTTTCTTTTTGATTAACGTCAGGATTGTCAGTAATTTTAATTCTAGCAATGTTAGTAGTAGGTAAATCTCCAGTAAGTTTTTGTGTAGATAAGTCAACGTATTGAATCGGTTCTGGTGAAATAATATGCAGGTTGATGCCTTCTGTAATTTCTATTTCTGGTAAATCAGAAATGATTTGTTCTTTTGTTGCCGTTTGTGCGGTTAAAAATTGAGCTGTAAATAGTAACAGACTATATAATATCGTTCTCATTATTTTATTTTTTGTTGGTTTTGTGAATCTTTCAATTGTTTTTCGTCAATCAGAAATACATAAGAATTGTATTTCAATTTGGCTTTGTTGGTTTTAATCAGGTTGGCAATGGATTTGGAAGTGGATGTAAATAATTTAGAACCTAGACTGGTGAAAAATCCTTGTCCGCCCATATCCATTTGAGTTCCTTGAACGGAATTACTTCCCATTTCCCGAATCATATCTCTGAAAACACTTTGGGGTACATACAATCCTTTCATACCATCCACATCATAAATGGAAAGATTGACTGGGAAAATTTCTCCTTTGGTAAATACGGATACAATTGTAAGATTAACTCTTTGCATTGAAAATCCTGAAATCTGACCATATAAAATGGAGCCTTTGCTTATTTTTCTGTTGCTTACGAAGATGTCTTCCAACAATCGAAATCTAATCCTGCTCCCAAGAAATCCTTTGTTGTTTTCATCAATCACTGCTTTGATAAAACTGTTTTCTTTTTCTTTATAAAAAGCATTGAAATCATTATTAATTCCAGATTTACTGACATTGAAAGTGGAATTAAGAAACTCATCCATTTTTTCTTTACTGGTTTTGAGTCTCTGTTCAGCTGCTAGTTTGCTTTGATACTCTGGGTCTCTTGCTTTTTCTAAAGAATCCATGACCAGCATTTGCTGTTTCAAATATTTTACGGGATCTTGTGGCTCATTTTTAGATGGAGCTTTCGGACTTTCTGAATCATATCCATTTTCTTGTTTTCCGTAAGATTTATCATTCAGCATTCTGATAATTTCCGAAGATCTTTGGTAATCTTTATCTTCTCTCTGAGATGAATTAGGGCTATAGTAAGAAGATGGATTTCCTTTTTCACGATATTGGTTTTGTCTTGAAGAAACGGCTTTTAATGAATCAATTTTTCTTTTTTGAGCTAGTGATAATTGGTCATCATAGTTGTATAAGCTGTCTTCTTCTTTGTCTAGTCCCTCCAACATGGTTCTGTTGTCATCTTTTTTGAAAAATGCATCATACGCATCATTCTTCGTCATAATAGAATCCTGTGTTTCACCAAGTGAAAGAGACAATTCTTTAGGTTGATCTTTTTCCGAAGGGGCTTCTTTGGTAAACTGTGCACCTACATAGACAAATAGCAATAAAAATGGCAATGCTAATAGAGGCAAGATGTATTTTCTCTGTTTGAAGTCAAGTTTTTTCATTTATTTTTGATTTTTAGGTAAATTGCCTCCAGTGCTACTGGTCATTTCGCAATTTTTGGTATTGGTTAAACAAGTAGTCAATTCGTAAACTGTCTTCTTTTTGTAATTCTTTACGGTCGCTTTTCACTTTTAGTGATTTAAGTTCATTCACTATTTTTTCCATTTCTTTTTCATTGTTTACGTTGGTATTTTGTTCCATTTTACTTTTGGAATACAAAATCGGAGGTTTTATTTTAAAAGCATTATCTGAAGGGAAAAAGATGCCTTGAATGAGAGAGCCAATAAAGGAAACCGATAAAAACACCATCGAATAGATGAAGAATTTTTTCGGATGTTGACTTGCCCAATTCAGCCATTTTTGTCCAGTTTGTTTTAGTGTAGTATTCATTTTTAGTACGAGTTTTTGGTTTGGTTAGAGATTTCTTCGTTGTCTAGGATTCGCCAGTTTTTAAGCATTACGCCATGAGGATTATTAGGACTTCGGATAATGTCATCGAAATAACCTTCAGTGATTAGCTTTCTTGTAATAACTGATGATTTTCTGGTAATCATCTGCTTTCCGAAAAAAGCAAACTTCCTTTGCTCCATATTGAGCGCAATAGAATCAGCGTGAATACTGACCATTGAACTAGAGGCAATAATTTGATTGTAAAAACCTTTCTCCTTTAAGTTGGTGTATTCTTTTTTCCCACTGTCATCTATGAGGTACAATGATTTCTGAATATTGTCCTTGATGTAGGCATCATCTGGCGCAAGCGTAAAAAACAATCGATGAAATAGCTCAATTTGTGCTTTGTATTCCACAGGACGATTCAATAAGACATCGGTTTGCTTTGCCAGTACAGGAACTCCATTATCTAAAATATAAATGGATTTTCGGGAATCCTCAATCATTCTGTACGCAAAGAAAAAACCTGCTATAACGATGAAGACTGCAAAAGCAATGGTGGAGATGGAAACCACCTTGTTGATTTTAATTCTTTGTTCTATATTTTTAATAAGCATTTTTATTGGGTAATTGGTATTTAGTAATTAGTATTTGGTATTTAGTAGTTGGCATTTGGCATTTGGTATTTAGTAGTTGGTATTAGGTAATTAGACAGTTAAGTTTATTTCCTATTCTTCATAGCATTGTTTACCATTCCCGATGCTGAACCTGCTGATGCAGATTTTGTTGCTGCTGCGACTGTAGAAGCTCCTCCAGTTTTTGCAGTTAATATTGCCGTTTTTGCACTGCTCGTCATTTTTCCTACAGCACTTTTCATTTTGGTCATCGCTCCAGCTCCTCCTGCAGTAACAATGGTATCGGCAATGGTGGGTGTCATCAGAACTCCAATTCCCGTAACGATATAGGCAACACAGGTAAACAATTGGTTATAAATCATTCCCGAATTACTTACATAGACCATTAAAGCATCTAAATTGGTAATGGTTCCATTAGATAAAAGCGTGTCGTATCTTTCTATTTCCATTGTATATCCAGAAGCAATGAGTTGTTGTCCGATGTTGATAATCGTATAAGCCACAAATGTGTAAAGATTTATATTGATGAATTTAGATACCCAGCTGTACAAAGAATTTTCAAATCCTGGAACTAATGCCATTCCAACCGCAATAGGACCTAAAATAATAAGAATGTATGCCCAAATTTTTTGAATAAAGAAAATGAGATACACGCAAATTCTCAAGATGGAAAGACAGACAAATTCAATGACTTCAGCGACTAATTTTTGCATTTGGAACTGCATTCTAATCTGCCATTCTTTGATGGGCTGAATCAATTTGTCTAATCCTTCACTTACATCAAACCAAGAATCATCGGCATTTTGACTTGTGTTATTGATGACTTCCTGCTTTGCATCTTCTTCTGCATTAAGTTTGATAACAGCATCTAGTAATTGCTGTTGCTTTTTGAACCTTTGAACCCTCAAATCATTGACTTCAGATTCGATGTCGCTAAAGATGGCAATTCCTGGTTGTGCAATGGCTTCAAAAGGGGCTTGAATGAGATTGACAAATCCTGACCAATAAACAAGTGTAAATCCAATCAGAATTGGTTTTAGCATCGGGGTAATTTCCCATTCTCTATCTCCGGCTGCCATTTGCCATCCCATATATCCGAGATACATCAAAGCTCCTAATCCTCCAATGGCTTTTCCTACCAAAGCAGAACCTTGAGCACTATCTTGTACGCTGTTATCCAACTTGGTGAATACTTCCATAAACCATTTTTCAAAAGCGCCATCGCCTTTTAAAAACTGGAGCAGATTGCTGTAATCGCTGTCTGTTTGGGAAAATCCCATAATTGGCAATACTATTGCCAAAAGACAAAATAATAAGGTGAGTTTTTTATTCATTTCTAAAATCGGTGTTTGTATTGTTGCATGGTGTTATGAACAATTTGTTTATCTGAAGCAGGTGTCCATTGATTGGGTAAAGCGGTAGATAAATGATTTTTCAGGATATTTTTATAATCTAATAGAAGTATAGTCCTATTATTGTACTTCTTTAATTCCAGAACAAAATTTCTCCATTTGATGAGTGTTTCATGGTACATCAAGAAGCGTTTTCCTCTTGGCATATCCATACTTCTGGACATCGCATATTTTTCTTTGATGAGATCCAATTCTTCCTGCAATCTTTTTAATGTGCCTGTAGTATTGAGCGTTTCATACGTTTGCTTGTCTTTCAGTCTCCATTCAATAAAATTTTGAGGGGTGTTGGGAAATTCAGTAATGGGTTTTAGCATCCTCTTATAGTATAAAAGCCATAGCGGATCGGCATCAACGGTGGCAGAAGTCCAATGAGCAAAATCCTGAATACTTCTTTTGTAAATGGTGTCTGATGCTGCTTTAATTCTTTTTGCTTCTTCTTCCTGAAGTTTTAACTGGGCTAATCTTAAATTTTGTTCTCCGTTTGGTTTTAATGGTCGAATATCTTCACCATTCTTATAGGCTCTGTTGATGCTCGGTGCCCACATTCCCCAAACTGTGGCATAGGCAAAATTGGTCTGAATGCCTAAAAAATATTTCGGATAAGGTCGCCAATCTCCCCAGCTTTCAAAAGTCATTCTTTTGTGTTGGGCTACAATGGAGGGATCGTTCAATTTCTTTATACTTTGTCCAAATGCTGAAGTCGCAATAAATAGTAAGAGGAAAAATTTTCCTTTTTTAACTATATTTTTCATCTGTTTATCTATTTGTTTTTAATTAAAGATGTATTTATATTTTGTGATAATATCTCCGACGATTGCTCTGTCGATGTTGATATAATTTCGAAGCTTGGGAATCTGATACAGATAAGGGATTTTCTTGGCATTCTCTAATCTTAAAATGATATAGAGAATGTTCCCATTGATGTTTCTTACTCTTGTAAAGACTTTTTCAATGAGCATTTCTCTATCACTAGCATCCATTAAGAAATCTTTATTTTCATTCAGAATATCCTGTGAGACTTCTTGTTTAAGCTTCATCGTTTGATTTCCGATTTCGACATAATATTTGGAAACCAAGATGGCATATTCAGGATGTTGGGCAGATAAATCCAGCATTTTGTTGGAATTGGTTACAGCTTTCCCTAGATACTGATAGAGATAGATGAGTTTTTTGCTTTGAGTAAGCGCTGAATTGACATTTTTGAGTTGCTGATAAATATATTCCTGAATGGCAATTACTTGCGCCGTTTTGTTTTTAATATCGTCATACAGCTGTTTTTGCTTTTCATAAGAATTTAAAAACGCTTGTTCGCTTCCCATTCTTACCATATGATCTTTCGTCATTTGCGCAAAAAGTTTGTCATTGAATACAATTTGTTGGCTTTTGATTAAAATTCCAAAAAATGTCAATAATCCAAAAATCACTATTTTCTTCATTTTAAAAAGATTTAATATTTTTCATGATGCTTTCTACCACTTGTTTATCTCTATTCACGTAATATTGAAAAGCTCTTTTGTTGCGTAATACTTTGGCTTTGATATCTCTGATTTTTAAAAGCATATGCGTAGAGTTTCTGCTTAATGTTTTGACTTCGCCTAAAGCATAGTCCAATAAAATTTTGCGTTCTGATTTTTCCATCTGGTTGATGGCTCCATAAGAAATCACTATCCCCATGATTAACCGTGTTACCATTTGCAAATCGTCCACAAATTGAACTTGGGATGGCAATACTGCAATAATGGAATAATGAGCTGAATTGATTTCATTGATAATGTCTGTCTGATTTTGAGTGATTTTATTAACTTCTCTACTCATCGCTATTCCCGTAGGAATTGCCTGAATAGCAAATGAAACAATCCTCAATCTGTCTTGAACTTTAGTGACTTTGTCTTTAAAGTTGTTCCATTGGGTTTTATTGGCGGTTTCTATGGTAGCATTGGCTGTTTGTTTTTGCCTCATTGCTATTTGTCGGTCATGTTCTTTCATCGTGGCATTGATTTCAATGTTCATCATGGGAAATGATACATTTTCTTTTTGCCAAGCTGGCGTAGAACCACCACTGGAAGAAGTAATGACAAGATAGATTGTAGGAATTAACAGGATTTGGAAAATCTTTTTCATCATATGATTCTTAAAAATTTCGCTTATACTTATTCATTATATTTTCTACAATGCCTTTATCGGTATTGATGTAGCCAGCAAATGGATTAATGGAGTTCCAGAATCCTAATCGGTTGGCTTTTTCCAATCGTAACTTGATTGCCAATAGCCACAACTTTAGATTTTTTACATTCTCGGAAATGTTGTGTAGGATTTTGTAACGGTCTCCTGCGGTCGCCAAATTGAGTTCGCCTGATGCCAAAATATCAGAAACATCGGTAACAATTTTTAGACTTTGCTCGTATGTTTTCTGCGAAGCCTTCGCACCGAAAATTGCATATTGAGGATGTTGTGATGCTAATTGTACCACTTGAGAGGAATAGGTATAACATTTATTCAATTCAGAATAAATTTCTTTTACCTGAATTCCGTTTTGTAAGGTTCCTGAAACTTCTTTTAATCCTTTCAATATTTTATTTTGAATATCATTGGCAGCTACCATTTGTGTTCCTACCCATGCTTGTGCATCTTTCAATTTGGAGGTTTCGTCAATGACTTCATTCTGTTTGGCTTTTAAATTTTCTGAGTACAAAATCATGGCTGCTGTTACCGTTGGGTCGATGTAAGTGTTTTGGGAAAAGCTCATCGTTCCCCAAAAAGAGAAAAGCAGCATTATTATTTTTAGACTAAACTTTTTCATATAGCTCTTGTTTTTGGTTGATTAATTCTGAAAAACTGATGTTTTGGTTTTCTAATTCTTGTAAAATAATTTTGAACACATTTTTTCCTTTGTGTTTTTTCTTCATCCTTTTGTAAAAAGAATTTATTTTATCGTCTAGGGGGTTTTGGTACAGATTGACTAGAGACACCATATTTTCAAGGCTATCTCCAAAGATTTTTAAATCATCAACGATTTTGCGTAAGGCTTCATCGTAGTTACCATACTTCTGTACATAATATTCGACAGCGGACTTCTCGGGTTTTTCAGTTGTATAGGTTAAATATTGCTCCAATGAAACTTCATTTCCATAGACTTCTCCTTTAGAACCTCTTTTCAAGTAAAATTCTTTGAATCGGCTTCTTCCGAATTTGTTGTTCAAATTATTGATGGTGAAAATTTTATTCTGTTCCACCTTATTAAGTGAAAGCAATGATGCGATTTTGTCAAAGTTGTCTTTGAACTTCGTTTGGTCAAGCAAAATAAAAGTATCAGAATTGTTGATGATGGAATCTTTTACCACTGCATTTCCAATAATATCATCGAGCTCCTGAGTTACCACGACAGCCTCTCCCCAAAATTTTCTTACGGTTTTGTAGAGATACAGAATATAGCCTCCCATCAGTTTACTTGCAATCGCCTTCCACGCTTCCTCGATAATGAGTGCTTTTCTACGGTCTTTTCTCAATCGCATTTTCTGGATGAAGGTATCCATAATAATGAGTGTTACAATAGGAAACAATTTGGGATTATCTTTTACATTGTCAATTTCAAAAACAACAAATGGTTCATCAAAAAGACTCTCGTCTGCTTTATTATTTAAGGTGGTTCCATATCTTCCGCCTTTATAAAAGTCCTTCAGAACAAATAAAAAAGTTCTTAGGTTAAATTCTTTTTCGGTGATTTTGTGTTTTTTATTGTTTAAGTAAACCGGTAGGAACCGGTCGCAATACTCATAGAATCCATTGAAAGAAAGTTCTTTT
>ERZ650307.2206-NODE-2206-length-10743-cov-4.698447_pt1 | contig 10743 bp, 8 predicted proteins | sample MGYA00376243_ERZ650307 | MGnify/ENA primary metagenome ERZ650307 (study PRJEB26733, sample SAMN07839242) | wastewater metagenome | biome: urban; feature: artificial channel; material: waste water | place: USA: North Carolina | collected 2016-03-31 ... | reverse complement strand
CCATTACCTTTTTCTCCTTGTTTTATATAAAACAGCCGCACGGTGCGGCGTGTTTAAAAAGAATACGATGCGATTTCCGGGAGGTTTGTAGGGGCCGGGCATGCCCGGCCCGCGGCTTACCGGCAAATGTGCGATTGTGGGAAGGCCGCTTTATTCTGTTGACCCTGTAGGGGCGCATTCTATATGCGCCCGGGCAGCTTGCGGCTGCGAAAGCCCCCACGGGCGGATATGGAATCCGCCCCTACGCCTTGTTTTATCTACCCTTACTCCCCAAAATCCTCCGCGGCCTTCTGCATCATCTGGCGGATCGGCAGGTTGTACGGGCAGCGCGGCTCACAGGCACCGCACCGGATGCAGGCACCGGCCTTGGTCTGCAGCGTCGCATAGCGCTCGCGGCCCCACTGCTGCAGGCCGTAGCGGTTCAGATACCCCTGGAACAGGAACACACTGGGGATGGAAATCCCCACCGTGCAGGGCGCACAGTAGTTGCAGCGGCGGCAGAACTGGGTGCCCAGCGCGTCGCGCACCTTCTGGCAGGCGGCCTCCTCCTCGGGCGTGAGCGGGGCGGTGTTGGCCGCGCCCGCCACGTTGGCGTTCAGCTCCTCCACCGTCGCCATGCCGGGGATGGACACCGTGACTGCCGGGTTGGACAGCACGTACCGCAGTGCCAGGCGGCCATCCTCAATGGCACCGCCCGCCAGCGGCTTCATGTCGATAAAGCCCTTGCCCGCCGCGGCGCAGCGGTCGATCAGCTCCCTGCCCTGCTGCTCCACGATGTTGTACGGGAACATGATCGTCTCGATCTCGGGGATGTCCAGCGCTGCCTCAAACACAGCGGCCAGGTGCGCCGTGATGCCGATATGCCCGACGATGCCCTTGGCCTTTGCCTCGAGCAGCGCCTCCATTGCGCCGCCGGGCGCCAGAATGGTTTTCAGGCCGTCGAGGCTCGGGTTGTGGAACTGGAACAGCTCGATGTGGTCGGTGCGCAGGTTTTTCAGGCTCGTGGCGATCTCGGCCTCCATGTCGGCTTTGGTCAGCGCGCGGCATTTGGTCGCCAGAATGAAGTCATCCCGCAGCCCGGCCTCCTCCAGCGACTGGCCGATCCATGCCTCGCTGACCGTGTAGGCGCGGGCAGTGTCGATGTAATTGATGCCCGCCTTATGCGCGGCGATCAGCAGCTCCCGCGTGCCGGGCTGGTCGATGCGCTGAATGGGAATGCCGCCAAACCCAAGGCGGGAGATTTGTAAGCCTGTGGTGCCGAAATTGACGTATTGCATGGTGTTTACCTCTTATATTGCTCTCCGTTTGCTGCATGGGTCGATGCAAGCATCCGCCCCTGCACGCTCTGTGCTTATTATAGCAAATCCAACGTAAAAATCCAGTCCCCCTAAGCCCTCCCCCGCGTGGGAAGGCAACCGGCTTGCAAGCATGGTGCTATTCTTCTATAATAAACAGTACAAAAACGAAATTTTTGCGGGGTACAGCCACCTCTACGACCCGCTGACCGGGTGCTGGCCGTTTCTTGCGGGGCCGGAGCGCCGCTACGGTGTGTGTGTCGATTTATTGGTGGAGGAATTTTTGCCCAACACAACTGCTGGCACTTAACGGCAGCCGCGACCACTAGATGCCCGGAAAGTTGTGTCCGCGGTGTCACAATTATCCACAAACAGACCCCATGGATGTTGAAAATTTCGGCGTTTTTCTGTGTGATTTTTTACCCCCGCCCACTTGCGGCGGGGGCTTTTTTCGTGGTATGATTCATTTTGTAATAGTTTATCGCTTTTTAACTGTGAGGAACAGGAATGTTTAATAAAAAGAACCCCATGCGGTATTTCTCCGGCAGCACCTTTGCGCGGCTGCCGCTGTATAAGCTGGCCGCGGGCGGCACGGCGGTGGTGCTGACCGCCAGCATCGGCCTGGGCGCGTTTGCGGCCAGCGTCGGTCCGCTCTCCGCGCCCGAGCCCAGCCCCACGCCCATCGTGACGGCCACCCCCGAGACGGCGGCCACGCCGACCCCTTCCCCGACGCCGAGCCCCACGCCGGAGCCGGACAAGCCGCTGACGATGGAGGCCAGCGTCATCCAGCAGGACGTCGGTGTGACGCTCTACGTCGAGAACGCCCCCGAGCCCAGCCCCACGCCCGATGCGTCCGCCTCGCCGTCCCCGACGCCGTCCAAAAGCGCGAAGGAGGATGACGCCGAGAACGAAAAGACCCCGCTGCTGGGCGTGGCGGCAACCATCACACTGACCGACGCCAAGGGCAATGCCACGGATTACGAGCTGGATACCGAGACCGGCACCGCGCTGGCCGAGGACGTGACCCCCGGCGACTACACGCTGGCGGTCCAGCCCATCGAGGGCTACACGCAGCCCGAGGCCCAGACCGTGACAGTCAAAGAAAAGGTCGTCTACAAGGCGGACGTCAAGGCCGTTAAAGAGAAGATCGTCCAGGCAAGCCAGGTCAACGAGAGTGCCGAGGACTCCGGCGTCAGCAACGCGGGCTCGGCCCCCATCGTCAACGAGGTCACCGACACCGTGACCTACGCCGACAGCGCCAGGACCGAGACCGGCAGCAAGACGAGCTACACAGCCAAGCTGAGCAGCAGCGGTCATCTGCTGCTGGCCGACGGCACCGAGACGCCCTACCTGCCCGTTTATCAGGACGGCACGAAGGACCTGATCGGCGCAATGCGCGATACGAGCTACGCCGCCAACACGGCCACGGCGGCCTGGCTGCCCGGCGCGGCGGATTCCGTCACGCTGCTGGGTGCAGCCAACACCCGCATGGCGTGGGTACACCGCGCGGACGAGCCGGTGACCGTACAGGAGGACACCGGCGGGGCCGCCCCGGCTGCCGAGGAGACCCCTGTCCCGGCGGACCCCACGCCGGAACCGGCCCCCGAGAGCACGCCCGAGCCGACCCCCGAGAGCACGCCCGAGCCGACCCCGGAGGCGACGCCCGCCCCCACCGAGGCCCCGACGGAGACCCCCGCCGAAACGCAAACGCCTGCCCCGACAGCAGCCCCTACGGAAGCCCCGACAGCGGCTCCGACGCAAGCACCCACCCAGGTGCCCGACCCGACGGCGGGCTGGCCGGATAACATTGCGGTGCAGGAGCTGGCCAACTACGGCTTTGCCGTGACCAGCGCGACCACCACGATATACGAGTACACCGGCTGGCAGGATATTGACGGCGCAACGTATTATTACGACCCGTCCACCCACCAGCCCGTCACGGGCCAGCAGGTCATTCAGGGCAATGTCTACACCTTTGCGGCGGACGGCGCACTGAACCGCACGGCCCGCGGCATTGATGTCTCGAAGTTCCAGGGCAGCATTGACTGGAACGCCGTCAAGGCGGACGGCATCACGTTTGCCATCATCCGCTGCGGCTACCGCGGCTACGGCAGCGGTGCGCTGGTCGAGGATTCTACATATCGTCGGAACATTCAGGGCGCGATCAACGCGGGCCTGCGCGTCGGCGTTTACTTCTACAGCCAGGCCATCAACGAGGCCGAGGCCGTCGAGGAGGCCAGCATGGTGCTGAGCCTGGTCAGCGGCTACAGCCTGCCGCTGGGCGTCTACTACGACACCGAGAGTGTCGGCGGCGGGCGCGCCAATGCCCTGAGCGCCGCCGAGCGCACGGCCTGCGCCGTCGCCTTCTGCGAGACGATCCGCAGCGCGGGGTACAGCGCGGGCGTTTACTCCTATGCCAGCTGGTTCTATAACGCGCTGAACTTTGCGAACATCAGCAAGTACAACATCTGGATCGCCCAGTACCGCGATACGCTGAGCTTCAGCTACAAGCACAATATATGGCAGTACACAGGCTCCGGCAGCGTCAAGGGGATCTCGAAGCCGGTGGATATGAATATTGGGTAAAATAAAAGCACCTGCGTTTTCGGACGCAGGTGTTTTTGCGTTATGGAAGCCTTCTCCCTCGGGAGAAGGTGGCCGAGGCTCCGACCGAGGCCGGATGAGGGCAAAGCCCGCCATAGCGGCCAGTGAACGGGCTGCAGCGGCAAGGTCTGCCCTCATCAGTCAGCGGACGGGGCCGCTGACAGCTTCCCCCAAGGGGGAAGCCTTATTTGTTTGTGTAGCAGCTCATCTTCGCGCTGCTTCCGCCCCTGACCTGCCCATTGCCGTGCACAATATATTTATACGTACACAGCTCGGCCAGCCCCATGGGGCCGCGGGCGTGGAGCTTCTGGGTGCTGATGCCCATCTCGCAGCCAAGGCCGAACTCGCCGCCGTCGGTAAAGCGGGTGCTGGCGTTCACGTAGACCGCCGCGCTGTCCACGCAGGTCGTGAACCGCTGTGCCGCCGCGGCGTCCGCCGTGACGATGGCCTCGCTGTGGTGGGTCGAATGCTTCGCAATGTGGGCGATGGCCGCATCGACGTCATCCACAACGGCCACGCTCAGCTTATAATCCAGATACTCGGTGTCAAAGTCCTGCGGCGCGGCGGGCACACCGTCGATGATGGCCGCGGCGCGCGCGTCCAGATGCAGCTCCACCGGGGTGATGCCGGCAGCGGCGCGGGCATCGACAAGGCGGGCCTTCAGCATCGGCAAAAACTGCGCTGCCACGTCCCTGTGAACCAGCAGCGCCTCCTCGGCGTTGCAGACGCTGGGGCGGCTCGTCTTGGCGTTTTCCACAATATCCACAGCCATCTCCAGATCGGCGGCCTTGTCCACGTAGACATGGCAGATGCCGGTGCCGGTCTGGATGCATGGCACGGTTGCGTTCTCGACGCAGGCGCGAATCAGCCCGGCCCCGCCGCGGGGGATCAGCAGATCGACCAGCCCGTCCGCGGTCATCAGCTCGTTGGCGCTGGCGTGGGAGGTGTCCTCGATGAGGCTCACCGCGCACTCCGGCAGGCGCACCCTGCGCAGACCGGCGCGCAGGGCCTCCACGATGGCGTGGCAGCTGGCCCAGGCGTCGCGCCCGCAGCGCAGGATGCACGCACTGCCCGCCTTGATGGCCAGCGCGGCGGCGTCGCTCGTGACGTTGGGGCGGCTCTCATAGATGATGGCGATGACACCCATCGGCACGGCGGTTTTTTCGATCAAAAGGCCGTTCGGGCGCACAATTTTGCGCAGCACTGCGCCCACCGGGTCGGGCAGGGCCGCGACCTCGCGCATACCCTTGGCCATGTCGGTCAGGCGGCCCGGCGTCAGCGCCAGACGGTCCAGCATCACGTCGCTGACCCGCCCGCGGGCGTTCTCGACGTCCTGCTTATTGGCGTCCAGAATTTTATCCTGCGCGGCGATGAGCGCAACGGCCATCGCCTCCAGCGCGGCGTTCTTCGTGTCGGCGTCGGCCAGCGCCAGCGGCAGCTTTGCGCCCTGCGCGGCATGCAAAATTTCCTGCGTAGTCATGGGGTCAGACCTCCCTTATGCCTTGCGGCCCACAAACCGGGTGCCGACGGGCTTGCCCTCGACAATGTCGTACAGCACCTCGGCGTGGGCACCGTTGGTAATGATCATGTCCACACCGGCCTCGGTGGCACGCTTGGCGGCGGTGACCTTCGTCAGCATGCCGCCGGTGCCCAGGGCCGAGCCCGCGCCGCCCGCCAGCATCTCAATTTCCGGCGTGATCTCCTCGACCACCGGGATGAGCTTTGCGTCCGGGTGGGTGTGCGGGTCGGCGGTGTACAGGCCGTCGATGTCGGACATCAGCACGACCAGATCGGCGTGGATGCACTTGGCCACCAGCGCGGCCAGCGTGTCGTTGTCGCCCAAAGAGTATTCCTCGCAGGCGACGGGGTCATTCTCGTTGATGATGGGGATGGCGTGCAGCTGCAAAAGACGCTCCAGCGTGTTTTGCAGGTTGTGCAGACGGTTTTCGTGGTCAAAATCCTCCCACGTCAGCAGCATCTGGGCCACGGTATGGTTGTACTGGCCGAACAGCCGGTCATAGGTATACATCAGCTCGCACTGGCCCACCGCGGCGGCAGCCTGCTTGGTGACAAGGTCGCCGGGCTTTTCAATTTGCAGCTTGCCTGCGCCGAGGCCCGTGGCCGCCGACGATACGACGATGAGCTGATGTCCGGCGTTCTGAATATCGCTCCACACCCTGACCAGATCCTCGGTGTGGCGGATGTTGAGCAGCCCGCCGGGATGTGCCAGCGTGCTGGTGCCTACTTTAACGACGATACGCATAAAATTTCTCTTTCTATTCCTGTTTGGCAACCGCTTTGTAGGGGCGAGCATTGCTCGCCCGTCAGGCGTCTGCCGCGCGGGGTATTTTCCTGGAAAAGCACTTTTTTCCGTCAGGTCTGCGGGCGAGCAATGCTCGCCCCTACATTCTCGGAAGGGGTCACTTCTTCCCCAAATCCTTTGTCTTTTCAAACGCGGCCAGCACGGCGTCGGTCACGGCACCGCGGAAAGCGCGCTCCTCCAGCAGGCGCACGCCCTGAATGGTCGAGCCGCCGGGGCTGCAGACGGCGTCCTTCAATTCGCCCGGGTGCTTGCCGGTCTCCAGCACCATCCGCGCGCTGCCCAAAAGCATCTGGGCGGCGTACTCCTGCGCCTTGGCGCGGGGCAGACCTGCGGCGACACCGCCGTCGGCCAGTGCCTCGATGAACTGGTACGCCCAGGCCGGTCCGCAGCCGGACACCGCGCTTGCAGCGTCGATCAGGCTCTCCGGCACGGCGTCCAGACGGCCTGCAGGGGCCATGGCGGTGAGCCACTCGGCCATTTTTTCCGGCTCCACATCGTCAGAGCAGTACTGGATCATGCCGTCGCCCAGCGCCACGGGGGTGTTGGGCATCATGCGGATGATGGGATAGCCGCTGCCCGCCATCTGGCGGATCTGCTGCATCGACAGGCCCGCCGCCATCGTGACCAGCACAAAGGGGCGGCTCTCGGCGCGAGCCTCCAGCGTTGGGGTCAGCTCGTCGAGCATATCGGCCATCATCTGGGGCTTTACGCCCAGAAAGATGAAGTCGCAGATGCCGGCGACCTCCTCATTCGTGCCGCAGGCGCAGCCGAGCTCGTCCGCCAGCGCCTGTGCCTTGGCAGGCGTGCGGTTGGCCAGCAGCACATCGCCGGACCCGGCGCCCTTGCAGACCGCGCGCGCCACAGCCCCGCCCATGTTGCCGCAGCCGATAAAACCGTATTTCATGGTAAACCCCCTATTTTTTACTTTATATTCAGTATTTATAGTAGTGCAAGGGAGAAGGTTTGTCAACGGGAAAACGGGCTTTCCCCGGGGGAAAGATACAGAAAGTCCATCGCATCTTTTTCTTGCCCTTATCCTGCAAACGCGGTATAATAAAATAGAATATTTGTAAAATTCCGTCCGCCGCTGCACGGCGGGCACCAGGATAGAGTTTGGAGGCAGTACCATGTCTGAATTTATTCCTCTTTCGGTTCCGAATTTCGGCGCGCGCGAGGCCGAGCTGGCCGGGCAGGCCATCACGTCGGGGTGGGTGTCCACCAGCGGCGGCAAGGTCACGGAGTTCGAGGAAGCGCTGGCCGCTTACGTGGGCATGCCCCGCGCCGTGGCCTGCAACGCCGGTACCAGCGCGCTGCATCTGGCCGCTATGGCCGCCGGCATCACCCGCGGGGATGAGGTCATCGTCCCGACGCTGACCTTCATCGCCGCCGTCAACCCGCTGACCCGCTATGTCGGCGCGGAGCCGATCTTCATCGGCTGCGACGACTCCCTGTGCATTGACCCCGACGCCGTCGAGGATTTCTGTGCGAACCGCTGCGAGCTGCGGGACGGCAGGCTGTACAACAAAGCCACCGGCGCACACATCAAGGCACTGGAGGTCGTGCATGTGTTCGGCAACATGGCCGACATGCCCCGCCTGATGGCGATAGCCAAGCGCTACGGCCTCATCGTCATTGAGGATGCCACCGAGGCACTCGGCACCCGCTGCACCGACGGCCCGTTTGCCGGTAAGTTTGCGGGCACCATCGGCGACATCGGCTGCTACAGCTTTAACGGCAACAAGATCATCACCACCGGCGCAGGCGGCATGGTCGTGTCCAACCACGCTGACTGGGCCGAGCACGCCAAGCATCTGTCCACCCAGGCCAAGACCGATCTGCTGCAATTTTTGCACGATGAGGTCGGCTACAACTACCGCATGACGAACGTGCAGGCATCCTTAGGGCTTGCCCAGCTCGAGCGGCTCGAGGGCTTCATCGCCCACAAAAAGGCGCTGTATGACCGCTATGTGGCCGCGCTGGACGGCGTGAAGGGGCTGCGCATCCTGCCCTTCCGCGAGGGGGAGTGCCGCTCCAACCACTGGTTCTTCAGCCTGTATCTGAAGGATTCCGGGCTGGACCGCGACACTGTGATCGAGAAGCTGCAGGCGCAGCACATCCAGACCCGCCCGGTGTGGGCGCTCATCCATGAGCAGGCCGACTACCCCCGCAACGAGGCTTACGGTCTGGACAAGGCGCTGGACTACCGCAAGTACATTGTCAACCTGCCCTGCTCCACGAACCTGTCCTTTGAGGACTGTGACCGCGTGATCGAAGCGGTGCTGGGGCTGTAAAAGGCTTCCCCCGCGGGGCTGCGCCCGCAGGCGCGTGTCGGAGTGCAACCGCCGTAGGCGGCACTTGGCACGGAGACTGAAGCTGTCCGCGAAGCGGACTGATGAGGGCAAAGTCCACGCCACAACCCATTTCCGGGCGGCGGAGACACACTCGCCCCTCATCCGGCGCTTGCGCGCCACCTTCCCCCTCAGGGGAAGGCTTTAATAAACGTCAAAGGGGGACCACCCTTGATAAAAGTAGAAGAGCTTTTTATTGAGCCCACCGCCACGGTGCTGGAAACGCTGCGCAAGCTGGACGAGACCGGCCAGCGCATCCTGTTCATTGCACCGGAGGGACATCTGAAGGCCGTCATCACCGATGGTGACATCCGCAAGTTTTTCCTGCGCGGCGGCACACCGGACCAGACCGTGGACCACGCGGCCAACTATCATCCGCTGAGCGTCTCGGTGTCCGAGCGCGGCAAGGCCCGCAGCATTTTGCAGGAGCATTGCATCGACGCGCTGCCGGTCCTGAACAAGCGCGGCATCATCACCGACATCATCTTTGCCCACGGCCTGGATCTGGACAACCGCAAGCAGGTCGATATTCCCGTTGTGATGATGGCGGGCGGGCTGGGCACGCGGCTGTACCCGTACACAAAAATTCTGCCCAAGCCGCTGATCCCCGTGGGCGAGCAGCCCATTGCCGAGCTGATCATGGACCGGTTCCGGGACTTCGGCTGCCACAATTTCACGATGATCGTGAACTACAAAAAGGGCATGATCAAGTCCTATTTCAATGAGCTGGAAAAGAACTATACCGTGGACTTTGCCGACGAGGAAGTGTTCATGGGCACCGGCGGCGGGCTCTGCCTGCTGAAAGGAAAAATCAAAGCACCGTTCTTTTTTACGAACTGTGACACGCTTTTGGATGTAGACTTCGGCGACATTTATGAGTACCATAAATCCCACGGCAACCTGGTCACGATGATCTGCGCGTTCAAGCACTACACCGTGCCCTACGGCGTGGTGGAGCTGGGCGAGAACGGCAGCATTGCCGCCATGCGCGAAAAGCCCGAGCTGGACTTTTTGACGAACACCGGCGTCTACGTGGTGGAGCCGCGCGTCGTGGAGGAAATGCGCGACGGCGAGAAGATCGGTTTCCCCGATGTGATCGAGCGCTACCGCCGGGCCGGGGAGAAGGTCGGCGTCTATCCCATCAGCGAGAGCAGCTGGATGGACATGGGCCAGCTGGAGGAGCTGGAGAAGATGAGAAGAAAGCTGGAGAATCAGCAGTAAACCAGTGAGGAGTTAGGAGTGAGGAATGAGGAGTGACACATAAAACGGAGCTTTCAGCTGAAACCAAAAACTCCTCACTCCTAACTTCTCACTCCTCACTATAAAAACCGGAGGTTTTTACCTATGCCTGTAACGATCATAGCCGAGGCCGGGGTCAACCACAACGGCAGTCTGGAAATGGCCAAGGAGATGGCCCGCGTTGCTAAAGAATGCGGCGCGGACATTGTAAAATATCAGACCGCCGTGCCCGAGCTGGTGGTCAGCAAATTTGCCGAGAAGGCCGAGTACCAGAAGCAGACCACCGATGCCGCCGAGAGCCAGCTGGAGATGATCCGCAAGCTGCATTTCTCGTTTGAGGCGCATAAAGAATTAAAGGAATACTGCGATTCCATCGGCATCCAGTATTTAAGCGCGCCGTTTGACGTGCCGAGCGTGAAGTTTCTGGGCACGCTGGGTCTGCCGCTTTTAAAAATCCCCTCCGGCGAGATCACGAACCTGCCGTATCTCGAGGCCATGGCCGCGCAGAAAACGCCGGTGCTGCTCTCCACGGGCATGAGCACACTGGACGAGATCACCGACGCGCTGGGCGTGCTGGATGACGGCGGCTGCCCCGAGGTGACGATTTTGCACTGCAACACGCAGTACCCGACGCCCTACGAGGACGCGAACCTGACCGCCATGATCGAGCTGTACGACCAGTTTGGTCTGCCGGTAGGGCTGTCCGACCATACGCCCGGCTGGGAATGCGACGTAGCCGCGACGGTTTTGGGCGCGCAGGTCATTGAAAAGCACTTTACGCTGGACAAATCCCTGCCCGGCCCCGACCAGAAGGCCAGCCTGGACCCCGCCGAGTTTGCGGCGATGGTGCTGGCCGTGCGCCACGCAGAAGCCGCCCTCGGCGACGGCCACAAGCACCTGACCGCCAGCGAAGCCCCCAACAAGGCCATTGCCC
>ERZ650307.2205-NODE-2205-length-10747-cov-14.675271_pt1 | contig 10747 bp, 8 predicted proteins | sample MGYA00376243_ERZ650307 | MGnify/ENA primary metagenome ERZ650307 (study PRJEB26733, sample SAMN07839242) | wastewater metagenome | biome: urban; feature: artificial channel; material: waste water | place: USA: North Carolina | collected 2016-03-31 ... | reverse complement strand
GGCGATGCTTTCTCAGCTGCCTATTCGGCAGTTCACCAACCCTTTTTCATTTGCGTACTCAAGCAGGCTTTCTCAGCTGCCTATTCGGCAGTTCACTAGACGCTTTCCTCGCCAAGTCCTTGCTGGGTCAGCCTTTTCCCGGCGAGGCGCTCAGTTTACCCTCTTTTTTGCCGTTTCTGTAAGTCCTTGATTTTTCATCCCTGCCGCCCAGCCCGCAAAAAAAGGGTCTGCGCGCTGGACAGCGGCGGTGGCATGGCAAGGTACTATGTGGGTGTGGCCCGCTGGGCGGGCGTGTGGAGGCGTCACCATGGACGAGATTCGCGCAACTGACCTGAAAACCATCTTGCATTCCAAGCGGGCCAATCTGTATTACCTGGAGCACTGCCGGGTGTTGGTGAATGGTGGGCGGGTGGAGTATGTCACCGACCAAGGCAAGCAGTCTTTGTACTGGAATATCCCGATTGCCAACACCACCACGGTGTTGCTGGGCACGGGCACTTCAATCACCCAGGCGGCGGTGCGCGAGCTGGCCAAGGCGGGGGTGATGCTGGGGTTTTGCGGGGGCGGCGGCACGCCGTTGTTTGCGGCGCAAGAGCATGAGTTGGAGGTGGCCTGGTTTGCGCCGCAAAGCGAGTATCGGCCCACGGAGTATCTTCAGGCATGGACGCGCTTTTGGTTTGATGATGGCCAGCGGCTGGCGGCGGCCAAGCTGTTTCAAGGCGAGCGCTTGGCGCATATTGCCCGGCAGTGGCCGTTGCGGGCGCGCGCCGAGCCAGGGTTTGCCTGCGAGATGGACCGCCTGAATGGCGCGCTGGAAGCATCACGCGTGCGCATTGAGCATGCGCCCGACCACACGGCGTTGCTGACCGAAGAGGCGCGGCTGAGCAAAATACTGTTTCGTCTGGCCTGCGAGGCCACCGGCTATGGCGACTTTACCCGCGCCAAGGGCGGTGCGGGCAGTGATCCGGCCAATCGTTTTCTCGACCATGGCAATTATCTGGCCTATGGTTTGGCCGCCAGCGCCACCTGGGTGCTGGGCTTGCCGCATGGCTTGGCGGTGTTGCACGGCAAAACCCGGCGCGGCGGTTTGGTGTTTGATGTGGCCGATTTGGTGAAAGACGCGCTGATTTTGCCGCAGGCTTTTGTCAGCGCCATGCGCGGCGATGATGAGCAGGCGTTTCGTCGCGCCTGTGTGGAGGCGCTCACCCGCGCCGAAGCGCTGGATGCGATGATCGACACGCTCAAGCTTACCGCCAGCCGCTTGGGTGGCGCGCCGGCGAGCCAAGGCGGCGCGGTATGAATATTTTGCTGATTTCGCAATGCAGCAAAAAAGCGCTGACCGAAACCCGGCGCATTCTTGATCAGTTTGCCGAGCGGCGCGGTGAGCGCACCTGGCAAACGCCGATCACCCAGGCCGGGCTGGACACTTTGCGCCGGCTGCTGCGCAAAAGCGCGCGGCGCAATACCGCCGTGGCCTGCCATTGGATACGCGGCAAAGACCATAGCGAGCTGTTGTGGATTGTGGGCGACGCCAGCCAGTTTAACGCCGACGGCGCCACGCCCACCAACCGCACCACGCGCAAGCTCACCCGCCATGCCAGAGAAAACCATTGGCACACTTTAGAGGTGATCAGCCAACTGGCCTGCTTGGCGGCGCTGCTGCATGACTTGGGCAAGGCGTGTGCGGCGTTTCAGGCGCGGTTGCGCGCCGGCCAGGTGGCCAGCCGCAATCTGTATCGGCACGAATGGGTGTCCTTGCGGCTGTTTCAGGCGTTTGTGGGCGTGGGGGCAGATGACGCCAGCTGGCTGGGTCGGCTGGCCGAAGTGGATGGCCACGGCCCGGATGACTGGCTGCGCGGCCTGCTGCGCGACGGCCTGGACCCCGCAGCACGCCAACAGCCGCCCTTGGCCGGTTTGCCGCCGCTGGCGCAGGCGGTGGGCTGGTTGATGCTCAGCCATCATCGTTTGCCGGTGGCGCCGTCCGACAAGCCGGAAGACAGGCTGGGCAAGCGGCTGGATAATCTGCATCCCGCCCTGCTGCATGACGTGCTGGACAAAATCCAGCCGGGCTGGAACGAGCGCCCCAGCCCGGCCAGCGCCGCAGAGATTGCCCCATATTGGCAATTTAGCCACGGCTTGCCCGTGGCGGACTTGGCTTGGCGCAAGCGCGCCGCCCGTTGCGCCCGCCGGCTGCTGGATGCGCACCACCCGGCGGCGGGCGCATGGCTGGATGACCCCTATGTGATGCAGCTGAGCCGGCTGACGCTGATGCTGGCTGACCATCATTATTCCAGCCTCACCGACCCCACTCAGCGGCGTGGCTTGAACCCGCGTTATCCGCTGCACGCCAACACCGGCCCGGGTGGCGAGCTCAAGCAAACGCTGGACGAGCATTTGCTGGGCGTGGCCTGGCACGCCGGCCAGATTGCCCACGCCCTGCCCGAGCTGGCCGAGCAACTGCCGCGCCTGGCCCGACACAAGGGCTTGCAGCGCCACACCAGCGTGGCGCGTTTTCAGTGGCAAAACCGCGCGGCGGATTGCGCCGCAGCCATGCGTGCACGCAGCCGCGAACACGGCGCATTCATCGTCAATATGGCGTCCACCGGCTGTGGCAAAACCCTGGGCAATGCGCGGGTGATGTACGCGCTGGCCGAGCCGACACAAGGGCTGCGCTGCGCGTTTGCCCTGGGGCTGCGCACGCTGACGCTGCAAACCGGGCGGGCGTTTCGTCAGCAACTGCAACTGGGCGAGCATGAGCTGGCCATTCAAGTTGGCGGCGCCGCCAGTCGCCAGCTGTTCGAGCATTATCAAGAACTGGCCGAGCAATCCGGCTCGGCCTCCAGTCAGGATTTGCTGGCGGAAGACAGCCATGTGCTCTTTGAAGGCAATGACCAGCATCCGCTGTTGCAGCGGCTGGCGCATAGCCGGGGCATGCCGGCGCTGCTGGGCGCGCCAGTGCTGGTGTGCACGGTGGATCATCTGATTCCAGCCGGCGACAGCCTGCGCGGCGGCAGCCAGATTGCGCCGATGCTGCGGCTGATGGGCAGTGATTTGGTGCTGGACGAACCAGACGAATTCGATATCGGCGATTTGCCAGCGCTGACTCGGCTGGTGTTTTACGCCGGCCTGCTGGGCAGCCGCGTGCTGCTGTCGTCGGCCACCTTGCCGCCGGCGCTGGTGCAAGGGCTATTCGATGCTTATTTACAGGGCCGTCGGCATTTTCAGCGCAATCGCGGCGAGCGCCCGCAGCAGCCGCCAGCGGTGTGCTGCGCCTGGTTTGACGAGTTTCAGCACAGCCAGCACGACTGCGCCGAGCCCGACACCTTTGCTCACGCTCACCTGGCGTTTGCCCAGCGTCGCCACGCCCGGCTGGCTGCCGCCGAACCACGCCGACGCGCCGAGCTGTGGCCCTTGCATCTGCCGGTGGGCGCCCAATTGCACGAAGCCCTGGCCGCCGAGCTGCTGCGCGCCTTGCCCGATTTGCACCATGCCCACGCCAGCCGTGATCCAATCAGCGGCAAGCGGGTAAGCTTTGGCCTGGTGCGCATGGCCAATATCCGGCCCTTGGTGGCGGTGGCGCTGGCTTTATTTCGCTTGGGCGCACCGGCTGGCCTGCGCCTGCATCTGTGCGTGTATCACTCGCAGTTTCCGTTGCTGCTGCGCTCCGCCATCGAACAGCAGCTGGATGGCGCGTTGGACCGTCGCCAGCCCGACGCCGTATTTGCCCGCGCCGATATTCGCCACAGCCTGGACAGCCACCCAGAAGCCGACCAGCTGTTTGTGGTGCTGGCGTCTCCAGTGTGTGAAACCGGCCGGGATTTCTGCGTGGACTGGGCGCTGGCCGAGCCTTCTTCCATGCGCGCCTTGATTCAACTGGCTGGTCGTGTGCGTCGCCATCGCCCTGGCGCCGTGGCCAGCGCCAATCTGCGGGTGTTTGACCACCCCTTGCGTCACTTTGCCCACCCCAATCAAGCCGCCTACTGCCACCCCGGCTTTGAACAAACCGAACCGGCCGCTTATCGTCTGCACAGCCATTGCCTGAGCGAACTGCTGGAGCCCGGCGAGCTGGATGTGGTGGACGCCCGCCCGCGTCTGTTGGCGCGCAAGCCACTGCGCACCCAAACCCGGCTGGCCGACCTGGAGCACGGGCGCGTGCAAGACCTGATGTGCGCGCCAGAGGCAAGCAAACCGCTGACTGCCCGCGAACTGCGCAGCGGCAAACGCCATGCTGGCCCACTGAACGCCGCCAGCATCTGGTCGCTGCCACGCGCCTGGCTGACCGGCGTGCTGCCGCAGCAACAACCCTTTCGGGAGCAAACCCGGCCAGAGGTCGAGCTGTGTTTTTTGCTGGAAGAAGACGGCGAGGATTACGCCCTGCATCAGTTTCGCCCTGAGTTGAGCCCGGCGCACAAGCCCTATGTGCGGGTGGATGGCGCTCTGCTGCACCGCATTGACGACGCACAACTGCGCGGCCAGGGCATCAGCCTGTGGGGCCAGACCGACTACCTCGCCGCCGTGCATCAACTGGCCGAGGGGCTGGACATCTCACCAGAGGAATGCGCCAGACGGTTTGGCCGGGTGCGCGTGGCGCAGACGACCCAGGGCTGGGCGTTTCATCCGGGGCTGGGTGTGTATAAGGTAGGATAATGCCCAGAAAAAACCACCTCAAAACCTGGACTTGGCAGTGCATTTTTTAGCGCGGCGCACAACACTTTAGTAGCGGTATGGCCGTAGAAGAATGCCGCCAGGAGCGTGTGCTTAGCTGTTCTTGGCCACACTCAAGCACTTGGCGCGTAAAGTCAGTTCGGGCAGTGTCCGCACCGTGGCTACGGCCTCAACCAAGGTGTTTTTTTCTGCAGCGGACAATGTATGCAGATCACCATCGGCAAAGTACACCAGCGCTTTCAGGCTTTCGCTGGGTTGAAAATTCTGGCCGAACAGCAAGCGGGCGCCTGCCAGCCCATGTGACAGACTGACGCCGGCGTGAACCATGGCGGCCACATCGCGGTAGTCCTTGGCTTCGGCGCGCTGCAACACCACCTTGACTTTGGTTGCCATCAAATCATCAAGGGACGCCACCAGCAAGACGCCATCATCGGTCTGTTCTGGTTCGCCGATGCGCCCAAAATCAATGCCGCCAAAAAAAGACAATTTGACGCGCGCTTGCTGCACATCGCCAGGTGTGAGCGCCACCCACGCATCGCCCTGATCTTGAAGCGTCGTGGCATTGGCCATAAAGGGAAATGCTGCGCGAATGGCCTCTCGATCAAGAGGCCGGTCAGAAAAAAAGTCAAAATCCACGGATTCGCGGTGACCCAGCCTCAGCGCAATGGCTGTGCCGCCATACAGTACGAACCCCAGCTTTGATGCTTGAGCCAGCATGGGCCAAAGGCGCTGTTGTGCGGGCGGCAGAATGCTCAGGCAAGGGGTAAACCGATTCATTGTTGAAATCTCCGCACCGGCAATGGCGGCACTTGCTCCACCTGCGCCAACCCCAGTCGGTAATGCCAGTATGCCCAGGAACGAGCAGTAAACTGGCCTGCCTCGGCATGGGTGAGCACATCGCACAGCACGTCATCGCCCACTTGTTCGGCCAGCCATTGCACATCGTCGTAATCGCCCAGATTCATCACCTGAGCAATCACCCGCTCCGGCATGGCCACCGCTTCTGCCGGGGTTTTCCACCAGATGTATTTGCCGGCTAGCGGCGTCAGAATTTCTGGGTTGATCTGGATCATATAGCCCTCGCTCGATAGGCACACGAATAAGATTTATCGGCAAATTGTGCATGGGGTGGCTAAGTGAAGCAATGCCCAGAAAAAACCGCCAGACAAGCTGGCGGTTGGGGTGCGGCGCTGCCTGTGCGGCAGTTCAGGGTGCGGCAGAGGTTCGTCATTCTAATAGACGCATTTCTCAGCTGCCTGTGCGGCAGTTTGACGCAAGCGGATATTACCACTGCTCTTGAGGTTTGGCGTGATAGCAACAGATAAATTTTCAATTTAATACACACAGGAATTTGACAAGTCATATCACTACCGATAATCTCTATGTCATCGCTCACGCGTCATGTCACTGAGCCCTGACTTTCCCACAACACCAGCGGAGGATGCCGCCATGTAGCCGTTCTGTTTTCACCTGGTCTGGCCGCGCGGCATCCTGGCCGATCTTCGCGTGGTTTGTCGCCAATCCTTTCCCGGAGCGATTCATGCCCGAAAACCCTTCACCCTTTCAACACGCCATTGCCGCCTTCATCGAAGAGCGTCTGGCCGCCAAGCTGGCCAAGCTGGATGACGATGATCCCAAGTGCGCTGCATTGCGTGAGCAGCACCAATACTTCACCTGGCTGGACGACGCTGCCCGGCGGGTGCGGCAGATTCAATTGGTCACCCACACCCTGAAACCCATCCACCCCGATGCGCGCGGCAGCAATCTGTATGCGCCGCCGTCAACGCTGGCTGACTATCCCGAGCTGGGCAGTCATGCGCTGCTTGGGATGCATGCTGATGATGTGGTGGGCAATGCCGCCGCCCTGGATGTCTACAAGTTGCTGAAGCTGCAAATAGACGGCCGTTCGCTGTTGGATTGGCTGCGCGATGGCCACCCGGACGCTGTCGCCGCGCTCAGCGATGACGCGGACGATGCGCACACCCTGGCCGAGGCATTTGTGGGCATTGCTCAGCCACGCGCCGGGGGGCCGGCTTCTCACACCTACGCCAAGCAAGTGTTCTGGCTGGTGGGCGACGACCCGCTGGACGATGGGCAATATCACCTGCTCTCGCCGCTGTACCCCAGCTCACTGGCGCATGCGCTGTTTGCCGTGCTCAATGAGCACCGCTATGGCGAAGCCAACAAACTGGCGCGCGAGGCCTTGCGCGCCCGGCGCGACCATGACCAACCGTTTTATTCCTATCCGTCGCTGGCCGTGCAAAAGTTGGGCGGCTCCAAGCCGCAAAATATCAGCCAGCTGAACAGCGAGCGTGGCGGCAATAACTACCTGCTCAGCAGCTTGCCGCCCGTCTGGCAAACTCACAAAGTGCGCCCGCCCACAGGGGCGTCGGTGTTTGATTTGTTTGGCCGCCATGATGATGTGCATAGGCTGGTGAACGGGCTGCGTCATTTTCTGGAAAGTAGCCCACCGGACAAGGCCGATGGCGACGCCCCCGGCCCCAAGAACAACAGACACACCCGCGACATCCGCGACCGCTATTACGCTGATTTGATTGATGAGCTGGTGTTGTTTGGCGAAGAGCTGCAAGAACAACTGCCGGCCAACTGGAGCGCCCACGCTGACTGCGTACTGCACGAAGCAGAAAAACTCTGGCTGGACCCCTACCGCTGCGAAACCGACCCCGAATTTTGCGCCAGCTGGATGGCCATGGACTGGCCGGCAGAAGTGGGCCGGCGCTTTGCCAACTGGCTGAACAAGCAGCTGGAGCGGCGTTTGCCATTGGGCGAAGTAGAGATGCGCCACTGGCGCAAGGAGCTGCTGGTGGACGAACGGCTGGATGGTTGGGCGCGTCATCTGCACCGACAGCGCCGCGAGCAGGACGCGCCGGCTTATATTCCCACTCGCGCCGCCACCCGGGAGGCCACATGAGCGCCACTTTGCCTGATAACGATGGCCTGCTGATTCTGCCGCGTCTGCGCATCCAGAACGCCAACGCCATTTCCAGCCCGTTCACCCATGGCTTTCCCGCCATCACCGCCTTTACTGGTCTGATGTGGGCGCTGGAGCGCAAGCTGGCCGAGCAGCAACTGCCGCTGATTTTCAACAGCGTGGGGGTGATCTGCCATGATTTTGCCGAGCAAACCCAGCCCGGCTATGTGCAAACTTTTCGTCTGACCCGCAACCCGCTGAACCAGCGTGGTGATCCGCCCGCGATTGTCGAACACGGTCGCATGCACCTGACGCTGACCCTGGTGTTTGGCGTCAGCGGCGGTTTTGTTGAACTGGATGCCAACGCCCGCCATCAGTTGGCCGAGTGCGTGGCCGAACAGCTGAGCTGCATGCGGGTGGCCGGCGGCAGCGTGCTGCCCCCCGCCGAGCCACGCCCCGGCGGTCGTCGGCAGCTGCCCCGGCTGGAAGTGCTCAGCCAGGATAGCGAGGAGCGCGCCAACAACTTTCGTCGTTTGCGCCGGCAATGGCTGCCCGGTTTTGCCCTGGTGAGCCGCGATGATCTGCTGGCCAGCCATCTGCACACCCTGCGCCGACACACCCCGCACGCCAGTGTGCTGGATGCCTGGCTGGATTTTTCACGCTTTACCTGGCGCCCGGCAGAGCGCGACAACCACGGCAAGGTGATCTGGCGGCATGACCGCCCGGCAGGCTCCGGCTGGCTGGTGCCCATTCCGGTCGGTTACGCCGCGCTGGGTGAGCTGCATCCGCCCGGCAGCGTGCGCGACGCCCGCGACGCCAATACGCCGTTCCGCTTTGTGGAGGGGCTGTACAGCCTGGGGCAATGGATCAGCCCACATCGGCTGGAACGCCCGGAGCAGCTGCTATGGTTTGCCGACAGCCAGCCCGAAGCCGGCCACTATCGCTGCCGCAACACCTTTGCCGACACCCCCGTTGGCGCACTATCCGCCTGACCCCTGTTGAACATCCTGCAAGGAAACTTTACTGATGGCCCTGAAAACCGCATCTGTCCTGGCTTTTGAACGCAAACTCGACCCCTCCGACGCCCTGTTTCATGCGGGCCTGTGGAGTGAACGCCAACAGGCTGACGCCTGGCCCATGGTGGCGGTAAAAGAAAAATCCGTGCGCGGCACCATCTCCAACCGCCTGAAAACCAAAGATCAGGACCCGCTCAAGTTGGATGCCGCTATCCAAAACCCCAATCTGCAAACGGTAGACATCGCTGCCCTGCCAGCCCACGCCGACACCCTGAAAGTCAGCTTCACCCTGCGGGTGCTCAGCGGCGCCGGCCAACCCTCGGCCTGCAACGACAAAGCCTATCAAGACAAGCTGCTGGCCACCGTGCACGATTATGTCCAGCGCCAAGGCTTTGCCGAACTGGCGCGCCGCTATGCCCACAACCTGGCCAATGGCCGCTTTTTGTGGCGCAACCGCACCGGCGCAGAAAACATCGAAATCCACATTGAACATCGCGCCGCTGGCGCTGCCGCCAACACCTGGATATTCGACGCCCTGAGCCTGTCCCTGCGCCAGTTTGACGCTGTCAGCGCACCGCTGGATGCTCTGTCGGCGCTGATTGCCGACGGCCTGGCCGGCGCGCGCCATGTGCTGCTGCACATCACAGCCTTTGCCCGCATCGGCGCTGGCCAGGAGGTATACCCCTCGCAAGAACTGGTGCTCAACCGCGAACGCGGCGGCAAGAGCAAAACCCTCTACACCGTTGGCGACGCCGCCGGCATGCACTCGCAAAAAATCGGCAACGCCATCCGCACCATCGACACCTGGTATCCCGAAGCCGACACCCTGGGCCTGGGGCCGATTGCCGTCGAACCTTATGGCTCGGTCACCACCCAGGGCAAGGCCTACCGCCAGCCAAAAGCCAAGCAGGATTTTTACACCCTGCTGGACAACTGGGTGCTGAAAGACCAAGCCCCGGCGCTGGAGCAGCAGCACTTTGTCATCGCCACGCTGATTCGCGGCGGCGTGTTTGGCGAGTCGGAAGACAAGTAAAATGAACCACTATCTCGACCTGCACCTGCTGCCCGACCCGGAGTTCTCAGCGGCGCAACTGATGAGCGCGCTATTTGCCAAGCTGCACCGCGCCCTGGTGGCGCAGCCCGCGCTGCACATCGGCATCAGTCTGCCGCAAGCGCGCGCCGGCCAGCCGCCAGCCGATCAACAGCCCGGCACGCAGCCCTACCTGGGCCAACACCTGCGCCTGCATGGCCAGGCCGACGCGCTGGCGGCGCTGATGGCCCTGCCATGGCTTTCTGGCATGCGCGACCACGTCAACCCCGGCCCCATCGCCCCCGCACCCGCCAACGCCCCGCACCGGCTGGTGCGCCGGGTGCAAGCCGACAGCAACCCGGAACGCCTGCGCCGCCGACTGTGCAAACGCCACACCCTGAGCGAGGAAGAAGCCCGCCAGCGCATCCCCAACCGCGCCGCCCGCCACCTTGACCTGCCCTATGTGCAACTGCGCAGCCAGAGCACCGGCCAGCATTTTTTGCTGTTTATCGACCAAGGCGACAACCTGCCCGAACCCCGCCCCGGCGGCTTTAACCGCTACGGCCTGAGCCAGGGCGGCAGCGTGCCCTGGTTCTGACTCCGCGCTGACCCTTTTTTATCGCCCTATTGGCGAGGTTTGAGAAATCAATGACTTGCGAAAGTGGGTAAAAAAAGGGTCGGCGAGTGCGGAAGCAGGTGAAAGCCTTGTGGGGCAAGGGTTTGTGGTGGGTGGAGGTCTAGTGAACTGCCGAATAGGCAGCTGAGAAATTATATATAGCAATTTGGTGGGCTGGATACCCGTGAACTGCCGAATAGGCAGCTGAGAAAGGCAAGGTGCTCACCAGGGCCAAACCCGGAGGGTGAACTGCCGAATAGGCAGCTGAGAAAGCCCCCGGCGATTTTGGCGCAGATGTCCGCGCGTGAACTGCCGAATAGGCAGCTGAGAAAGCCGGGCTGTTGGTGACGTGCTCGCCTGACAGGTGAACTGCCGAATAGGCAGCTGAGAAACACGTTGTACGCCTGGCTCGTAATCCAGCGCTGTGAACTGCCGAATAGGCAGCTGAGAAAAGTAGCGAGTGCGGTTTGTCCGCCCGCCAGATCGGA
>ERZ650307.2204-NODE-2204-length-10748-cov-4.461143_pt1 | contig 10748 bp, 9 predicted proteins | sample MGYA00376243_ERZ650307 | MGnify/ENA primary metagenome ERZ650307 (study PRJEB26733, sample SAMN07839242) | wastewater metagenome | biome: urban; feature: artificial channel; material: waste water | place: USA: North Carolina | collected 2016-03-31 ... | reverse complement strand
AAAAGTGCCGCCACCAAAGGCAGCAGCACTTTATCTCTATAGCAAATCAGTGTCCGGCAGCAACTTCTGTATCCTGCTCGCTGTCATCTGATTTATTGATCAGACGGTTCAGTACCGGTACAGTCAACGCCATAACCACAGTCACTGCTAACGTGACCAAACCGATCTGCATGAATACATGCGAATATACAGCCAGTGTCTGTACCGGATCAACAACACTTTTCGGTACAGTGGTCAATGCAGCGACCCAGCCGCCGAGAACAGCTGAGATAGACGTCGTCAGGAACCATGCCCCCATCAGAAAGCCGATCAGGCGCTGCGGAACCAGCTTCGAAATCATCGACAGTCCCAGGCCGCTGATCAGCAGCTCGCCAATACTCGACAGGAAATAAGACCCCACCAGCCACCAGGCCGATACGATGCCGCCTTCGTTTGCAAAGTCAGCCGACAGACCGACCACCAGGAATGATCCAGCCGTCAGCAGCATGCCCAGCGCAAACTTGGCCGGCATGGAAAGGTCCGTTCCTTTATCGCCAAAATGCGAATACATCCAGGCAAGCAGCGGACTGGCCAGCATAATCCAGAATGGATTGAGCGTCTGGAACACCTCAGCATCCGAGATCGTAATGCCCAACAGCTCATGCTCGACGTTTTTGATTGCGAAGAAGTTCAATGAGGTTGGCATCTGCTGATACAGCGTGAAGAATACGATAGCCTCCACGATGAGGATCATGGCCGCAATCATCTTGCTGCGTTCCGCGCCATGCGACTGGAAGATCATCTTGAAGAAAACACCAAATACACACAGGCCGATGATCAGCAGCAGCCAGTGGGCAACCGACAGATGCGAAAGCATCCAGGCCGAAAACACTGTCATTGCAATAACACCAAGTATTGTCATGCCGAGCTTCGGCAGCGACAATGGCTTTGCACCAGCCGGAGAGTCAATCCCCTTGACCAGATAACGGAAACCGATGAAGCTGCCGACAGCCAGCACCAGTCCCATGGCACAGATAGAGAAGCCCAGGGACAAGCCATAGCGGCCGCCAACAATTGGTACAAGCAGCATCGAAAGGAAGGAGCCGATATTCACAGACATGTAATACATCGTGAAAGCACTGTCCAGATGTTTCTCGTCGCCTTCGTATAGTTTGGACAACAATGATGACGGGTTCGCCTTGAAGATACCATTACCACAGGCAATCGCACCAAGAGCGAGGAATACCAGAGTCTTGTCCGCACCGGCAAATGCCATCAGCGCATAGCCGATAGTCAGCACGATTGCCCCGAGCGTGATTGTGCGCTGCGTTCCCAGCACCTTGTCGCCCAGATAGCCGCCAATAGAAACATACCCATAGACCATGGCACTGAAAGCGCCGAAAACAACGAATGATTCTGCATCCTCCATGCCCAGGCTCTTCACGAAGAACGAAGCCAGCACAGCCTGCAGTCCATAGTACCCGAAACGTTCCCAGAACTCCAGGAAAAAGAGCATATTGAACGCTTTCTTACGGTTTACTGGATGTGATTCAACCATAATAAATCTCCTAACTGTTCCTTCAGCAGAATGCATATCCCCTGCTGAGCCTATTTATTGTTCTTTACCAGAGGACATTATAGCACAAATAAAAGCATTATAAAAGCGATACAAACTGTAAAAACTGTTACAACCAGCCTGTGCAGAGTGCCTTTTCTATAAAATAAATACATATAGTCTATATTTTTAATACAAATCACTCAAACCATGCCTGTTCATCTGCTCTATATAACTATTTCTTCTGTAAAATAAAACAAAAATTTTACCATTTTTGTAATCCTGTTTTTCATTATGGACATTTTTCAGCAATGTCCATAATATGTATACACAAAGCCAGCAGAAAAGCCGGCAGCAATGAACACCGGAAATTGACATCTGAACAGAATTTGCTACAATAGCTCATATAACGAATAATACATTCACATAATTAGGAAGGAACTTATCCATGCTGTATATTATCACCAGTCTGGTCACCGAGAACCAGAATAATACCTTCTCCATCATCGGTGCAACCGATGACAAGAAAAAAGCCGCGGCAATCGCGGCTGAGACCTATAAAGACTACAACAAGGTCGCATCATTCCAAAACATCGAGATGATCACGGAATGGCTCACAACACGGCTCAGTTACTCGTTCCGCAAGGACAGGGCCCATCGTCTGCAGCTGGCCATTACGGAACTGGACGGCGAATGCCTGTCAGCCGAGAAGCAGGTTGTCTTCTCAGCTGCCGCCGAGGAAGACGAGCTCATGCGGCGCGTCAGCCAGGCTTTGTTCGAGGGCCAGCATACCGCAGAGCGCGGTTCCGAATCCGTTTCCTGCCCGGTAAAAGAATAATCTGGTGCTCCTCCGCTTGCAGAGGAGCTTTTTCACGCTCAAAATCATATACGAAAAAAGCGCCGCTTGCGCGACGCTGTGATTTCAGTGGTGGGCAGGGATGGATTCGAACCATCGTAATCCGAAGATGACAGATTTACAGTCTGTTCCCTTTAACCACTCGGGCACCTACCCACATCATGGTGACCCAGGAGGGATTCGAACCCCCGACCCTCTGATTCGTAGTCAGATACTCTAATCCAGCTGAGCTACTGAGTCATGATGTATATGTAAGATCTAATGTAAATGGTGGGCCCACTTGGACTCGAACCAAGGACCGACCGGTTATGAGCCGGTTGCTCTAACCAACTGAGCTATAGGCCCAGACTCCACAAGAGAATCTTGCAAACAATATGGAGCGGAAAACGAGGCTCGAACTCGCGACCCCCACCTTGGCAAGGTGGTGCTCTACCACTGAGCTATTTCCGCATTTGCCTTCCAACAACGAAGCAACCAGGTGGCTGTCTCTGTCGCTGACTGACAAAATATATTTTAACTATTTCACCCGATATTGTCAAGCGTTTTTTACATTTTCTTTGAATTATTCCTGCAGGCCTATAATTTCCTGCCATCGCCATCCACTCATCCACATATTTATTTAATTTACCCACAAATTTATCAACTTATCCACCTGTATGTGGATAATTCTGTGGATAACTATCCAATTTCCGGCAGAACCAATTCTTTATCGCGTCAGGCCGCTTTAGGCCAGCAGATTGCTCTGGCTCCAACCGGCACTGACACCTGAGCATTATATTCGATGCTTTGACGTGTCGCTTCAGCCACCTGCTCCGGAGTCGAAACCGGACTGCGGCGTATCTCATAGACCTCATGCGAGGCCTGTTTTATGGCAAATGACTGCGGCGTATGAAACTGCAGCTCTACCCGGACGCCCTCAGGACTCATCAGTTGTACATTCACACCCTGATAGAATTTCCCGCCCCAGGCATTCCTGAATTTTGTCAGCGTATAGCCGCGTGCTGTCAGTTGCGCTATTGCTGCAGGCACCTCCTGACTGTAGGCATCATCCGGACAGATGAGCGTATAGCGGAGAACATCACTGATCTCTGCCGCCGCCTGATCAAGACTGACCTGTCCCTCATCGGCATCGGCAAGGATCTTACGCACCAGACTGTCCTCGCCCTTGATCCGATACTCCAGACCCTGAAGGCGCGTCGAGCCCTGCTCCAGAGCCTTCATATCAGCGGTCACCAGCGGTTCAGCTCCATCGGCGCGCCCGAGCAATTCCCAAGCCAGCAATTGCGCGCGCTGACGTTTTGTCAGCCGGCTATCACCACGGGATGACCGCATGTCGGCCATTTCACCGCTTACTGTTCCAGTCCCCATGGAATCCTGTGGATCTGACGCTGGCGCCGCCAGACTGCGGGTCATACTGACCGGAGCCAGCACCATCAGCACCATCAGGATGGCCGCCGTCAAAGAGCGCAACGCCCAGCCTGTATTCATCATCTTATGCGAGTAATACCTGGACCGGAACTTATGGAATCTTTTTTGCGTATGACAGGGAACTGTCCCCAGTCCATTCTCCTCGATTCGCTGGCAATTCGTTATCTCAGGATTATCTTTTACTGTTTTCATTATACTTCCCTCCAGACCATTTCGGTTCTATTGGTTCATTACAATCTCTATCTTAACAGCTGAATCTAAAAAGAGACTGATTGACTATGAAAACTTTATGATAACGAAGCAGATCAAGATAAAAAAATGATTAATATTGGCGGAACATCGCCTGAATCGCTGCCGGACATTTCGACTCAGCGAGGGCCAGCTGCAACAGAATCCTTGCTTTAGCGGGATTCAGTGCACCAGCTTCCAGAAATCCTGCCCGGATATACGAATCCTCCGCTGACGTGACACAGCCAGCATAACTGCGGCTGCTGCGCACTACGGTCACGCCTGCCCGCACAGCCCGGGCCAGTTCGCGCTCGACTGGTACCGGAATGCTGCCATTGCCCATGCCAGCGTAAACGATTCCTTTCATGCCGGCAGCGATAGCCGCTGCTGCCAGCCGGCCATCATCACCGGCATAACCATAGAGGACAGCAACTGGTGGCAGGACCGTCAAATTTTCGCTGAGTTTCAGGCTGTTCGGCAGATGCGTCTGCAAGGGCTGACGCTGAAATTCTACGATACCATCATTGATACAGCCCAGCGAGCCGCCATTGGGCGACTGGAAGGTATGCACCGCGCTCGTATGGCTCTTGGTCACATCATGCGCACCATCGATCTGGTTGTTCATGACCACCATGACCCCCATGTCATGTGCCTTATCACTGGCCGCAACCCTTACCGCATCGAGCAGATTCAGCGGTCCATCAGCACTGATCGCCGTAGCCGGGCGCATCGCCCCAGTCAGCACGACAGGCTTGTCTGTACAGATCAGCAGGCTCAGCAAATAGGCCGTCTCCTCCATCGTATCCGTGCCGTGCGTGATGACAATCCCATCCGCCTGTTCAAAAGCAAGCAGTTCATTGCAGCGCTTCACGAGTTGCAGCTGGATTGTCTCGGTCATATCTTTGCTGTCGATACCAGCCAGCTGCTCACCAGCAATCTCGGCAATATTGTGGATCTCTGGCACGGCAGCCAGCAATGTCTCGATGCCGATTTTTCCAGCCTCATAGCCTGTTGTGGCCGTCTCATCTGCCGCCTGGCCGGCGATGGTCCCGCCAGTAGCCAGTACGTAAATCTTCTTTTTCCTCATCGTTAGTCCCTCCTTAACACGCCACTACATTTTTCATAATCCAGGCCATCAGATGCTCCTGCGCATCACAGCCGACCCGATCGGCAGCTGCTTTTGTCAGCGCATGAGCATTGCCCGAAGCCACGCCGATATCGGCCAAATGCAGCATGGCATTATCGTTCAGATAGTCCCCGGCCGCAATGATTGAGAGCTGCTCATACGCCGGCAGTTTCCGTACTTCTTCCAGCATTGCGCCTTTCGACGCCCCCTTCGCCACAAACTCATAGTAATTCACCTCGGAGTAGAAACTGTCGGCCAGCTCCGTTATCCCGAAATCAACGGCCAGCTGCTCAAGCTGCCGCAGCACTGCCGGCTCCGCATTGACAAAGAACTTCAGCCATGGCGTCTGATCGATATCTGCCAGTTTATCGATGGCGCAATGCTCATATTGGTAGTACTCATGCGCCAGCCGCGGATCATCATAGGCGGCCGGACTGATGATATGGCAGTTGTCAGCAGTATAGACCTCGATGCAGGCCTCCCGGAACTGTTCCAGACAGGTCCGGGCAAAACGGGGCCAGATCGTTTTATCACCACCGGCCGCTGGTGGCAGGGGCCGGGTTGCGAGCACCTGCTGCTTCCCCCAGTCATACAACATCGATCCGTTGAAGAATACACAGGGAGCATTGATTGGCAGACCCTCTACGTAACCGGCAGCCGCTTCAGGTGTTCTGCCGGTCGCAATGCCGAAACAGCCGCCGCCAGCAACAAAGGAACGGATAGCGGCCCGGTTCGCCTCCGAAACAACCCCGCCGCGCGGAATCAGCGTACCATCCAGATCAGTAATCAGCATATATGTTTCATAGGGTCTATGACTCATGTTTTTTTCTCCTTCCAGCAGCAGTCTGCCTGCCGCCTGCGGCATGATAATGAGACTGTCTTTTGCCTCGCTGCAATAGGTCTTTTCTCTATCATTATACTGGTATTTTAACGCAGAAGAAAGAGGCTGCCCACGGAACAGCCTCTTCCTTTCGGATTTTCAGCTTACTGAACGCCCGTAAATATAGCCTTAAACTTGTCGAGCCAGGCTTTCATATTCTCGTTCACAACGTCCTCGTCATCATGGATAATCCGGATATCTTTCTTCTCAAGCAGGCCGACCGGTGGAGCGACATCATCGCGGACGCTGCGGCGGTGCAGTTTCTGAGCAATGATCGTCTGGGCTTCCCTGCCGGTGATGAAATCAATGAATTTCCTGGCATTTTCCATATGTCTGGCATTCTTGATCATATAGATGCCATCCGGTTTTGAAATGACGCCTTCCCGCATATAGACCAACTTAACCGGCGCACCATCGGCCACATACTTCACAGCGCCTTCCTCAAACGTGCAGCCGACAGCATACTCACCATCAGCTACGCCTTTATAGACATCTGCCGAGCTGACAAGCAGCTTGCCATCCAGATTCCGGCAGAACTTCTCCACATAATCCCACCCCTGGTCTGGATTTCCCTTGCCCATCGCATACAGCATATTGATGAGATGCGCAGAGGATGAAGAGGATTTCGCAGGATCTGCCATGGCAATCCTGCCCTTGAGGGCCGGATTCAACAAGTCCGCATAGCCTTCAACCCTGATATTGCCGATCTGATTCGTATTGACCATGATCACGCTCGGGATATCGGTGAAGCGGGTCATCGAACCTTCCTCATTCTTGAATACAGCCTGTACATGGCTCTCATTGATCGAGGTATATGGCTCGAACAACGCGGCCTTCGTCTCCATCGTTGAGAGCATACCGCCCCAGAATATATCGCCCCGCGGATTGCCCTGCTCCGACTCCACCCGCTTGAGCAGCTCACCCGTGCCAGCGGTTACCACCTCGACCTGAATACCGCTTTCCTGCTCAAACGCATCGACGAGCGGGTTGATGAATGACAGCGGGTGCGGACAGTAAACGACAACCATGCCGGCATCATCGCCGCCTGCGGCATCGCTGCTGCCGGTCGTCTGTTTCGTATCACCGCAGCCGGTCAGACCGGCAGTAAGTACTGCAACTGCCAGCATAGCAACAGCCAGTTCCCTGATTTTCATGCACATTTCCCCCTTTTATGCTTCTCTGTTGTTTTTCCAGAACTATTATTGTTTTAACTATACAAAAGCAATTCTCGCCGAACCAGCCGCAATCCTGCAAAACGATCCGAAAATCCGAACTAAAAATGCCCTGTCCCATGAACAGATCAGGGAACAGGGCAAGCCAGCGGAGATTAATGATGCGACCACCAGTCCAGCAGCATATGCCGTAATGTCAGCAACGGATGATGCAGCAGCATGCGGGGACCACCATAGCGCATGATCCGGAGAACCTGCTCCTGCTGTGGGCGGGCATAGCAATGGATCGGACACACACTGCAGAACGTCTTTACAGCCATACGCGGGCACCCCGCAATCCGGGATACCGCATAGGCAGCAATCGCCTCACAGTCCGGACACAGCTGTCCGCCCGGAAGCACCACATGGTGATGACCCCGGCAATAAAGCTGGACAATCTGGCGGACCGTTGCCTGTTCCCGCTGTCGTTTCCTCTCGATATCCATGATATGCCCCCTTAACCAGTTTCTCTATCGACGACCAGCATAACATATCGTGACTGATTCAGGCAGGAACTTTTGTTACATTTTTCCATTTGTGGATAACTCGAACCTTCCCCCACAAGTTATCCACCGTTTCCCCACAAAATGCACAAGCAAACTGTGGATAAAATAAGCGGCCCGGATAATTCCGGACCGCTTATTCGTATTTCTATTATTCTTTTGCCGTATCTTCAACAGACGCAGTCTGGAATAGCGAGACCACCCAGCCGATCACCGCGCCGGCAATCGCCGGGATCAGCCACCCCAGCATAATGCTGTAGAATGGCACATAGTCCGCCAGCACCGCATTGAGGATTGGTACCTGCACGCCAGCCGCATTGAGGCCGTCGATTACTGCAAAAGCCAGCGTAATATCGCAGGCCCAGCGATAGACACGCTTACGCCCGCCGATGAATCTATCGAGCAGCGACAGTACAACAAACACAATAACCAGGGGATAGATCATGACCAGGAATGGTACTGCCAGTGCGATAATCTGTGTCAGCCCAATATTGGAGGCGGCAAAGCTGAACAGACTGATAATGAGCAGCAGACGCTCATAGGAAATTTTGTTTTTGAACAACTTATTGAAATACCAGGCAGCGCCTGAAGCAACACCGCAGCAGGTCGTCAGGCAGGCCAGTCCGATAATGATTGCCAGAATGACATTACCAGCCGGACCAAAGAATATGCCGACTGCATCGGCCAGCAGCTGTCCGCCATTGACGGAATGTCCGAGCACACTGGCACTGGTCGCGCCCAGATAGGACAACGAGCCATAGACACAGGCCATGAGAAACAGGGCAATAAGTCCGGCCATGATGCAGACCTTGCCGATCGCACGGTTGCCTGTGACCCCGCGCATACGGACGGAATTGACCACCAGTGTACCGATGGCAATCGATGCCAGCAGATCCATCGTCTGGTAGCCATCCTGGAATCCCTGCGCATAAGGCGCATCCACATAGCTGCCCGTCGGCGTCAGGATATCACCCAGCGGCGAGGCAAAAGACTTCACGAACAGGATTGCCAGCACAAACAGCAGCGCTGGTGTCAGCAGCTTGCCGACACGGTCAATCAGCTTATTCGGATTCAAGGCCAGATAGTAGGATAGTCCAAAGAACATCGCCGTATAGCCGATCTGACCGGCCAGCAGGGTGCTGTCCGTCAGGAACGGCCGGATACCAATTTCGAAGGAAACCGCCCCTGTACGTGGCAGGGCAAACAATGGTCCAATACTAAGATACAGGATAACGAGCAGCATCGTCGCAAACCAGGGATAAGTCTTCTCCCGGATAAACTCGATGTACTTGCCGCCCTTAAAGGCAATTGCCGCAATTCCCATTAGCGGGAGGCCGACGCCTGTTGTCAGAAATCCCAGAATAGCGGGCACCAGGTGGTCACCTGCCGCCTGTCCCAAGGCTGGTGGAAAGATCAGGTTTCCCGCTCCGAAAAAGATGGAAAACATCATAAATCCAACGGTGACAATCTCACCTTTGCTCATCGTATTCATAGCAATCACTCTCTTCTCTCATTTATACAGTCTTCTGTCCATTTATAGTGTACATCGGAAAGCACAAAAAAATTCATGTTCCGGCCGTTCTGAACATGAACCAAGGCTTCACCGCTTTAAGGATAGAGACATTATAGCATACATGTGCGTTTCCATGCAACACCTTTCTAATTTTTCTATGTAAACACGTAAACTTTAAGACTGCATCATTTTCTGCTATACTATAAACAACCATTCGCGATTCATTACCAGAAGGAGGTCTCTATTATGGATGAAACAACACCGCAGCCAGCCGGCAACGAGGCTGCTGCTCCAGAACATATAAATCCCGTCATGACTCAGCCCCATGGTCAGCAGCAGCAGATCAAAATGGACCTGGTCCATATGATCCACAGCGCCGAAAGCCCCTTCGACATCCTGCACCATGTAGCCAAGTGGCTGGAAAGCGAATCCGGCGAACCCGGCTATGCCAAATACGTCGAAGATCAGATCCGCTCCATCTACGGCTTCGCCCTCGAGCATGTAAAACCCTTGAAGAACGAGCTGCAGGAAGTAGAAGAACGCTTGCAGCGAATCGAAAAGTCCTACCAAAATCCGGACTTCACCGAAGAAGAACACATCCGCATCGGTTTTGCGATCAACCAGCACAAGAAAAACATCGAACGGCTGAAGCTCATGATTCAAAAAGCCGAAGCCGATCATGGCGACATGAATCTGCACAAGAACTAAAAAGGAAGCCTTCGGCAGCGAAGGCTTCCTTTTTAGTTCTTGTGCACGCGGGAACAGTTAGTCCGATTCCATTCCGCCAGCTGTCAGTTCAAAACCTTTTGTGACCATTTCCTCATAAACAGGAACTGGCACTGGCCGCGAATAAAAGAAGCCCTGCACGCATTGGCAGCCGATTCGGCGCAGGAAATCGACCTGGCTCTTCGTCTCCACGCCCTCTGCAATAACAGGAACACGCAGCCACTTGGCCATCCGGACAACCGAAGTCAGGATGTTGCTGCCACGGCCCTGATCATCCTCGTGCGTATCCGCAAGAAACTTTAAATCAATCTTGAGGATATCCACCGGCAGATCCTTGAGCATGTTCAGAGAGGAATAGCCGCTGCCAAAATCATCCATGAGGATTGGAAACCCCTTGGACTGAAGTTCCTTTGTAATCTCTATGATCTGTTGTGGATTCTCCACATAAGCACTCTCTGTAAGCTCCAATTCCAACAAGTGCGGAGGAAGCTTGTATTTTTCGATGAGGTCCTCAAAGACCTTGACGATATTCGGGCTATAAAGGTCAATCCGGGATACGTTTACCGAAATTGGCAGCACCGGGCGCCCCTTATCCATATCGGTCCGCAAAATCTGGCAGGTCTTCTCCCAGACGTATTTATCGAGCTGGTAAATAAAACCGTTCTGCTCGAAGATAGGAATAAACCGGGCCGGGGAAATAAAACCAAGCTGCGGATGACGACAGCGGACCAGCGCCTCAGCCC
>ERZ650307.2203-NODE-2203-length-10752-cov-5.092269_pt1 | contig 10752 bp, 6 predicted proteins | sample MGYA00376243_ERZ650307 | MGnify/ENA primary metagenome ERZ650307 (study PRJEB26733, sample SAMN07839242) | wastewater metagenome | biome: urban; feature: artificial channel; material: waste water | place: USA: North Carolina | collected 2016-03-31 ... | reverse complement strand
ATGCAGGTATATGAAAAAGAATTTAGTATCAGCTTAACTACCCGAACAGGATTGGTTATCAAACAATCATTTGAACCGCGACGTATCCACTCCTTCCCTCTTCTTTTCCTTATAACCGCCGAACTTGTATGTGAACGATACGCCCAACTCGCGGAAACAAGAGTAATGGTTGGTTACATTCTGCGTCTGGAAGCGGATGCGCGGAGAAATCTGCCCGGTCTCGAATATATCGTTGCAATACAGATTCAGGACGGCCTTTCCCTTGGCAAAGCCATAGCGCAAGGCGGCATTTACATTGCCGGAAACAGGCAGGTCGTAAATTCCCTGAATCGCTTTGCTGTGCACAAATCCGGTGACGGTCAGCTTCAGGTCGGGCTTGGTGGAAAGGGTGAAGGTGTTGTTCATTTGGGCGATGCCGTAACACTGCTTGCGGTCGAAGGGGATATCCCAAAAGTCGCTGTCTTTCTCGCGATGCCATATACCGATAAAGGTCAGGCGGGAATTCAACCAGTTCTTTACCTTAAAGGGCACTGATGCCTGTATGCCAAACTGTTGGCGGTAGTCAAAGTTCAGGTATTTATAGATTTCAACCAGCCGTTGCGAGGACTGGTAAAGCGTCTGTACCGAGTAGTCCTTGGTGTGGCTGAACCAGGTGCTGAAGATGTACTTGCCCTTTAAGATATAGTTCATTTGAAACTCATAGCTTTGCGCAGGTTTCAGCAGAGGGTTGCCGTGAATCTCGGAATATCCGCCGCCGATATAAGAAACGGCATCCTGCACGGCCCAATAGTCGGGATAGTGCTTATCGCTGCTCAGCGCAAGTTGCAGGATATGTCCGGGGGCAGGCATATAGTTCAGGTTGACGGTGGGATACCAATCCCACTGGTTCCAAACGGGCGTTTTATAACGCTCCACAGCCAGCGAGGCATCCAGCGAGAGCTTATCGCCGAAACTCTTGCTGAAACCTGCATAGATGTTCAGCGTTTCTTCCCGTTTGCGGGATTTCATATTAGTGAAGTTACCGGCGGAATTATCACCGGCTGCCAACGAAGTTGTATTTTCATCTCCCAACTGTTCGCCGGTCTCCGGGTCGTAGTAATATTGGTAACTGTTGTCGATGCCGGTAGTATAGACAATACCGTAATTCAGTCCCCAGCCCTTGCCCAGGCTGTGTTCCTGCGCCAGAAACATTTTCCAGCGGTTAATGCGCTGGCAGTCCTGTGTAAAGAAGTCAAGCTCGTCGTTTTCCAGCAGGCGGCTGTTCAGCAACTGGTCGGACGGAGAACGGTAGTAAGTGAACTCCACACCGGCTTTCATGCCGAAAGGCGTGGAATAGTCCAGCCGGCCGTTGTGAAGCCAGTCGGTACTGTTGCTCAACGTGGCGGACTGCTGCGAACCGTTGATATTCATCCGGTTGTGAGACGTTGTATAGTTACCGTTGTAGACAAAGCTCAACTGATGGTCTTTAGCGATAGTATAATCGGCTCCCACCCGGAAACTATGCGTATGCGAACGGCCGCGGCGTACCTCATCGGTTGCCATCGGGTACACCGAGCCATCCGCCAAAGCGTGCATAGCATCTTTGTCCGTCGTAGTGTAAGTACGGCCGTGTTTGTGCGAGTAAAGAAAATCCGTTGAGAATTTATTTCCGTTATATAAAAGGCTGGCGCGCTCCTCAAAACCTTCGTAATGCTTCTGATTGTATTTGCCGTAGAGTTCGCCCTGCCAGGAAGAGGGACCGTCCGCGGTTTGCTTCAGTTGCACGTTGATAAGTGCGCCGCGCACCTGGTAGCGGGCGGGTGCGTTGTACATCACTTCGGCTTTTTCTATCCGGCTTGCGGGGATACTCCGCAACAGTGTGTAAAGCTGTTCGACGCTGAGGGTGGTCACTTTTCCGTTCAGAATGACGGTGACACCCTGCCCTGCCAGTTGCAAGCCGCCGTTCATCTCGGTTACGCCGGGAAGTTCCTTTACGGCATCGTAGGCATTGTCCACAGGCAGGTCGCGGATAAGCTGCGGCAAGTCATACACCAGTTTGCCTTGCGAGGCTTTGACTACGGGGCGTTCGCCGGTAATCATCACTTCGGGCAGGCTTTGGTAGATACTGTCCAGGCGGGCATCCGAGGTAATGATGCTGTCGGCGCTGAGGGTACGTTCTCCGCCGGTGATTTCCTGGGCGGAGATGCCGGCACTAAAAAGGCTGATTACTGATAACAGATAAAATCGTTTCATACGTATTCGATGCTTTAATTTATTGTATTTGATGTTTTAATTCGTTTTCACACCGCAAAGTACGGCATTACCCGCCCGACTTTGTGTTATCGCCTGCTTACCAAGTGTTATCTACTGTTACCGGAAGTGTTATTTAGTCTTATCGCACGATACACCGCACACCATAACTCCTTATCTTTGCCTGCACAAATATCAAGGAACCACCATGAAACTGCCTTTGAAATACATTGCCATACTCGTTATCCTGTCTTTGGCGGGTATCTTCTCCTACCAGGCCTACTGGCTCGGCGGGCTGTACCGCACCATGCGCAACGACCTGGAACGCAACATCATAGAAGCCATGCGCATGAGCGACTATAACGAAATGATGATCCGTGTAGACAATCTGCGTACGGACAGTATCGACCACGGGGAAGTCAGCGTATCCGCCGGCTTCGAGAAGGACGACAAGGCAAGCCACACCTATGTGCGCAGCACCACTACCGTAGACCGCAACGGCCGGAAAGAAGAAACCTCCGACCAGCAGGTCATTCATCAAAAGAGCGACACCCTTTTGATGAGTATCTCGGACAATTCCTCCGTACAGGCTATTATCACCCGTGATGGCATCGCCGTCCCGGACTCCGACGATGTACTTTTCATAGAACGGAACAAAGACCGGAACAAGGCTCAATGGCTGAATGCCGATTCAGCCCAAAAGAAGCTGGAAGCCGCCATAAAAGACACCGATGTTCCGCCCCAGGCCGCACTGAGGGCAAACAGCGGGCTGGATGTTATTCTGCGCGACCAGAACAGCATGCTGGAACTCGCCACATATCTCCAGCGCGGCCTGCACTCCGGCCTGGATGTCATCTCCGACCCCGATGCCCTTGTATACGACAGTCTGCTCACCTTTCAGCTCAAAGACCGGGGCATCACGCTGCCCCACCGCCTGGAGCATATCTATACGAACGACAAAGCATCTCCCCATACGTTTACAGACACGCTTGCCGTGGCCGGTACTCCCGGATACGTTCCAAGCCCCGAAGCCAAGCTATACGAGTACGCTTTCGACATCAGTACCCATCAGAGCTACCGCCTTTGGATGGAACCCGTTACCCCGTTGGTGCTGAAGCAGATGTCGGGCATTCTGACTACCTCGTTCGTTATCCTCATCATCCTCTGCTTCGCGTTCTGGATACTTATCCGCACCATCTTGCAGCAAAAGACGCTGGAGGAGATGAAAAGCGACTTTACCAACAACATCACCCACGAACTGAAAACCCCTATCGCCGTAGCCTATGCCGCCAACGATGCCCTGCTGAACTTTAACCAGGCGGAAGAAAAGGCACAACGCGACAAGTATCTGCGCATCTGCCAGGAGCAGTTGCAACGGCTCAGCGGACTTGTCGAGCAGATACTCTCCATGAGCATGGAACGCCGCAAGACCTTCCGCCTGCATCCGGAACCGCTGTCCATGGAAAGCATTCTCGAACCGCTTATCGAGCAGCATAAATTGAAGGCGGAGAAGCCCGTGCATATCTCTACGGACATCGAGCCTGCCGGACTTACCCTCACGGCAGACCGTACGCACTTCAGCAACATCATCAGCAACCTGATTGACAATGCCATAAAATACTCGCCCGAAGCAGCGGACGTAAACATCCGTTGCCGGCAAACCGCCTCTGCCGAACAAGGAGAGTTTGTTGAAATCGCCATCAGTGACCGTGGAACAGGTATCGCTCCCGAAAAGCAGAGCCACATATTCGATAAGTTCTACCGCGTTCCCACCGGCAATCTGCACAACGTGAAGGGCTACGGCCTCGGTCTGTTCTATGTCAAGACCATGACCGAAAAGCACGGCGGAAGCGTAACGGTAAAGAGCGAACCGGGCAAAGGAAGCACGTTCACTCTGAGGTTTCCGAACGGATAAAAGGAGTACCCGCCCGTTTCCCCCGGAAGAAACTCCGGTTTCCCTTAAGGGGAACGCGCGTTTCCTTTAAAGGGAACTGTCGTTTCCCCTAATGAGAACGGAAGTTTCTCCCGGCGGAAACGGAAGTTTACTTAGGAGAAACAGGAATATATCCCCGGAGTACATACAGATATTACATAAACAAGAATAACAAGAAAGACAAGGATGTCATGGATAAAATAAAAGTATTGCTGGTTGAGGATGAAGAGACCCTCGCCATGATTATAAAGGACACGCTGGAAGGGCAAAGTTTCATTATCCACACCGCTGCCGACGGCGAAGAGGGGTTGCGCCTGTTCTTCGACCTGCGCCCCGATGTGCTGGTGGCAGACGTCATGATGCCCCGTATGGACGGCTTCGAAATGGTACGCCGCATCCGCCAGACCGACAAGCACACGCCGGTGCTTTTCCTCACTGCACGCTCTGCCATCAATGACGTTGTAGAGGGCTTTGAACTCGGCGCCAACGATTATCTGAAAAAGCCTTTCGGCATGCAGGAACTGATTATCCGTATCAAAGCGCTGGCGGGCAAGGCTTTCAACTTTACGGAACCTGCTCCCAAAGAGGCCACCGACTTTGAAATAGGCAATTACCGGTTCAACCCCGTCACGCAACGGCTGTCGTATACAGGAACCGGTGCTGCTCCGCACGCCGATACGGAAATGGAACTCTCACACCGCGAATCGGAAATACTGAAGCGCCTCTGCGAGAACCGCAATCAGGTGGTCAATACCCAGAATGTACTGCTCGACCTTTGGGGAGACGACAGCTTCTTCAACTCCCGCAGCCTGCACGTATTCATAACGAAGCTGCGCCACAAGCTGGCGCAAGACGACCGCATACGCATCGTAAACGTGCGGGGGATAGGCTATAAACTGATAGTATAAAGAATAAGAAATAATATAAAGAAGTTTCAGAAAATTGACGGAAAGGATTATCTTTGTCTGAGAAGAAAACAATAACCGTGCCCAATCATGAAACAAGTTTGTTTTTTTATCATCGCCCTGCTGGCAAGCGCCGTTTCACTGCACGCCCAAACCGAAGCGAAGGGCGACAGCATACGCTCCCATAGCCTGCCCGACGGTACGCCGCCCGAAGGGACATTCCTACCCGAAACGAAGAATTATGACGGCTTTCTCCTGGACATGAGCCTCATGAGAATGGAAGCTCCCCGCCTGCCCCGGTTTACGTTGGAAATACCGGATGCAAGCAAAGACTACAGCCGGATATTCCGTCTCAACCCGGACGCGACCTACTCGCAGGGGCTTTCAAATGTGTTCTCGCTCACCAACGCCACCGTTTACAGCATGAATCCGTTTGGGCTGACGGGCTTCTGGTCATCGCCGGAGAACCTGCAAATGGGCAGCTTCAAACTGAAGAACGGAATGCGTATCAATACATACGGCGAGTACGACAAGGACGGCTGGAAAGTTCCCAACCGTTCGGCATTGCCGTGGGAGAAGAACAACTTCAAGGGAGCATTTGAAATGAAATCCGCCAACGGTGCATTCGGCATACGCATCGAAGTACAGCAGGGCAACCGGACGCCGTTCTAACCGTAAACATCACAGACTGATATAATCAGATACAGCGGTTCGACCCTAACTAAAGCATAAGCTCCGGCTCTGCCAATCCTTTCTCCTTGCAGTACGCATATACTATTTCCAGAATGGTGTCTCCGTACTTCTCTACCCCTTTCTTCCCGAAATAAGGGATGCGGACAAGCATGTCCTTATCGGCAGGCAACAGGTTGCTGATGCCCAAAATGGCCTTTTGCTGGATGACCGTGTAGACCGGCAGCCCCAAACGGGCTGCTTCCGTGTTTCTCCAAGCCACCAGGCGGTCGTATAGTTTGGGATGCAGTACGTCCGAAGGCACTTGAACGGAAGATGCCGCCGTTTCTTTCCTCTTGCGGTCCTGCATGTTCTTCTCCACCGTATCCGGCATGCTTCTCCGCTTCAAGTCCTCTTTGCCGGAGACAGCATGCTCGCCGATAGACAGTATGGCTTTCCGCTTCAAATACCCGGCTGTGCGGAATCCGTGTTCCGTTATGTATGCCAGCAGCCCGTCTTTCAACAGGAAAAGAGTATTCAGTTCCTCTTTGGCTGCATTCAGTTGCTTCTTCAGCACCTTATTATCCGTGGCAAGAGCGCGTGGCCCTATCAATACGGGATACAAAAGCGCCATTTCATCTTTAAAGTAACCGGCTCCCGCAACAATCCGCTCCTGCAGGGTTTCGTCCGCAGCATAGTCCTGTGCGGCGTCAATCAGGCGGTTGTACTGTATGCCGAACCTCTGCGCCACTTTTACCACCTTTTCGCGGAAACGCTCCACCGCCTCTTTGTAGGCGGCAAGCTGCTTGGGATAGAGTTTATAAAGATGTTCATCGACCAGCCGTACATAGCGCTGCAACGCTTGTGCCAGCGGCAGGAAATCAAACAGTTCCGACAGCAGCCCGTGAAAATAGGCACGTTGCAGTGAATGGAAGCGGTTTTCGTCCGGTTCGTTCCGGCGGGCTTCTTCCGTAAACCGGTCTACGGCACGGTCGCTGATAACAGCCTTTGCCGAAAGCGGTGCGCTGAGCACCAGGCCTTCCAGCGTCTTGCAACGGCTCAGTGCCACATACGTCTGCCCATGTGCAAAGGATGCGCTGGCGTCGATAATGGCACGCTCAAACGTAAGCCCCTGACTCTTGTGGATTGTAATGGCCCACGCCAGTTTCAGGGGAAACTGCCGGAAAGTACCTTCAATATCTTCTACAATCTCCCTGCTGTCTTCGTCCAAGACGTATTTTGCATTCGTCCACTCCTCTTCCTGCAACAGAAAAGTATCCCCGCTGTCTTTGGCGCGTACCTCGATACTGCCGGCAGAAACGGAGGTTACCTCACCAATCATACCGTTGTAGTAGCGGTGCTCGCCGGAAGAGTCGTTCTTCACGAACATCACCTGAGCGCCTTCTTTCAGTTCGAGAACTTCGTCCGTGGGGTATGAATATTCGGGAAACTTCCCCTCGACAGTAGCGCGAAACGCATAGGTACGTCCCGGAAGCTGTTCCAGCTCGTAGCTGTTGATACGCTGCGCCTGATAGTTATGGGTGACCAGACGGATATATCCTTCCTCTTTCCGAGGCTGGAAGCCGGGGAGATAGCGGCGGTTCAGCGTTTCCAGCACCTGCGGGTCGCAATGGTTCTCACGGATGCGGTTCAGCAGCTCCAGGAAGTCTCCGTCATTCTGCCGGTATACGGTCTTAAGCTCGATGGTGCAATATTCCGTCTGCTTCAGCGCGCGGCTGGAGAAGAAATAGGGAGTGTCGTAGTACTTGCTGAGCATCTGCCATTCCTCGTCTTTCACCACGGGAGCCAGCTGCTGCAGGTCGCCAATCATCAGCAACTGCACACCGCCAAACGGTTTGTAGGGGTCGCGGTAGCGGCGGAGCATTTCATCTACCGCATCCAGCAGGTCGGCGCGTACCATACTGATTTCATCAATCACCAGCAGGTCCATGCTGCGTATGATATTGATTTTCTCCTTACCGAAACGGAAGCGGTAGCTTGCCTTTCCATTCGTACTGAACGAGCTTTCGGGCACATAAGGCGCAAACGGAATCTGAAAGAACGAATGGATGGTAACACCACCGGCATTGATGGCCGCTATGCCGGTGGGCGCAACGACTACCATACGTTTGGGACTTTCCTGCTTAAGCTTACGCAAAAAAGTAGTTTTACCGGTTCCGGCTTTGCCTGTCAGAAAAAGATGAGTGCCTGTGCTTTCGATGAATTGCCACGCAAGCGCTGATTCGGGGTTCTGCTCCATTGTTCTTTTCGGTTTATTTTAGAACGGTAAAGGTAGTACAAATAAACCAAGGAAAAGAAAAACCGGCCGAATGTTTTTTGCCGCACGGACGGCATCCTTAAAAAAAGAGAATGTGTGTCAAAACTAAAGTCCGCTTACTATTTGTTTCTTTTTTAGGCACGGATTACACGGAAAACACGGATTTCACAAAAAAAGAATAAAGAAAATTTGTGAAATCCGTGTTTTCCGTGTAATCCGTGCCTAAAAGAAACCGTCAAGTGTATTTTGACACATCTCCTTGTTTCCTGCCGGAAAAATTATTTCATACTTCCGCCAATGATGTCCAGCAGCTCATTCGTAATCGCCTGCTGGCGGCTCTTGTTGTATTGCTTCGTCAAATCCTGAATCAGCTCATTGGCATTGTCCGTGGCAGCCTGCATGGCAAGCATACGTGCCGCGTGCTCGGAAGTGTTCGAATCCAACAAGACCGTATAAATCTTCTGGCTCAACACTTTAGGAAGAAGCTCGGCCACCAGTTGGGAAGCAGAGGGCTCTACAATATAATCATTGTTGAAACTGCTTTTTCCGACAGTCCCGGTTGCTTCTTCGGCTACCTTGCCCAAGTCGATGGGCAGATAGTTGTCTCTCGTCAGCACCTGCGAGCCCATAGACTTGAAATGATGATAAATCAGCTCCACCTTGTCGACGCGCCCTTCAAGGAACTCTTTCATCAGGAGTCCGGCAAGCTCGTAAGCCTGCACATACGAAGGCTTGTCGGCCATTTCCTGATAACTGCCTTGCGGCTCATATCCCAATTTCTTTACAGCTTCTTCCACTTTCTTGCCTACGGGATACACCAGGATATTCTCCTTGCCCAGCGACCGGTAGTCTTCCAATGTACGCTCCAGCATCTTTGCCACGTTGGAGTTGAAAGCGCCGCATAAAGATGAATTGGACGAGAATGCCACAATTGCCACCTTCCCTACCGGACGCTCCTCGGTATAGGGAGACTCTACCGTAACATCCGTACTCAGGAAGTTTGTCAGAATCTCGTTCAGCTTCCGTTGATAGGGCAGCATATTCTCAATCCGCCCCTGTGCCTTATGCAGCTTGGCGGACGCCACCATCTTCATCGCCGAAGTTATCTGACGCGTACTCTTGACGGAGCTTATTCTATTTTTTACCTCTTTCAGTGAAGCCATTTCATATAGTGATTAGGGGTTAGTGATTAGCGGTTAGGGGTTGCCTAACTGCCATCTACATAAATTGCTTGGCTGCCTTTGCCGCCGTCTCTTCTATCTTCTTGCAGACATTGTCATCGATGACACCCGACTTCAACACATCGAGCACCTCCATCTGATAATCTCTTTCAAGGAATTCGAGGAAACTGCGTTCAAACTCATTCACCTTGTCCAAAGGCACATCCTTCAGCAAACCGTGCGTGCCGCAATAAAGAATGGCAATCTGCTTCTCTACAGGCATCGGACTGTACTGGGGCTGTACCAGCAAACGGGTATTCTTCTGGCCCTTGTCGATGGTGAGCGCAGTAACCGGGTCCATATCGCCGCTGAACTTGGTGAATGCTTCCAGTTCGCGATACTGTGCCTGGTCTATCTTCAACGTACCCGCCACCTTCTTCATTGCCTTAATCTGGGCGTTACCGCCTACACGGCTCACGGAGATACCTACGTCGATAGCCGGACGGTTGCCCTGATTGAAAAGGTTGGTGTCGAGGAATATCTGTCCGTCGGTAATGGAGATTACGTTTGTAGGGATGTAAGCCGACACGTCGCCTGCCTGCGTTTCGATAATGGGAAGCGCCGTCAATGAGCCGCCGCCCTTCACTCTGCCTTTCAGGCTTTCGGGCAGGTCGTTCATCTCGCGTGCCACTTCTTCCTGGTTGATAATCTTCGCCGCACGCTCCAGCAGACGGGAGTGCAGGTAGAAGATGTCGCCCGGATAGGCTTCACGTCCGGACGGACGGCGCAAAATCAAGGATACCTCACGATACGCTACGGCCTGCTTGGACAGGTCGTCATAGACAACCAGCGCATGACGGCCGGTATCGCGGAAATACTCGCCGATTGCAGCACCGGCAAACGGGGCGTAATACTGCAACGCAGCCGGGTCGCCCGCCGTAGCTGCCACAACGATGGTGTAATCCATCGCACCGTTCTCGCGCAGTGTATTTACGATAGATGCTACCGTAGAACCTTTCTGGCCGATAGCTACGTAGATACAGTATACGGGGTCGCCTGCCTCGTAGTTGGCACGCTGGTTAATGATGGTATCGATGGCAATCGCGGTCTTACCCGTCTGACGGTCGCCGATAATCAGCTCACGCTGCCCGCGGCCGATAGGAATCATGGCATCGACAGCCTTCAGACCGGTCTGCAACGGCTGGTTTACCGGCTGACGGTAAATAACGCCCGGAGCTTTACGCTCCAACGGCATTTCGCAAAGCTCGCCGCCTATCAGCCCCTTGCCGTCCAACGGTTCGCCCAACGGGTCGATAACACGTCCCAACATACCCTCGCCTACCATAATGGAAGCAATACGCTTGGTACGTTTCACCACGAAGCCTTCCTTGATTTTATCCGTAGGGCCTAACAACACAGCACCTACGTTATCTTCTTCAAGGTTCATCACGATGGCTTTGATACCGTTGTCAAACTCCAGCAACTCGTTTGCTTCGGCATTACGCAACCCGTAGATACGCGCCACGCCATAGATCGGAAGAGCGTCGTGTAGGGAAAGAGTGTCTTCGCCTGTGTAGA
>ERZ650307.2202-NODE-2202-length-10752-cov-5.375993_pt1 | contig 10752 bp, 13 predicted proteins | sample MGYA00376243_ERZ650307 | MGnify/ENA primary metagenome ERZ650307 (study PRJEB26733, sample SAMN07839242) | wastewater metagenome | biome: urban; feature: artificial channel; material: waste water | place: USA: North Carolina | collected 2016-03-31 ... | reverse complement strand
CAGACGTGTGCTCTTCCGATCTCTCATAGAATAAACCCTCTCTGTCTGTCAAATATGTATCAATCATGTTTACACTATAACATATTCATCATAATCTGACCATCACAAACATTGCTTACTGGATTGCATTTCCTGTTTTTTCTCTTAATAAATTCCTCCCTATATCCATATTGTAGTAGGTAACATTACGTAGTACAATATGAATATAGGGAGGAATCAAGGCGACACAATGGAAGAAGCCTTGACAATATACAAGATGCTATCGGTCTTATGCTAGAAGGCCTTACAACAAAACATGCGGGAATTAGATGACAAGCGAGCATAAAAATCTGCCCGTATGGACGGCAAAAAAGAAAGGATATGACACCATGCCAGAAATCAGCAGATTCATGGGGATGATTATCAAGATGATCTTTCTTGACAATGAAAAGCATCACAAGCCACATGTACACGTATATTATGGAGATTTTGAAGCATCAATCGGAATCGACGGCGAATTACTTGCCGGTTCGCTTCCTGTCAAGCAGCTTAAAATCATAACTGCATGGCTCTGCATCCACGAAGATGAACTTTACGCAGCATGGAATAATGCCGTGCGCGGTCTTCACTTTGATAAGATTGAACCCCTCAAATGAAAGGAGTCCTGACTATGTATATCGTTGATGGAATTGCTTATGCTGGACACCCTCAGGAGGCTTTGAAGATTGTCCATATCCGTATTCTTGATGATCTCTATATGATGGTCACCTTCGCCAGTGGAGAGAAGCGCCTTTTCGACGTATCCCCACTATTGAGCTATCCCGTCTATGCTCCCCTTACAGATCCAGCCATATTCCTTACCGCAGCGGTTCAGCACGGTATGATTGTCTGGTCTGATGGTGATATCGATATTGCACCAGAAACTGTCTACGAAAAGAGTTTCCCCTACAACGACGCTTCCCCTAAGTCAGCATAAAAAATACCACCCGTCAAAACTTCAAGACGGGTGGTATTTTTTATTCACTATTTAGATGTTTATAACGCTCAAATTCTGTGCAATTTTTGTGCAACTAATCAGCTCAAAAATGCTTACAACCCGCGTCACTCCTGGACTTTTAGGTAGAAATTACATCATGCCCGGCATGCCCATGCCCGGAGCTGCTGGTGCGGCTGGAGCTTCTTTTTCCGGTTTATCAGCAATCAGGGTCTCAGTCGTGAGAACCATGGAAGCGATGGAAGCAGCATTCTGCAGAGCGGAGCGCGTAACCTTAGCCGGGTCAACGATACCAGCTTTGATCATATCGACGTATTCGTTCTTCATTGCATTGAAACCAACACCATCGGCTGCTTTCTTGACGTTCTCGACAACAACCGAACCCTCGAGGCCAGCATTGTTAGCAATCTGACGGACCGGCTCTTCGATAGCGCGTCTTACAATGTTCACGCCAACCTTCTCGTCACCTTCTGCCTGAACTTTGTCCAGTGCCGACAGGATATCGATAAAGGTCGTACCGCCGCCAGCGACGATACCTTCCTCAACAGCAGCACGAGTTGCATTGAGGGCATCCTCGATACGGTACTTCTTGTCTTTCATCTCAACTTCGGTTGCAGCACCGATCTCGATAACTGCTACGCCGCCAGCCAGTTTAGCCAGACGCTCCTGCAGCTTCTCTTTGTCGAAATCAGACGTGGTCTCAGCAACCTGTTTCTTGATCTGGTTCACGCGGTCGCTGATAGCATTCTTGTCGCCCAGACCATCAACGATCGTCGTCTCCTCTTTGGTGGAACGAACCTGACGAGCACGGCCAAGATCCTCGAGCGTTACGCTGTCAAGCTTGCGGCCCAGCTCTTCGCTGATAACCGTACCACCGGTGAGGATAGCGATATCTTCAAGCATAGCCTTGCGGCGATCGCCAAAGCCCGGAGCCTTGACAGCCAATGCCTTGAAGGTACCACGCAGCTTGTTCACAACGATTGTCGTCAGTGCTTCACCGTCGAGGTCTTCAGCGATAACCATGAGCTGCTTGCCCTGTTTGACAACCTGCTCCAGGATTGGCAGGATGTCTGCAATTGCAGAAATCTTACGGTCCGTGATGAGGATATACGGATCATCAAGGACTGCTTCCATCTTTTCCGTATCCGTTACGAGATACGGGGAGATGTAGCCGCGGTCAAACTGCATGCCTTCTACAACTGACAGATTCGTAGCCATCGACTTGGACTCTTCTACCGTGATAACGCCGTCCTTGCCGACTTTCTCCATTGCTTCAGCAATGAGGCTGCCCGTCTCTTCGTTGGCCGAAGAAATCGTAGCGACCTGTGCAATATCAGCCTTGCCCTCGATCTTGTGGGACTTGGCTTTGATCTCCTCGACGAGGGTTGCAACTGCACGGTCGATGCCCTTCTTGATGATCATCGGGTTAGCACCAGCAACAACGTTGCGCATGCCCTCACGGATCATAGCCTGTGCCAGCAGCGTAGCCGTCGTCGTACCATCACCAGCGATATCATTGGTCTTCGTTGCCACTTCTTTAACAAGCTGTGCGCCCATGTTCTCGAACGGGTCTTCGAGCTCAATGTCACGAGCGATGGTTACACCATCGTTGGTGATCGTCGGTGCGCCGAACTTCTTTTCCAGAACTACGTTGCGGCCTTTTGGTCCAAGCGTTACTTTTACTGCATCAGCCAGTGCATCAACACCGCGACCAAGTGCGCGGCGTGCTTCTTCGTCGAACAAAATCTGTTTTGCCATTTATATTACCTCCAGAATTATCGAATTAGAGAATAGCCAGGATGTCGCTCTCACGAACAATCAGATATTCTTTGTCGTCAACTTTGACTTCCGAGCCGGAATATTTGGAGAAGACAACTTGGTCGCCAGCTTTAACTTCCAAAGCAGCGCGCTCGCCGTTATCCAGGACCTTACCAGCACCAACAGCAATAACGGTGCCCTTCTGCGGCTTTTCTTTAGCCGTATCTGGAAGGACAATGCCGCTGGCAGTTTTTACGTCGCCCTCAGCAACTTCAATGACAACTCTCTCGCCCAATGGCTTAATCATAGGTATCTTCCTCCTATTATAATGAAATAACATTTTGTTTTGTTAGCACTCACTAGACCTGAGTGCTAACTACATTTCTTATAGTAACCCTTCTTAGTCAAAATGTCAATACGCTTTACTAAAAAAGTCAAAAAAACAAAGTAATACAAAAAGCTGAACCGGAGCAACAAACTCCGATTCAGCCTTCCTTGTGCCATAAGATCAAAGATTCAGTTTCTCCTCGACCTCATTCTTGATGACCGTCACCTGCGGCCCATATATCACCTGCACACCAGTACCACTCTGCAGTACGCCACGGCTGCCGCTGGCTTTAAGCAGCCGCTCACTGACCTTGCCAGAATCTTTTACTGTGACCCTCAGGCGCGTTGCACAGCAGTCAAATTCCAGGATATTCTCTTTGCCCCCCAGCCCTTCAATGACCAGGTTGACACGACTATCATGACCTTCCGATGACAAATCTGACGCTTCATCTGTTGCCTCTTCCTCATCTTCACGGCCCAGTGTCTTGAAATCGAATTTCAAAATCAAGTACTTAAAGGAGAAGTAATAGAGGAAGAACCACGGAATACCAACCATCGGAATTTGACACTCCCCATGCCTGAAGGCAGGGGATTCTTGGTTCGACAACCACTGCGCCGCCTCCGAAGAATTGGCGTCTTACACGATTTCCCCAAGCGTGAATTCCCGTGTGCCCCACGGTACACTTTATTCCAGTTTATGCCACTGTGGATTTATCTTCCAAAGCCTTGCACAGGATGTTCTTTGCAGCATTCACATCTCTGTCGTGATGCGTTCCACACTTCGGGCAATCCCATTCGCGAACACTCAAATCCTTTGTCAGTGGGTTCTGATAGCCACAAGCAGAGCATGTCTGACTCGACGGGTAGAACGTATCGACTTTGAGCAGTTCGCCACCGTGCAGTTCCGCCTTGTATGTGAGTTGGCGGAAGAACTCACTCCAACTTGCATCGGAAATGGACTTCGCGAGTCTGTGATTTCGCAGCATCCCCTTGACATTCAGGTGTTCCACGGCAACCGTTTGGTTTTCACGGGTAAGCCGTGTGGACAACTTGTGCAGGAAGTCCCTGCGGATGTTTGCGATGCGTTCATGCACACGAGCAACGCGAACACGCGCCTTGTCTCGGTTCATGGACTTCGGCAATTTGCGGGAAAGGCGGCGTTGCTCTCGGCAGAGCTTGCGTTGGAGCTTCTTCAGCGGGCGTGGGGATTGCGTCACGTTGCCGTCGCTGTCCGAGCAGAATGCCCTTAACCCTACGTCGATACCGATCTGCTTACCACCGTTCGGACGGAGCAAGGATTCTTTTTCCGTTTCAACGCAAAGGGAAATGAAGTATTTCCCTGATACCGCACGACGGACCGTGGCATTCAGAATCCTGCCCCCGAACTCCCGACTCTGCTTGATTTTCACAAAGCCGACCTTCGGCAACTTGATCCGATTGCCTTCGATACGGATGCCGCCACTCTGGTTGCGCGTCCGGTAAGACTGGCTGTGGCTGCGCTTTGATTTGAAGCGTGGGTATCTTGCCCGCTTTGCAAAGAAATTCTCATAGGCACGGTCAAGATCACGCAGGGCTTCCTGCAACGCCATGCTGTCAACCTCAGAAAGCCACGCGGTTTCCTCACGTTTCTTCAGGTCGGTGAGCAGCCTGCTCGTCTTGACGTAGGTCAGCGGATTGCGGTTCACCTTCCATTCGTCGCGCCTGACCGCCAGGAAGTGGTTGAACACGAAGCGGACACAACCAAGTGTACGGTTGATGAGGTTTTCCTGCGTCTTGCTCGGATAGATGCGGAACTTATAGCCGAGCGTGTGCGTTTCCATGCACTCACTTCCTTTGCGATGTTTTCTGGCTCTCGATATACTGCTTGACAATCTCAAGCGGCGCACCGCCAACCGTCGAGCAGAAATACGAATTTGTCCAAAGTGTTGGCAGTTTTGTTGTCAGCCAATGAAATTCTTGCCGAAGTATCCTTGATGTTTTGCCCTTGATTGTCTTTACCGCTTTGTGGATACCAAATTGTGGATCAACCTCAAGCAGCAGGTGCACATGGTCTGGCATGATTTCCATTTCGATGACGTCAAAGTTATTTTCGTCAGCAATGGAATGTATGAGCTCCTTCAATCTCACGTCCACGCCATTCACGAGCACTTTTCGACGATATTTGGGGCAGAATACGATGTGATACTTACAGGAATACACGATATTGTGGTTTGAATGATATACTCTGTTCATACTTGTATTATACTACATATATCTAACTAATACAACACTTGAAGCAACTGTCCGCCTTCAATTACTTACGTAAATTCGGCGGACGCGCCTTATATCCCCAGCCCTGAAGGGACGGGGTTTTACGGCACATTTTGATAAACGCACTATGCAGCGGTTCATCTGGCAACGCCTGACAGGATACAACCAGTTTCCCTTTGATGTCGTCAAATTTGAACATCGAATCCCTCCCTTATTATGATTATCATAAAAGGTTCATAGCCAACGCCGTTTTCTTCTTATTTTCTAAAGCGGTACCAGCCATTTCCTTTACAATCTGTGTATAGATCAGATCCATTACAAAGATTTGTGCCATTTTCGTCATAACGGAGCCTGTTTCCAATAGATTCTCCTTGGCCGCATAGGAAAGAATAATCGCAGCTTCCCGGGCAATAGTGGAATCAGTCTCTGCAGTAATCGCTACGCTTTCTGCACCATTCTTACAAGCCAGGCGGACGGTCTGCAGAACTTCACGCGACTCGCCGGAGTGAGATATTGCCACAAACAGGTCCCCCGGTTTCGCCAAGGCAGCAGCCATTATCATATCGTGGCTGTTATCGTAGCCCTTGCATGGCAGCCCGATCCGGAAAAATTTATAAGCGAAGTCCATCGCCGTAAAACCAGAATTTCCCAATCCGATAAAAGAGATTGTTTCCGCATGCATCAATGTTTTTGAACAACGCTCAATGATCCCCTCGGGCATAGATGCCAGAGTTTTTTCCAATACATTGATATCTGCAGCCAGCAATTTCTGACCGGTCACCAGTGCCGGTTCGTCCAAAGCAATATTGCTATTAATGATTTGGCGCCCTTTGCGCTGAGACAGCTCTTCCGCCAATTTCACTTTGAACTCGTGCAGATTCTCATAGCCCATTTTCTTGGCAAATCTCGTAATCGTAGACTCTCCTACCCCTGACTTCTGTGCCAGTTCGGCAATTGCCGTATACGGAATTTCTGCAGCTTGTTCCCTTATATACTGGAACAGAATACGATCGGACTTCGACGGTCTGAATCCTGGATTTTCCAATTGTTCGATAATCCCCATAAGCTAACCTCACATCTTTATTATTTATGAAATAATATTTTGTTTTAATAAATCAATATTAGCATTGTTTTTTATAATATGCAAGTATATTTCATATATTCTGATATAAATATCCTTGGCAAGGACAAATCAGCTTTCCACACATAAAATGCCGTTCCGATAAAAATCAGAACGGCATCTGTTACTAGATTCTGCCACCAGCAGCCCGCACAATCGCCTCGGCTACTTCTTTGATCGTCAAACGTTTGGTCATCGCATAGCGCTGAATGCGCCGATAGGCCTCCTGTTCACTCAGCTTATGCGCCGCCATAAGAATGCCCTTAGCCCGGTCCACAGTCTTGCGCAGTTCCAGCGAATCCTTGAGCTTGTCCAGCTCCTGTTCCAGCCCTTGCATTTCCTGCCAACGGGAAAGTGCGATTTCCATGGCCGGAAAGAGATTGCTTTCTTTCACAGGTTTCACCAGATAGCCGAGCACTCCCGAGTCTTTGGCCTGTTCAACAATCTCAGGCTGACTGAAAGCAGTGAGCAGCAATACAGGAGCCAGCTTGGCTTCTGATATCTTGCGGGCTGCCGTGATGCCATCCATATCCGGCATCTTGATATCCATGATGACGAGATCCGGCCGATGCATGCGCGTGAGATCAATGGCTTTGCGCCCATCGGTGGCCTCCCCCACGACTTCATGCCCGGCGTCCTCCAGCATCTCACGCAGATCGAGACGAATGATGGACTCATTATCCGCAATAACCAGCCGCAGAGATTTTGATTTCATGCCTTCTTTTGCTTTTTCCATCTTTCTTACTCCTCCAAACTCTGTATCACGATATGATCCTCTTCGGTTTCACTCTTGGGCAGCCGGATGCGGGCATGAGTGCCATGGCCGGCCCCGCGTGAATCATTTTCCAGTACAAAACTGCCACCAAGATCGCCCTCAATGAGCGTCCGTACAATTGACAGTCCCAGCGAGCGGGTCTTTCCGGGATTGAAATCTGCCGGCAGACCAGCACCATCATCGTAAAGATCGAGCTGCCAATGCTCAGGTTCCTCCTGCACAGCCAATCCGATTGTTCCAGAAAGACGGCCTTCAAAAGCATGCTCCATCGCATTGAGCACCAGTTCATTGAGCACCAGTGCCAGCGAGCTGGCAAACTTCGAAGGCAGTACGACATCGGGACCGCTGAATTCGGTGCGCACCAGAAATTCGCTGTCGGCCATATCATGCGCTGCCAGCTCAAAGATCTGTCGCATGACCTGCTGGACATTGATTGCTTCTGTCCCCTGCTGCGAGAGGAATTCGTGAACCACGGAGATTGAAAGGACGCGATTCACGCTTTCCTCCAATGCTGCCTGTACTTCTTCTGACTTGCTTCGCCGGGCCTGCAGCCGCAAAAGACTCGCAATCGTCTGCAGGTTGTTCTTGACCCGGTGGTGGATTTCCTGAATGACTGCCGACTTAATGCGGATCTCCTTGTCCTTGGCACGGGTCTCGGTTACATCAGACAGGATAACTACACGGCGGATCAGCTGTCCGCCTTCCTGCAGATCGATCTGGCGCCGGATGAGCGTGAGATTTCCAGCGGTCAGTTCCTTTTGCCATGGCCGCTCGCGTTCCATCATCTCGCGCATAACATGGCGGGTCAGCTGGCGATCGAACAAGTGACAGCCGCGCAGACTGCCGACCCCGAGAACCCGATAGATCCGCTGCGCCGAGGCATTGGCAAATACGATACGGCTGAACTGATCTGTGATGAGGATGCCGTCACTGGCCGATATGGACTGATATTGTGCCGCTTCGGCACCCTTTCGTGCATTAACCAGTACATCCACCGCTGTCGCAAGCAGGCAGGGAAATCCGTCAATCTGCAGCCGGTCCCCATCGACCTCAAAGCTCACTACGCCGATGACCTGCGTGCCATCATGGATCGCAAAAGTATACATATCGATAAGCGATCCATAGGTCCATTCACGCTTGCCCCGTCCGGGCAGGCCAGTCCGAAGTGTATCCTGCACCAATGGTTCTTCCAAAGCGCTTTGCAGCCGGCCACATTCGGTTGGTTTCGTATTCATATAGACCGTATGCGGCCGTTCCTGCGCCAGGACGAGCAGACGTCCCGACTGTTTCGCGGGGACATAGGCTTTCAACTGGCCATGGGCCAGATCAGCCAAAAACGGGAATACTACACTCATGCGCTCTAACAGACCAGTCTGTCTTACGGTCAGATCCGTGTGTTCCCGGCACAATGCCGAAATCGTCATCATCATAATCCACTCCCTCGAAAGCATCTTCTTTTAGTATAGCAGACTTCTTGTAATAATAAAAAAGAAGCAGAAAGATTCCCCGGCTTTCGCCCGCGATTCTCTCCACTTCTTTGTGGTTTGCTTATTCTTCTTTATCTTCGAGCCCCAGCCCCGGCACCGCGTTGAGATACAGATCACTGAAACGTCCGGCCTGCGCCTGATAGTATCCACGGCAGCCGATCATGGCTGCATTATCCGTACAAAGGATTTTGGACGGATAGGAAAACTTCACACCGCGCCGTGCAGCTTCTTCGCGCAGCCGCAGCTCGAGGCCGCTATTGGCGGCCACGCCCCCCGCCAGCACCAGCGTATCCCGTCCAGCCTCCTGAACAGCCTGGAACGCCTTGCCCACCAGCACCTCAATAACCGAATGCTGGAAAGATGCCGCAATATCCGGCTTATTGAGCTCGTGATCCTTCATCTTCTCACTGTTGATGTAGTTGAGCACCGCCGACTTCAGACCGCTGAAGCTGAACTCCAAATTCCCCTTTTCAGTCAAAGCCTGAGGAAAGTCTATCGCTAACGGATTACCCTCCTTTGCCAGCGCATCAATGCGCGGACCGCCCGGATATGGCAGGCCCATGACACGGGCAATCTTGTCAAAGGCTTCGCCGGCCGCATCATCGCGGGTCTGCCCCATCATCTTAAAGTGGTTGTAGCCCCGTACATCAACGAGTGCTGTATGTCCACCAGAAACGACCAGTGCCATGAACGGCGGCTCCAGCTCCGGTGAAGACAGGAAGTTGGCAAAAATATGTCCTTCCAGATGATTCACCCCAATGAGTGGCACACCGAGTGAAAACGCCAGGGACTTCGCTGCCGAAACACCGACCAGCAGTGCCCCAACCAGGCCAGGTCCATAGGTCACAGCAACCTGATCGATGTCTTTAAGCCCTACCCCCGCCGTGCGGATACACTCATCAATAACCGGCATAATATTGACGATATGCTTGCGGGAGGCAATCTCCGGCACAACACCGCCAAACTTCTGATGCACCGGAATCTGGGTCGAGATGATATTCGCGAGAACTTCCCGCCCGCCCCGCAGCACCGCTGCCGAGGTCTCATCACAGCTGGACTCAATAGCCAGTGTCAGTATCTCTTCTTGCTTCTTCTCCATAAACGTAAAAACTCCAAACCACGATCATAGTTTCGTATTCCACATAATGATGGCATCCTCGCCATCGTCCTGATAATAGTGCGGCCGGCGGCCGGCCTCCTTGAAGCCATAACCCCGGTAAAGTGCCAACGCTGGTGCGTTGCTCGGCCTGACCTCCAGCGTCATTGCTGTGACGCTCTTAACCTTGACCGCCTCGATAATCGCCCCGAACAGGCGGGTACCGACATGATGCCCCCGATACTCGGGCAGGATTGCTACATTGGTAATCTGTGACTCCTCATAGGAAATCCAGCAGCCCACATAGCCAATCACGCGTTCACCATCGAGTGCGAGCAGGTAGATGGTATTCTCATTGGCGGCATCTTTCCAAAAAGCTTCCCTTGACCAGGGAATAGCAAAGCAGGCTTTCTCGACGATTTCCACTGCATCGGCATCCTCAGGCGCCATTTCCCGGAACGTCAGCGACGCAAAATCTACGGCTGCAGGCTTAGGTTCCATTACATCTCCTCCGTCGGTTTCGTCTTGCCAGCTTCCTCCGGATGACGTTTCTCCCAAAGGACCTCCGCTTCACTGCGGCGGATATAGACCGGCTCGATTGCCATGACGCTATCCTGATGGCCAGCCTTCAGCTCAGCCAGCCCCAGCATGGCTACACAGGCTGCCCGTGGCATCAGAATATTCGCTGGAGCCGTCATAACACCTGCGGGCAGTTCCATCCTGCCCACAATCTTCTTCTGAACAACATCTCCGGTGAGCAGAACCGGCTCGGCTAACGTGGCGCAGGCAGCCACGATATCTGTGACTTTAGCAACTTCAACCGGCTCCACGACCATGAGCTTCCCCTGCTCCCAGCGGTAACTCTCAACATAGGCGTTGCCCTTCTGAGCATCCAGCAGGCTGACGATACGCACCCCCGGCACCGGCACATGATATGCCAGCGCCTTAAGCAGATCGGAAGAGCGT
>ERZ650307.2200-NODE-2200-length-10760-cov-4.911256_pt1 | contig 10760 bp, 13 predicted proteins | sample MGYA00376243_ERZ650307 | MGnify/ENA primary metagenome ERZ650307 (study PRJEB26733, sample SAMN07839242) | wastewater metagenome | biome: urban; feature: artificial channel; material: waste water | place: USA: North Carolina | collected 2016-03-31 ... | reverse complement strand
GCCTGCGCTTCGGTCAGACCGTCGAACAGCAGGCGGGCACCGTCGGCAAACTGGGCAACAAGACGGTAAGGCGGATAAACGGCCATGTTTTCGTTATTCATGCGTTGCACCCTTTCGTTTTGTGTTTTGTGATGGGTCTATTATACCACGCAATGCCCCGGCGGTGAACCGGGGCGGCGCGGTGTTTTTATTTTGGGGTTGTTATCCGGGGCACAATTTACAGGCCAAGCACCCGGCGGGCGGCGTATTCGGCATTTTGTGTTAGCTGGCGCTGCCATGCTTTGTTGCGGGGCGACCAGCGGAAACCGTTGGATTTGAGCGCGTCGCGGGTGTCTGCGTCGGGGATTTCGTCGAACAGGATTTGCAGGCGGTTTTCTTCGGCGTTGCGCACGATCTCGCCGCCGTCAAATTTCGTGGTGTTGTCGGGCTGCTGGGCGGCGGCTTGCAGTTTGTCCAGATCGGCAAGGCGGGCTTGTACGCGCTTGATCTTGCCGCGCAGGCTGGACAGTTCAAAATCCCCGTAGGGCTTGCCGTACAGTTTGATGGAAAAGGCTTCGGGGTCGGTGATCGCGTCGGCCTGTTCGTCGGTCAGGCTGGCATAGCCACGCAGGGTTTTGTGCTTGCGGTAGTAGGCATTGACGGTTTTCATTTCCTCCTGCATGGCCTCCAGCCCTGCCAGCTTCGCCTCCAGCTTTTCCACGGCCCGGTCATCGTCTGCGCTGATCCCGCCCATACCTGTTGAGCGCACCTTATCCGGCAGGCCCTCGATCTGCATATATTCGCCCATATTCTTATCCCGGGCGGCGTTCTGCTTTTCCTTTTTCCGCACCGGGAAGTTGGAGCCTCCGGCGATGAGGATCGAGGGTACACGGGCATCTATGAGATTGCACTGGTTGATGTTCTCCGCCAGCTTGCGGGCATAGCGGTCTATGAGCCCGTCAATCTTTTCGTGGTACATGGGATCGACACGCCCTTTCTGCTGTTTCCCGAGGGTATAGGCCCGATCCACCATTTCACGGTAAGCGGCGGTGGCGGAGCCGGGAACATAGTCGGAAAAGCTGTTGGCGTTTTTGGCACGCCGGGCGGCCTCCTCATTGATGGGGTAATATTTCGGCATAATTCCTCCTCTCAGAAAGCGGGTACTTCGGGACAAATTGTCCCAAAGTCCCGCTGTATGGATGTTGACAGCATCGGGGCAAACGGGGCCAGACCGTAGAATGATACGGCAGGCCAACGGAACGGCCCCGGAAAGCCTTGCTATAAGCGGGTTTTGCAGGCCCTAATTGTCAACGGATGCACCCCGCTTTTTCCGCATATATTCCCGTTGCTGGCGGCGGTGGGCTTTCTTTGCACAGGCCGCCGAACAGTACGCCTGCCGCCTGTCCGGGGGAACAGGCCCGCCGCATACCGGGCATATCTTAAAATCCGGTCTTGGGCCCTCGCTCATAAGGGACGCTTCCAGCGCCGGATCAAGGGGCAGGACGGACTCCCGGAAATAGCGGCAGTATGATCCCGTCCAGCATTTACCCAGCATATAGCAATCGCTATCCAGCGGCAGGCATCCGTATTCCCGGTCATAGTTGGCGCACCATGTTACCACAAGAGAGCGGATCGCTGTCTTTTCCTTGCGTGTCAGTTCACGGGACAATCCATCACCTCCCGCCAGCCCCGGCCTTCAAAAGCTCCTTGTAGCAGGACACACAGGCGATCCCCCGCCAGTAACAGCAGCCATAACAGGCGGAGCCCCTGGGCGGCCTGTTCTCAGCGGGAGCCTGGGGACGGGGTTTTTCTTTCATCATTCGTTCAAAGGGACTGCTGGTAAAATTCATCTGATTTCCTCCTTTTCTTCGGTTTCGTCCTCCTCGTCCCACGGGGGGCCGTCATCTTCAAACTCGTCATAGTCCGGGTACTCTCCGCCATCGTCCTCCTCGGGCTGGTCAGCCTGCTGGTGTTTCGGACGGTAAATCTTGAAATACCATGCGGCCCCGCCGCCGATGCCCATGACAGCCAGCACCAAAAGGATCATCCCGGCGTTGCCCGGCTTCTCGGGTTCCGGCTCAGGCTCCGGGGCAGGCTCGGGCTCCGGCTCTGCACCTACGCATTTCCCCATATTGACGGAGCACACCGGGCAGTCTGTATTCACAGTCCCCGCCGCACATTTCTCCGGACAGGAGCAGACCGCCTGTTCCACGCCAGCGGCCTCGGCTGCGGCCAGCAGATCCCCCTCATCCACAACGCTGAAAAAGTAGGTTTCATACTGTTCGCCTTCCTCGTCCACAGGCTTGTCATAATCAATGACAATGTAAAAGGTATTGCCGCCGCTGGTCTGGACGGTAATAAACTGCTTGTTGGTGTGCTCGTCATAGAGCAGATCGCGGGTCACAAGGTTGCCCTCTTCGGAAAAGCCCTCGCCGGGCTCAATGGTGGGCTCCGGGGCGGGAGTTTCCTCCGTCATGGTGGGATCGCCGTAGTCCGCGCCCTCGCCGCCGTCCGCGTAGGCATACGCCGGGACGCTAAAGCCGCATAAAAGAACGACGGCGCAGAGCGCCGCCGCCATCACCCGAAAGCGTTTCATCTTCAATTTTCCTCCTTTCCGCCGTCCTCGGACTTCTGGACACTTTGTCCAGAAGTGCCGCCGTCACGGAGCCGCTGGAGCACCAGGGGGAGCTCCTCCAGGGAAATGCTCATGCCCCGCACGATGTCCACGATCTCGCTGTTTTCGGCCTCCTGCTTGTTCTTTTCCAGCTCCTTGAGCCGGGCCTGCTGTTCGCTGATTTTGGCCTTGACCTTATCAATCTCGGCCTGGATTTTCATGCTTTTTGCTGTTGCCATAAATGACCTCCAATCATGGTAAACGCCCGTAGGCGTAAAAATGAGACTGCCAGTAGCTTGTATTTAAGTTTGCGTATCCGATGGGATCGCCACAATGGAGCATCCGCCCATCGCCTACATAAATCCCACAGTGGCTCACGCCCGGGGTATCATAGGTTCCCTTGAAAAACACAAGGTCGCCGGGCCTTGGGGAGCTGGTCGGAGTACAGATGTTGTAAAGCCCCTGCGCCCCAAGGCGGCCCACATTCCAGCCGGAATGATTGATCACCCATGACACATAGCCGGAGCAGTCAAAGGATGTAGACGGGCTGGAGCCGCCCCACACATAGGGATAGCCGATGTATTTCTCTGCCTCCGAGAAAATAGCGGCGAATGTTTCATCGTCCAGATATTCCCCCGGAACCTCATAGCCCTCCGGCGGGTTGGTAATGTATTTGTCCACATAGGGGGAGTCGGGAAACAGGTCGGGACGGTTGCCGAGGGTGGACATATAGATGGAGTACCGGGACATTTGTTCCTCGCTCAACAGGGAAACAGGCAGGTGGGACAGGTTTTTGTTTTCCAGCGTCACATAGCAGATGTACCACGAATAGGGTTCATCGTCGCTGTCATAGCGTGTCTCCACCTCCACACGCTCCGTCAGAATATACTGGCGGTCAAAGAGCATTTGCAGGGAGCCCTCCACCTGTGAAAGCGTCCATTCCCCCTCATGGAGCGCCGACAGCAGGGAAATGAGCACATAGGGATCGTGTTCGATCTCGTCCAGATCGAAGTGGTACTCGTCATAATCGTGGGTGCTTTCGTAGGTATCAAGGTAGGTTTGCAGTTCTGCCTCCAGCCCGGCATAAGCCGCCTCCGCCCCTAAAATCGCCTCATCCTCAGAGGGGTAAGTGGTGGCTCCCAGCGCCCCGGCTCCGGCGTTGCCGATGGACACCAGCGAGGACGAACAGGACTGGAGCAGGACGATCACAAGGACACAGGCCAGCGCCAGCAGGCAGCCGACTGGATGGCGCTTCACAAACCCGGCGACCCGGGCTGTCAGCTTTTCCGTGGCGGCGGCTGTTTTCCCGGCGGCTTTTGCGCTCTGTTTTGCGGCCTCCTTCGCCCGCTTCTGGTATTGCCTTCTAAGCCGCTGTTTCTGCCAGTACCGGGTAAAATAGTTTTTGGAAAGCTCCGGGTGCTCCTGTGCGGCGGTGTGGAAATGATAATCCGCCGCCGCTTTCTGATACCTGGCCTCGGCCCGGCTGGCCGCCCTTGCCGGATGCTCCCGGACTTTGCGTTTTACAAACCGGGAGCCATGCCGCAGGACAACCTCCCCGGCAAGCTCCGAGCGGTGGGCCCCTTCCGTTCCTACATTTTCCTGTTCCACCTCGTAGAGCTTGCCATGCACAAAGCCGTGAACGCCCCATCCGGCGGCCCCCGCCGCCTTACGGATCGGGCCTTTTTGTTTGGGCGGCTTCTGCTTTGCCAGCTTTTCCCGGGCGGCCTCCCGTTTTTCGCCCCGCTTTTCCATGCGGAGCTTGGATGCCGCCGCTTGTTCCTGCTGGCTTTTCTGCCGGAATTTTGACTTTGGGACACTTTGTCCCGAAGTGCCAGCCGCCCCGGGCTCCTGTTCAGAGCCAGCCCCAAAAGCAGAGCCCTCGGGCTCGGCAGCCCCGTTTCCGGGTTCCGTATGCGTTTGGGCCTCCGGGCGTGGTTTATTCGGTTTTCGCTTCATTCTTCATATCCTCCGGTCGGGTGGTTAAGAGGTCATAGATTTCCCCCTTCGGGAACCGATCCACAAACGGGATGGTCACATTCCCGTAAAACAGCAGGCCCTCGCCGGAATTAGAGTGGGTAATGTAGGAAAGCTGGTGCTCGGAAATACCGAGCTGTCTTGCCAAAATCGCCCGGTCACTCTGCGCCTGCGAGAGCAAAATCATAAAGTCGGTGTTGTCCAGAATGTTCTCGATCTCCCGGCTGGCCAGAAGGTCTTTCACATTCTGCGTGAGGGCGCTGGGAACGCAGCCTTTCTTTCTCAGCATTTTCCACACCGCCACAAAATAGCTGGCGGTCAGCGGATCACGGAGCAGGACATGGAACTCATCGAAATAGCACCATGTCGCCACGCCCTCCCGGAAGTTGGTATCTACCGCCTGGGACACAAATTCATTTGTGATGTGCATGGCGATCTTGCGGAGGTTTTCTCCCATGTTTTTCAGCACGATACACACCACCCGGCTGTCGGTTTTCACATTCGTGGGATGGTTAAACAGGTTGAGGGAGCCGGTGCAGTAGAGCTCAAGGGCGGTTGCCACACGCCGGGCCTCGGGCTCCGGCTGTTTCAAGAGCTCCTCGTACAAGTCCTGCAAAAGCGGGGTTTTTCCCGTATCAAGCCCAAGGGCCTGTTCCCGGTACACCAGCCGCACACAGCGGTCAACAACTGTCTTTTCGATGGGCTGTAAGCCTTCCTTTCCGCCTACCACCAGCTCGCACAGGGAAAGCAGGAAATCCGCCTTCATGGAAAGAGGGCTCTCCCCGGCGGCCATGTTAAGCTCCACATCCATCGGGTTTAGGTGGTGGGGGCTGTCCGGGGCAATCTCGATCACCTGTCCGCCCAGCCTGCGAACCAGCGGGGCATATTCGCCCATCGGATCAACAATGATAATCCGATCCTGGGGAATGGTCAGAAAGACATTGAGCAGTTCCCGCTTTGCCGCAAAGGATTTTCCCGAGCCCGTAGAGCCGAGGTACATTCCGTTGGCCGACTTCAGCTTTTTGCGGTCAGCCATGATGACATTGTGGGAAAGGGCGTTCATGCCATAGTAGAGGGCCTGCCCGTCCATCCGCAGCTCCCTTGTCATAAAGGGGATAAAAATTGCCGTGGAGCTGGTTGTCATACCACGCTGGATCTCCACTTCGTTGTAGCCGAGAGCCAGCGAGGACACAAAGCCCTGCTCCTGTTGCCAGTCCAGCCGCTTGAGGGCGCAGTTGTATTTCTGTGCGATGCCGCCCACGGTAAACACATCGTTTTCCAGCCGCTGGCGGGTAGGGGCCATATTGACTACCGTAAAAGTCAAAAGGAACATTCTCTCGTTGCGGGACTGGAGGTCAGCAAGAAGCTCCGCCGCATCCTTGGAAAAGGTAATGAGGTCGGGCGGGAGAATGTCGGGATCGTACCCGGCCCGGACAGCCTTCCGCTGTTCCTCCACCTTCATTTTCCCGATGTCGGAGATTTTTCCCTTGATGGTTTTGATAGCCTTTAGCTGATCCACCGTCTGGATATGGAGGGTTACGGTCATTTCCGCATCCAGCTCCAGAATTTCCGCCAGCAGTTTATCCGAGAGCTCAGACGCTAAAATCTGCAAGTAGGAAACAGCGCCCCAATACTGGCCCACCCGGAACAGGCGGGAGTGCCGGAAGTCAAAGCTGTCCGGGGCGATATAGTCCTTGGTGCCGAGCCCCGTCTGCGGGATGTCCTTCCATGAAAAGCGGAACGGTTCCCGGTTGCCCGGATGCATCTGGCTGTGAAGCAGGGCCAGCCTTGCCCGCCCGTCCATCGGTTCACAGGGAACGCCCAGCCGCTTAAAGTTGCCCATCACATCGGCCTCCACACGCTCCAGACGGGGCCGGGCCTCCACGATCCCTCCGGCTGGGATGCCGAAAGTAATGTACTTGGAGCGTTCAATCCCGTTGTTAGACCGGGCGATCTGGTTTTTCAGCATCCCGGTAAATTCCTCCCGGACGCTGTTAAAATCATCATCCGCCTGGGGAATGTTTACCTTATAGCGGCTCCGGGAGTGGGAGCGGCGGTTGATAAAGGAAAGCTGGAACGGCAGGGAGCTGTCAAAGTAGTTGAGGAATGAGCTCCAGCCGCCAAAGATTGCAGTCTGATCCTCGGTGGATGCCACGGAATAATTGATGTCCTCATATTCCACGGTCTTTGTGTAGAGCCCGCCGGGGAGCTTGCATACCCCGTCCGGGTGCATCGCCACATAGGGGATCGTCTGCTGGGCGGACAGGGCCGCCCGGTTTTTAGCCTTTGCGGTTTTTCTTCCGCTGGTTGGATTTGCCTTTCGCAATCGCATCCTCCTTTCTCACAGCGCCCCGTCCGGCAAAGGGGGCGTAAATGTTTTGTGTCTGATAGGGCCTGACTCCGGGACGCAGAAACCGGGCCCGTATGATGTTTTTCAGCACCTTTTCCGCCGGGAGCCCGTCTTTTTCATACATGGCCAGAAGAAACGCCGGGAGCATCACGGCCAGCATAAGGAACATGGCCCCGGTATTACCGATAGAGCCCCGGGCCAGCAGATAGGACGGGATGCCTACCGCCGCCGCACAGCCAAAACAGATGAGCTGGCGCTTGGTAAGGTTTAGGGCCATTTTGGTTTTTACTTTTGACAGGTCGTTGGGTACATTCACATAGGGCATGGATCAGCCTCCTTTCCGGCCCCTTTAACCTCGGGACACTTTGTCCCAAAGTCCGGGATCGTGCTTTTCACTTCATTTCCCCACACCTCCCAGCCGGGCGGGGACTGTCTGGCAAAGAGCTCCACCCGGGGCAGGTCGCCCATAAGGGCCACGATCTTTTCCCGGGCCTCGTCCGGCTTTTTGCTGTGGGCTTCAATCGGGGAAATGATAAACTGATGGATATTTGCCGCCTGCCGTTTGGGATGGCCCCTGGTAGCCAGCAGGCAGATCTCCGCATTTCCCCTCGTCCAGAAGCCAAGGCCATAAAACCAACTGTCTGCCTTTTTATTCTTTTTCAGCCAGACAAAGGCCACCGACTTATAGCGGAAGCCCCACGCCTCTATGAGCCGCAGGGCCTCCGGGAGCTGGGGGAAAGTCGCCCACAAAAAAAGTGCGCTGTCCGGGGCGGCCAGATCAGCCACCGGGAGCGCACACAGCTCGTCAATCCCCATTGTGGGATAATGGTTTTCTGCCGCCCCCTGTACCTTACTGCGCTGGTACTGCCAAGGGGGATCGGCGTAAATGATAGAATAGTTTCCGATAGTCATACTCCTTTCTGCCCGGCTTTGACCGCCTCAGTAGCCAGCCGGATGCGTTCTGTAGCCGGGGCGTAAAAGGCCGGGGCGGTTTCAAAGCATACAAAGCGGCGGCCCGTATTGACAGCAGCCACAGCAGTCGTGCCGGAGCCAGCGCAGATGTCTGCCACCACCTCCCCGGGCCGGGTATAGGTTCTGATGAGATACTCGCACAGCTCCACGGGTTTCTGCGTTGGGTGGATGGTGCGCTGTACGGAAGAAAAGGCCAGCAGGTTTCCGGGGAAACGCAGGCCATCCTCTGATCCACTGCTGGAACGCAGGAATTTTCCATAGTTGGGGCTGTTGTCCCCCGTCCGGGAAATTTTCTTATAGGGCTTGCCCTGTTCAAACTGCGGATCGTAATAGGGCAATTTTTGATAAAACACCAGAATGTTTTCCGTCCGCTTTAGGGGAGCCCGCCTTGCGTTGAGAAAGCCAGTACACCTGCTTTTGTACCACACCCATTCATAGCGGAGCATAGAGAGGTTGGATGCCCCCAGCACCTTATCATAGGGGCATTGTGCGAAAAACAGCACTGCGCCATCCGGCTTGACAGCCCACTTGACCGCCTCCCACAGCTCCGGGAGCGGGAGCGGCACATCCCAAAAGTTCCGGGTAGTGCCATAGGGCGGATCGGTAAGGAGCATATCAACCGAGTGCTTCGGCAAAGAGCGCAGCCCTTCAATCCCGTCCATCAAAAACAGCCCCTCCGGGCAGGCTGGAGACTTCGGGACAATTTGTCTCGAGGTCACATCACCTGTCATCCCGGACCTCCTTTTTCTTTGCCGGGGCGGTTCGGGCGGCATTTTCCTTCCCGGCCTCCCTTGCGGCCTGTGCCATCTGCTCCTTGATCGGGGTGGGGCGGACTGCCTCGGCCCGGGCGATGAGCTTTTCCACCGCTGAATGGTACGCCTGGGCTCCCGCCGCATTGAGCCGCTCCTGGGTGGCCCGGTCATTGATCCGCACCGTGGAGCGGTAGCCCGTCCTGCTGGTGGGATCGGGTTTGCTGGGAGCCCCGAGGAAAATCCCGTTCTTACCATCCACCACCTTGAAATCGTCAATCACTACACCGCCATAGTTGACGCTGGCAAAGCCGATGAGCTTGCCCTGGGGCTCAATCGGGCGAACCGTGACTTCGATGGGAACAGCGGCCTCCTGCAAAATTGCGTCCGTCCGCAGCTTAACCGCCTCGTCCACCGTCACGCCTTTTACCTCGGCCAGTTCCGCAATCGGCGCATCGAACAGCCAGCGCCGCTCCTCGGCGGCGATCTGTTCCGGGGTTAATATGACATCCTTACTCAAAATTGTTTCCTCCTTTCCCGGCCTCGGGACAAATTGTCCCGAAGTCCGTCCGTTTAATGCGCCCCGAAGATGCGCTGGGCGATGCCGCCTGTCTTAAACAGCATGAAGCACAAAAGAACCGTATAGCCTACGGTTCCCCATATCGCTCCAATCGGATCGCCGCCTGTGGCGATGCCTTGGATGAGCACCGCATAGATCGCAACACAGACCAGTATGAGCATCCCTTGAAAGCCCACGGCGAACAGGGATTTTAGGTAGTTCTGCCCTGTGCCGCCCAGCTCCCGGTTGGAAAGCGTGGCAACGGGGAGAGGGGCCAGACTGGTCATTAAATATATTTCAATCATTCTTCCGTACACCAGAACGAAAATGATGATCCCCATGATCTGCATGGTCAGCCCGATCACAGAGGACTGGAGCCACAGGCCAAGGAGCGGCCCCAAGTCCATGCCCTCCAGCGTGGTTTCCAGCTCCGCCAGCATATCCGGCGTAATGTCGGTGGAGCCTTGGATGAGCCCCGCCGCATCCGCAATCACGCTCTGCGACACATCGAACACCGCCATGACAATATCAAAGGTGTTGGAAAGAATGAGGATGGCACAAGCGGTTTTGAATACCCATTTGTAGATATTCGCCACATCAAACTCGTGCATATTGTTCTTTTCCAAAAGCATCTGTATCAGCTCGTAGGTGGCAACAAAGGTCAGCACCAATCCGGCAATCGGCAGGATCACCGTTTCGGAAAGCTGGCGGATGAGGGAGAAAACCCCGGCGTTCCATGCCGCCGGGGTAGTCCCTACCTGTACCGCAATCTCTCCGACTTTGGCATTGACGGTATCAAAGAGCCCTTCGAGGTTCCCCATGATACCGCTGATCAACAGCTCTTTCAGCCAGTTCGTGAGCCAGTCGGTGAGAAAATCCATAAGCCCTCCTTAGAACAAGCCAGACAGCAGGGGGATCAGCGTGGTTCCCAAAAGGATGATGCCGCCGCCAGCCATGAGCTGCTTCATGCCCTGGCTTTTGGAACCTGGGTTGTCCGATCCATAGCCCTCCAGCAGATTGACAACGCCCCACACGCCAAGTCCAGCGCCGAGGGCTACAACAAGAGTCTGCAAAGTATCAATAGCGGAAGTGAAAAACTGCATAGAGCCTCCTTTTCTCCGGGGTATTCCCGGCCATGAAAAAAGCCGCCATTTCTGGCGGCAGGTTACATACTTCGGGACACTTTGTCCCAAAGCCCTATTTATGCAAAGGCGTCCGGATCGTCGATGTCATCATAATTGAGGATGTCCTCGTCCTCGCTTGTGAGCCCATCATCCGGCACAGCCACGGCATACACCTCACACAGCTCGTCCGGCCCGGGCCGCCTGCGGCGGTTAATGAGCCGGTCAAGGTCAAAGGCGTTTTTCTTTTTGTCGGCTTCAGCCGTATATCGGTAGTTCGGGTGCTTTTTCAAATCGTATTTCGGGGAATAGAACGGGGGCAGGCCCCGAAGCTGTAAAATGCACTTATCCCCGGGCATGGTCGCCAGTTCGCTGGGTGTCATCAGCTCCCGGCCCAGCCGCTGGGTATTTTGACTGTAGCTTTCCGACTGGCCACGGGAGC
>ERZ650307.2175-NODE-2175-length-10821-cov-4.932008_pt1 | contig 10821 bp, 7 predicted proteins | sample MGYA00376243_ERZ650307 | MGnify/ENA primary metagenome ERZ650307 (study PRJEB26733, sample SAMN07839242) | wastewater metagenome | biome: urban; feature: artificial channel; material: waste water | place: USA: North Carolina | collected 2016-03-31 ... | reverse complement strand
AAAGTTATTTTTATCAACTGAGACCGGTGATAATATCAAGCCTAATACGGTAAACGCAATTCTGAAGCCATATGGCATAAACCCACACAGCAGTCGGAAGACTGCGTTCACTGAAATGTGCATCAGTTTAATTGAGCAAGGCTATTCAAAAAAAGCGTGTCTTTTTATTGTGGGGGAGATTGCAGGTCATAGTATTAAATCTGAAGGCAAAACAGTCGAACGGCACTATGTAAACGCCATGGAAATGAGGAATGGGGCTATTCCAAATACAGTTGAGCTGCAATACCAACTCAAGAAGGCGGAAATTAAACTTAAAAAGCAAGAGCTTAAGCTTGAAAATCTGGAAAAGGAGTTATCAAATTATCGTCGTGATTAACTTGCTATTCGGTATTTGTTGACAGCTACATTTGTATATTCTCTTAGACTGAATAGAAGTAAGATCCACTGCCAACCCCCAAATTAATACAATTTTGATTAATAAAAAAATCCTAAAGTAAACATCGTCATGTCAAATAAAAAACATCGTCATGTCAAATAAAAAACATCACCATGTTGCTTTTAGTCGTTTGTAGTCTAGATACGGATGAACAAGAGCCTAATGCTAGCTCCTATGATTAGTTGACCACATTTCACTGATTTTTTGTGCAATATCATGCTGTACATAATGAAATATCTGAGCCGCATCACCTTGGAACGAGCAACTTAATAAGGTCTGATCTGACAACGTTTTCCAAAAACACAAAGCCAACGGTAAAACCTCATTCCAAGGCAAATTAGATAAATCAGTATCAACTGTAATGATAAAATTTTTCTGTTTATCAGAAGCAACATAAGCCATCGGTAACTGGTCATATGCAGGAGTCAAAACAAAAGGCGTGTAGCCATTATCGAAGAATGACAGGTTGCCTGAATGCATATCACTGTTCGCAATCAAACGCCCAAAACAAAACAGACGCTCAATAGTATGTAATGATCTGGCTTCAACAATGCCCTGCTCTACTAATTGTCTTGCAATCACAGGCCAACGTTGATCACGACTTCCTACAAATTCCATATCTAATGCTTTCAGAGATACAACACCACGCCGCGTAGACCACCCAACACAATCAAAACGACGAATGATTAAAAACTGGTAATGACCTTCTCGGAAAAGTGTTGTTTGTGCAGCGCTGATACCTGCATCATTCAAAATAGACAACGCTACATGCTCTGCGATCAATAAGTCAGCTTGGCGTTCTGTTTCTGCAAATTTGACAATGCAGTGCCCCACCTGTTCTATGTAGCAACAGAACTTAGGTTGTTCACCAGAAATCAGGGTATGACAAATCACTTTCGATTGATCAGCTAGCAGCGACAAATCAGTGAGAGATACTGGATCATCATGGACAGTTTGATATCGAACTAAGTCCTTATCCCCAACTAGTAAATTACCAATTGCATCCACTGGATATTCAGCTAAGAGACGAAGCACAATTTCATCTGACCAATCTCGTGGCTCAGCCGAAAATGCTGAGTTTTGTTTCAAGATTTGTTTTGCATAAACACGTCCGGCAAATCCTTGTGGTACACGATCGAACAACCACCACGGTAGAATTTCAACGTGTTCATAGATACTTGCTTGTGTTGCCGGAGTTATTCGATAGACAGGCGTATTCATAGCTCGTTTGCATCATCAATCAGATTAACACAGCAGTCGAAAGACTACGTTCGCCGATCGAGAAGCTACCAAGGGAGAGTATCAATGTGATCAATGAGCTTTGATTTAGCATCTGTGGTTACCTGAAAAATTGACGTTGCCATATCAGCATCCCAATAAAATCATCTGATCACCATACACAAATAAGAAAGATATAGTAGTATGGTCTTTACCAATTACAAATGACTAATTGGTGATTTAAGCTGTTTTGAAATGTAAATCCTCCTTTATATCTGGCACGCATTTATGCTAGTTTTCCTTCTCTAGTGCGAACTAATATCTCGAGTTTCTTCTGCTAAAGAGGAATAACCTGTCGCTTGGGATCCATACCGTTTTCAGGCTACTGAACAATATTTCCATTGGTTAATTGTCTGTTATTCATTTAAATACAGTTCTGCCATTCCATCTAAACGACTTTTCACTTCTTTCCAATTTGGCATGACACTGGTTAATAAACGCCAAAACCGTTCACTGTGGTTATGCTCTGCAATATGACATAGCTCATGCAAGATCACATAGTCGATACACTCTTTGGGCGCTTTCACTAAGTGTGGGTTGAGCATCAAATTCCCTTTAGTAGAGCAGCTACCCCATTGTTTAGTCATGGGCAGTACGCGAAAACTTGGAATGCCATCAACCCAAGTTGCTTGTGGTAACAGTACTGATAACCGCTCATGGAATATATGTTCAGCTCGGTCTTTGTACCATGTCGCCACCAGTGCTTTTACCAGTGCGGTTTTGTCTGCGTTAAATTGCCTTAATGTGACAAGTAACTTGCCTCGATCCATTTTTATCTTGGGAGAAGCGTCATTATCCTCGATTACCTTCAGTACATAGCGACGACCTAAATAGAACATCATCTCGCCACTGACGTAATTCAATGTCTGAACGTATTCAAGGTGGTTTCGGAACTGTTTCAGTGCTTCATAAATCCATTTCGCACGTTTCATTACGGCTTGATGAATGTCTTCCCGTTTTGAATCATCAGGAGCAGTGATGACAATTTCACAGTTCGGATGGACTTTGATCGTGATATTTCTTTTTTTCCCTTCTGCGTAATTTTTACGGATCACTTCGTAAGTGACAGCCTCATCGCCATAGATGAAGCTGTATTCCTCTTTTTTTCCCTCGTCAGAACTTACCGAAGTCATTGCTTATAGCCTGCAATGCCTAAACGAGTGATTTGGATAACATCAGCAATTATTGATTGTGCCTTATCCATCCCAATCGCTTTAAAAAGGACAGGAAGTAATGCGAGCCGGATTTTATTTTCAATTTCAGATGGATTGATCGAAAACTCTGCTACTGCATTTGTCACGATTTCATCCACTTGGATCGCAAAATCAAAGCGTTCTTGTTCTGATAAATCATTCTCTGATTGATGTTTTATGAACAGTCCGTAGTAAGCCTGAACATGGCGTTTGATTTTGGGCGATAGATTAGCGAATCGATCTGCCGGAATACCTTCCACTTTTCGCTCTTTGACTTGCTCTTCAAAATCAGCAAACAACAGATATTGCTTCACTGGCGCATCAAACATCTCTTTGGCTGCGGCAATGGCTTTTTTGAGCAGATTGGAAAAATACTCTTGAGCATAGGGGTCGTCTGCCAGATCTTGCTCGATCATTTTGGTGACGCGACCAGTGATGGTATCCCTTTTATTTCGGGCCTCATCATCGCTCATCTCTTCAGGATTAGGGGCTTTCCCCATATTGCCGACAAGATAAGCGCCTTTCGATTCTTGTATTTCTACACCGCCTATATGTTTGTCTAATAATGCACGGATGTCTTCAGCATATTCATCGTAATTGATGGTTTCTTCCGCATCTTCTCTGACTTGCTTGCGTAAGTCCGACATTGATTTCAGCGTCTTTTTATATAAATCACGCTTATCGTCAAAGCTCTTATCATCAAAATAAGTGGCTGATTGCAATGCTACTTTCAGGCAGTTCGCAAAGGCTGTTAACGCAGAATAAAATTCATTGCGCTTTTTGAGGTTGGTGTCGGTGAGTTGCCCATCAATCGTATCAATTTTCGGAGCCAGTGCCTGACGCAAAGCCTGACCATCTTGTTTGTTCTTCACATCTTCGAAAATTGCCCATAGATCACTGTAGAGACCAGGCAACTTTTTATATTCGGTATCGACCCGATTGTAGAGACCTTTGAGGTCATCAATATCAAAGCCGCCTTTGATCCGTTCTTCCAGCTCTTGATAGTTTGCAATCGATGCATCGAGTTCTTTTAGAATACCGCGATAGTCGATCAGATAACCAAACTGCTTCTTCGCATGTAAGCGGTTAACTCTGGCAATCGCCTGAATGATGTTGTGATCCCGCAGTTGCTTATCAATATAAAGTACGGTGTTTTTCGGCTCATCAAAGCCAGTGAGCAGCTTATCGACCACAATCATAATGTCTGGGCCATCATCACGGCTGAAGGCTTCAATGATCTGCTTGGTGTAGGCTTTTTCGTCCATACTACCCACGTTTTCTTTCCACCAGACCTGAACCAGATCTTTGCTTTCTTCATCAACGGTATCATGGCCTTCACGAGTATCAGGCGGTGACATGGCGACAACCGAGGTAACTTTACCGATTTTATCGAGTAGTTTCTTATAGCGGATTGCAGAGGCTTTGGAATCACAGGCCAGTTGACCTTTCAGCCCCTGTTGTTTGAAGTTCAGGAAATGATCGGAAATGTCATAAGCAATCAGCTCTAAACGCCCTTCAACCTGATAAATTTGCCCTTTTTGAGCAAATTTTTTCTTTAAGTCGGTACGTTGTTTCTCGGATAACTTATCGGTGAAACGATCAAACCATGCATCAATTGCTTTGTCGTTCGTGCAAAGTTCGGGAATGCGTTCTTCATACAACAGCGGTGTCACCGTTTTATCTTCAACAGCTTGTTGCATGGTGTATGAGTGGATGATCTTACCGAACTTGTTTTCAGTCTTATCATCTTTCAGCAATGGTGTTCCGGTAAAACCAACGTATGCGGCTTTAGGGAGAGCCTGCTGCATACGAATGTTGTTCTCACCGTTCTGGCTGCGGTGGCCTTCATCAACCAGCACAATAATATCAGGGCTATCATTGAAGCATTCTTGCAACTCGATAGCTGTGCCAAATTTGTTAATGATTGAGAAGATAATTCTCTCATTCCCATGACCAATTTGTTGAGCAAGGCGGCGGCCTGTGGTTGCGATGGAATCTTTCTTATCTTTATCAGAAAGTGCGCCACCCGATGCAAAGGTTCGTGCAAGCTGATCTTCTAAATCAACCCTGTCTGTCACAACAACAATGCGACACTTTGCCAGCTCTTTCTGCCAAATTAGTGCCTTGGCTAAGAAGACCATCGTGAACGACTTACCTGAACCGGTCGTGTGCCAGATTACACCAGTATTTCTTGCGCCTTTTTCATCGAATGATGTAACCCGTTCAATCAGTGCTTTGATACCAAATACCTGCTGATAACGGGCAACAATTTTGCCTGTTTTCTTATCAAATAAGGTAAACAGGCGAGTCATGTCTAATAAACGGTCTTGGCGTAATAACGACACTAATAAACGATCTTGATCGGTCACAACCAAATCACCGCCAGCAAGCAGCGATAAATATTCATCACGAACCTTTGCTGGGCGATGGTTAAACAGCAGATCAAGTTTGTCTTTTGGAAGCGGTGTATTTTTTAAACGGGAAAAAGTCTCGTCAGTGATTTGTTCTTCTTTCCATTTTGCCCAGAACTTTTCAGGCGTACCACATGTGCCATACAAACCTTCATAGCCATTAATGGAAAGCAGAATTTGGCTGTAAGCAAATAGATGAGGAATTTCATCGACTTTCTGATTACGAATATTTTGTGAAATGCCCTCAGAAACCGTTGGTTTACCTTCATGAGAGGAATCTGGGCGTTTAGCCTCAATGACCACCCAAGGAAGGCCATTCACAAAACAGACAATATCAGGAATGCGTTTGCCTGTGCCGTGAGTGTTTTGAACCTCCATCTCTTCAGTGAAGTGATATTGGTTATTTGAAGCATCTTCCCAGTCAATAATTTGAATGGTTGGCGTCACTTTATTGCCATCAATGAACTCCGTCACGCTGATGCCATACGTCATCGCATTATAGAGCTTTTCATTGGCAGCTTTTAACCCAGTGTTCATTGCAGGGTTTGCTAGTTCGTGAATGATTTTATCGATGCCATCTTCAGACAGAACATGCTCTTTTCCCATAAAGGAATAAGTTTTCTGCTTGAGCAAATTGCGTAATACATTTGGCAAAATGACCGAAGACAGTTTGCCTCGCCAAACTAGGCATTGTTCAGGCGGAATGAATTCATAACCAAGATTTGTTAACAAAGTCAGTGCTGGAATTTTTGCGCTGTGTTCTTCTTGGAAATTGGGTAGCGGTTCTGACATTGTTTCGATTTCCCTATCCTTTATGCTCATCTTTCAGCATGGCCCTCAGTGCTGCGATATTTTCTTTTGCGCCTTCTGCCTCTTTGAGGCGACGACGCTGGTTTGCATAATCATCAAACACTTTTTTCGCTTTTTCGTCGGCGGCTTTTCTCGTGATATGCCCAGCGCCTTGCAGTATGTCACGGTCATTAAATTCAAGAAATTGATCTAGTTTGTTGTTCCAGTCTTGTAAAAAGACCTGTTTACGGCGCAACGCCTGATCTTCTGCAAAATCGAGCCACATATTGACGATGCGGTTTAACTGCTTAATTTCATCTTCATACAGATAGTTTTTGGCAATGGTTACATCGGTTTTACGCACTTCATCGCCTTTGAAACTGGTTAAACCCATATTCGGCGCACTGGCATCGGCTCGGCTGGCAATCAGTTCTGGGGCAGTTTTTCCTGTGGCAGCAAAGTGCAGTTTATTCTGTATGGTTTGAAAAAAGAGTGTGGTCTCTTGATTAGAAGGTTCGTAATCAGCAGCCATAGTAAAGATCTCTTTTACCCGCAGATAGACGCGCCGTTCGCTGGCACGAATATCACGAATGCGTTCAAGCATTTCATCGAAATAATCGGGAACCGCAGAATGGCCGACAGGCGGATTTTTTAACCGCTCATCGTCCATGGCAAAGCCTTTGATCAGATATTCTTGCAAGGTTTGCGTTGCCCACTGGCGGAACTGCGTGCCACGCGTCGAACGAACGCGATAACCGACCGAAAGAATAACAGGCAAGCTGTAATGCCGGATTTTGCGTTGAACCGTTCGATTACCTTCGCTTTGAACTTGTAAGTAATCCTTACAAGTTAAATTTTGTACAAGTTCACCTTCTTCATAAATCGCTTTTATATGCTGAGTAATCGCTTGTGAACTAACCTGATAAAGTTCAGCCATTGCTGCTTGTGATAACCACAAAGTATCGGCTTCAAAACGGCATTCCACCCGAGTGCGGCCATCCGCACTCTGGAAAAGAACAAATTCGCCTTGTGGTGCTTGAGGTAGGTTTTCATTCATTACGCTACCTCCTTCGCATCTACTTTCACCCGTCGCTTACCTGTCAACAACTGCTGCATAAGTGCCTTTTTCTCTTCTTTGAGGTGAGCGAGTTTGGCTTCTATAAGCTCGATTTCTTTATCGGTAGCAGTCAGGACGGAAGCGATTTTTTGTTGTTCTTTAATACTTGGTAAAGAGAAATGAGCCTTATTTATTCCATCTACAGAAAGTCCAAAACGGGTTGCACCTGTAGCTAAAGTAAAAAAGTAATACCGTGTTTTAGGTATCGAAAATAAATAGTTAATAAAGGCCCCATCTGCAAGTTGCTTATTTGTTCTCACGATAGCTAGATGATACCCACACACAACGCCTTTCAACTTTTCGCTTACAAGAGCGGGAATAGCTATATCACCAGGAGTTTCGGAATCTTTAGTTATAACGACATCATCTATTTGTAAGGTGAATTTTTTAATCTCTGCTTGTGTCGCAGTAGCTTTCATAAAAGAAAGCTTATTAGTTATTCTCATGTTGTAGTAAACATCGGTGTAGTTACAAAGTGCAACTGGAGTTTCGCCTTCGATAGATTTTTTATCTACTGGACTAACAATTACCTGAGAAAACTCATTCAAATGTTTATCTTCCCAATCCCCCTCAAACACCATTCCCGTGTCAGGATTCACCAACCGTTTTTTCCCCGTCAATAACTGCTGCATCAGGGCTTTTTTCTGTTGCTGGCTGGTTGCAATCAAACGTTCGGTGGTTGCAATCGCTTTATCCCAAGTGGAGAGGATCTTGGCGATTTTGCGTTGTTCTGGAAGGGGGGGAACTGGAACAATGATTTCCTGAGTTAATTTCGTATTAAATACTCCTTGTGCTCCGCCAGCAGCCCCAGAATAGATTTGGTTTTTCCCCATCGGAGAAAGCAAAAAATAAGTATAAAAATCAGCGTCAGCAGAATTTACATCTTTGGTTTTAATGATTATTGCATTTGCCATATTCGCAAGACCACTAATACCGTTAGCCTTACATACCATACCTAAGTTAGCACCAACACGAGCTATTAGAATATCGTTATTCGTTATCTGAGATTTCTTGTTTTTTTCATTGAATTCATGAGTTACATAAAGGTGCTCTGAATGTCGGAAATAACCATCTCTGATATTTAATGTTCGATAAAAAGGTACACCCTCTTCTGCGCGACAATAGTGGTCATTTACGTTGCCCACGTAACCTACGACAATCTTGGGGTAAACTTTACCTAAAGGTTTGCTAAGCCAATCAGAGGGGTATTTACTCATAACCCAACTCCTCCAGATAACCCGCCATTTCTGCTTCTAGATCCGCCAGTTCACTTTGCAGCGCCAAACGTTCTTTACGCACCGCCATCAAATCGATCTCTTCCTCTTCCTCAAAGGTATCCACATAACGCGGGATATTGAGGTTGTAGTCGTTTTCTCGAATTTCTTCGAGAGTGGCAAGGTAAGCATATTTCTCGATATTCCCACCATTGCGATAGGTTTCGACTATTTTCTGAATATTTTCTTCAGTGAGCTGGTTTTGATTTTTACCTGATTTGAATTCGCGGCTGGCATCGATAAACAACACGTTGTTATCAATTTTTTGTTTTTTGAAAATCAGGATGGCAGCAGGAATTCCTGTACCGAAGAAGAGTTTTTCTGGAAGACCAATCACCGTATCAAGCAGGTTTTCGTCAATCAGTTTTTGGCGAATGTCTTTTTCAGTCGAACCTCGGAATAACACACCATGCGGCACAACCACCCCCATACGACCAGTCTCGGGTTTCAGGGTTTCAATCATGTGAGAGATAAACGCATAATCGCCTTTGGTTTTTGGTGGTACACCTCTGAGGAAACGGCCAAAATGATCGCTTTTAGCATCTTCCTCGCCCCATTTATCAAGTGAGAATGGCGGGTTCGCTGTGACTACATCGAAATGCAGTAAACCACCGTTATTATCGAGCAATTTCGGGTTACGGATAGTGTCTCCCCATTCGATACGATGATTGTCTTCCGAATGCAGGAACATGTTCATTTTGGCTAACGCCCATGTCGAACCAATCGCTTCCTGACCATAGAGCGCATATTTTTTTGAGCCATTGTTGTTCTTCTGAATCTGTTTCCCGCATTTCATCAACAGAGAGCCAGAACCACAGGCAGGATCGCAGATTGAATCGCCTTCTTGCGGCTCAAGCAAAATCGCCAGTAGGTCTGAAACTTCTGCGGGGGTATAGAATTCGCCAGCCGATTTACCGCTGTTCGCTGCGAAATTTTTGATCAGGAATTCGTAGGCATTCCCAATCACATCTAAAGTACCGACACGGCTAGGGCGTAAATTCAGGGTTGGTTTTCCGAAGTCTTCCAGCAAATGACGTAATACATCATTTTTAGATTTTTCATCGCCCAGTTTATCGCTGTTAAAGCTGATGTCCTGAAACACACCTTTGAGTTTGATGTTGGCTTCTTCAATGGCATGAAGAGCTTTGTTGATGCGTGAGCCGTTACCTGGTTCATAACGCACTTTATACAAATCCCAAAATGAGCAATCTGCCGGAATTTTAAATGACTGACTCTCAAGCATTGCTGCAATCAGCTCAGGGCTGTCACCATATTCCTTTTGCAGTTCTTCAACTTTGTCCTGATGTACATCTGATATGTATTTCAGGAACAACATGGTGAGGATGTAGTCTTTATACATCGATGGGTCAACAGTGCCACGGAACGTATCACATGCGTTCCAGACTGCTTTGTTAATTTCGTTTTGATCAATTGGTGTATGTGGCATTTCATTCCGCCTTTAAATTTCTGATGAGTTCATTAATTCGGTAGCAATTGCATTTAATTGCTGTTGTCGGTTGTTGATAAGCTTATAAAGCAAAGCGTTTTCTTTGAGGCTGGCGCTGTAAAGTTTTGCGATAGTGCGTTGAGTTTGGATGTCAGGTAAAGCGATGGGTGCAGAGGCCAGCACCGCTTTACGAATACTGATTTGCATACTGCCTTCGGCGCTTCGCTGAAAATATTGTTGCAGAGGCATTTGATTGAGCTGCCATGCGATAAAAAGTGGATCGACCAAATTAAGCCACCGAGGTTTGAGGTGCAATAAGAACAAACTCGGCGCACAGGTCGTGCGTTCTAAGTCTTTATCTACAAAGCAGGCAATATGCCTAGCTCCTTTACCTATAAACAAGATATCACCTTGTTTCAGCCAATCGGCTTCTCGTTTACCAGATAATTCAGTCACGATTAAATCATCACAACTTAACTCACCCAATTCGGAGATATCTTTGGCCTGAACAGCCCTCACGCGGCCAGTCGGTATGCTTTGAATTGCCCCTCTGAATGGATAACCCGCTTGAATCACCACAAGCTCAGAAAGCGTCACAAATTTTGAGGATCGAACAAACTTCACCATTGCCGTAAACCGAGTATTTGTTTGTGAGGTCATTGTGCCTGTTTTTAGGACTATTGCAATCATTTCTGCACCATGCGAATGGTGCAATAAAAAATAATCATTGACAGCCATTCTAGAGTGATTTATTTTTTATTGCAGTAACAAAATGATGCGTTGGTGGCTTATGCAAAGAATCTGATTGAGGGTTATGTGGTTATCGTCAAGGTTTACGCGACAACTATCTTGAAAAACGCCGAAGTAACTTGGCTG
>ERZ650307.2171-NODE-2171-length-10827-cov-18.535834_pt1 | contig 10827 bp, 11 predicted proteins | sample MGYA00376243_ERZ650307 | MGnify/ENA primary metagenome ERZ650307 (study PRJEB26733, sample SAMN07839242) | wastewater metagenome | biome: urban; feature: artificial channel; material: waste water | place: USA: North Carolina | collected 2016-03-31 ... | reverse complement strand
AACCGTTTTTCCATTTCTGGAGCATAACGCTGAACCCAACGATAAATTGTACTGTGATCCACATTTATGCCTCGTTCAGCGAGCATTTCTTGAAGTTCACGATAGCTGATGCCATATTTACAATACCAACGAACAGCCCAAAGAATGATTTCACCTTGAAAGTGCCGACCGTGGAAGGGATTCATCTGCTGTATCTCGAAATAAATAAGATATTTAGCTTATCATGTCAGCCTATTTGCAACAGTGCCTTGGTTGGCACGTCTGGTTGCCGCCATATCCACAGGGAAATCCGAAAGCTTCCCACTATTGATGGTTACTCCAAACACTTGCTTGATGATGGCAACCCGCGTTGCCTCGCTTTCCATCGAATTAAAAAGGATGGTCAAGAGTTTGCATTGATAGAAGTGGATACTTCCGACAACAAGAATAAGTTATCAACGCTGCTGTTGAAACAGCAGGATGTGTTGTTTGATTGGGAACGAACAATCCGAGAACTGGAAATTAGGTTATTAAAAAGCTCCTTGGTTTGGCCAAGCAAATTTCTTAAAAAGATATTCGGCAGTGGATTTAAACGCGTTTCTCATCCAAAGTCCCCATCCGAAAGCAAATCGTTGTTGGACCAAGAGACGATCCTTCGTTGGGCTGAAAGGGTTTGTGGAGACATGGATTAATATCAACAGTGTGATTACTGAGCAGAACGCACTACCCTCACGCAAATGGAATAATGAGCAAGATGATTGCCAATCTGTATGAGGTGTGATAGAACGTTCATGTCGAAAGAGTGCAGACCGGATGGTAGCCCGGTCACTACCTACGCAAAGGTGGCAACTCTCCCTCTTTTGGGTATCCGCGACACCAGAACCAGCTTTTTTGCTGGGCTTTTGGTGTGTCTGCGGGAATCCCAACCTCTTGTTGGCACACCTTCTTCAACTACTTGTAACTGAGAGGTGTTCGCCCATGAACCTTACATCAAATACTATTCTTATCACTGGCGGTGCAACTGGTATTGGCTTTGCGTTGGCACAGCAACTTTCTGATCGGGGAAACCTCGTTATTATCTGCGGGCGAAACGAAGCAGCGCTACGCAAGGCACAGGTAGCAGTGCCAACTTTAATCACACGTGTCTGCGACGTTACCGATACTGAGAGTCGCCAATCAATGGTCGAATGGCTAAAAACCGACCATCCTAATCTCAATATTCTCATCAACAATGCGGGTGTTCAGTACCATCGTGATTTTAACCAAGATCCTGCTGGAGAATCGCTTGATCAAGAGGTGGCTATTAATTTAACTGCCCCCATCCATCTGATTATTGAGTTATTGCCCCTCCTCAAGCAGCAGGAACAGGCTGCCATTATTAATATCAGTTCAGGCCTTGCCTTTTCACCGATGGCGGATGTTCCAGTTTATTGCGCCACAAAAGCAGCGATTCACTCCTTCACTCTCAGCCTTCGTCATCAGTTGAAATCGACAGGTGTTCGGGTCGTAGAAATTGCTCCGCCTATCGTCGACACTGGTCTTGGTGGCGGTACACGCAGTGAAGGAACATCCAACCGCATGATGGTCACACCGGAAGAGTTCGCTACCGAAACGATGGCTCAGCTTGAAGCAGGCCAGAATGAAGTTCTTGTGGGCGTTTCAGTCGATACGCGACGCTTAGGCGAGGCTCTGTTTGAACGAATGAATAATCGATCTTAAACAGTCCGAGGCCCGCTGTGGCTGTAGCCACAGCGGGCCTAATACCCAGGTTGGCTGGGTGCCAAACAGGATAAATTAGCAGGCGGTTGAGGAGTCATCTCATGACTATTTTAGCAGTAGGCGCTGCGGGTACGTTGGCTGGAGAAATCGTGCCAGCGCTTGTTCGCCGTGGTGCGATTGTTCGTGGACTTGTTCACAGACCAGAGCAAATGCAATTAGCAAAAACGCGTGGAGCATCGGAAGTCGCCATTGGTGATTTATCTGATCCCGCTAGCCTAGATGCGGCGATGGAAGGAGTCGAGGGGGTCTTTCACATCGGCCCTGTTTTCGCTCCAGAAGAGGTGCAATACGGTAAAAATATCATTCAGGCGGCACAGCGTGCCGGTGTGCGGAAATTGGTGTTTTCGTCGGTAATACACCCTGTATTAAACTTGCCTAACCATGCTGCCAAGGCATTGGTCGAAGAAGTGTTGGTCAATTCTGGACTGGAATACACGATCCTTCATCCAACCATGTTGTATCAAAACTATGCCGCGTCGTGGGATCGGATTGTTGAAACAGGTATCTTGGCTGAACCATGGTCCGCTGACACCCGCTTCAGCCGCGTAGATTATCGCGATGTTGCAGACGTGGCGGCTATTGCGCTGACTGAGGATCGTTTAGCATTTGGAACCTTCGAGCTATGCGCTCCCGATATTCTAACTCGTCATGGTGTGGCTGAACTCCTGAGTCAGGTTCTTGGTAAGAAAGTTGGCTATGCCACGCTTGATCGCAACAAATTGGGTAATGTGCCGAAGGACATGCTTACCATGTTTGAGCACTATGACCATAGCGGCCTACTGGGTAATCCTCTCACTCTTCGCTCTATTCTTGGGCGAGAGCCGCGGACACTTCGGGCTTATTTCGAAGAGTTGATGCATATGTTCAGGTGTGAGTGAGAGTAAAAGCTGTAGCTGAATACTCCGTTTTTTCGGATTAAGGAGGTCTACTCCTATTATTAAGGACACATCTACAAAAGGTATGACAGCCTATAAGGAGTGTTCGGAACTAAGTGAAGCAAATTCAGTTGTCGTGAAGTATTAAAACACCATGTTGAGTATTTGCTAGAAATTCATCATTTCCCCTAAATCGGATGAATTATTCCCATCGGAACTTTTAGGCTTTGTGAGTAATATGTAATCACTTGATTAATTTTATCTCTGGGTCTATTCAGGCTCCGTGTTGAGTACTGGTCAGTAAAGGTTAGGCAATGTCGCAATCAAAAATATCGATGAATCAACGTTTTCACATTGGAAGAGTCTTTGGCGTGTTTTCAGCACTAGCGTTAGCGTTGGTGATATTGGTTGGCCTCATCGGATGTTCAGGGTTGAATACCACTGAACAAGACATTCATTCTTTAGCATTTAACATTTATCAACAACAAACCATTAGCGATGTAAAGGCACATCGAGTGTTTCAGCAGATGGCACAAGAAGATGAGCTGATTTTCAACTCCCCGAATGAATGGACACCCAAACATATTCCGGAAGGAAGCAAACCAACTAAGGGAATATTGCTGGTACATGGATTAGGTGATTCCCCTTGGTCGTTTAGTGATCTTGCAGTGGCATTATCGGAACAAGGCTATTTAGTCAGAACGGTTTTATTGCCTGGGCATGGAACGTCTCCTGATGATATGTTGGATGTGAGTGCTGAACAGTGGCAGGAAGTTGTACATCAACAAGCGAAACAACTAGAGAAGGATGTTCCAGGAAAGGTGTACTTGGGAGGCTTTTCGACAGGAGCAAATCTTATTCTTGACTATGCCTATCAACATCCTTCTATTGCGGGTCTTGCATTATTTTCTCCGGGTTTTAAAAGTAGAGTGCCGTTTCAGTGGATAACGCCAGCGTTGTCAAAGGTGAAGCCATGGTTAATGACTCCTGACAGTGATGTTGATATCCAAACACCAGTGCGTTACATGACAGTGCCTACCAATGGATTTGCACAATATTATCGAACCAGCGTGTTAGCTCAAAAACTCCTTGAAAAACCTTATGACAAACCTGTGCTGATAGTGGCGACTGAGCACGATTCGGTGATAGATATGCCATATCTTTTAGAAGTGTTCCAACACAATTTTACCAATCCTAATAGCCGATTTATTTGGTATGGAAAATTGCCTGTTGAAGCCTCAGATACTTCAAGAATACTAGTTCGAACGGATAGAATCGACGCGCAGCGTATCAGTCAATTTTCACACATGGGAGTGCTGTTTTCACCAGATAACCCGCTGTACGGAAGTCAGGGACAATTACGTATTTGTTTTAACAATATGAACGCTGAAGAAAGAAAGGCGTGTGAAAATGGCTCGCCGTTGTGGTTTTCTGCCTGGGGGTATCATGAAGAGGGAAAAGTACACGCCAGATTAACATATAACCCCTATTTTTCATGGCAAAACGCTGTCATGTTTGATGTGTTAGGCGGCTAAAGGTTCAGATAAATTCATCACTTTCGATATTTTTAGGGAATTAAATCGCTGCCATTTTAATCGGTACTCTCTAGAATATTAATCATACGATTAATTAAGTAATGAGAGCCAGATTTATGTCTGATGAACATTCAGCTCAAAATGTTCCTTTGGAACAAAAAAAAGTGGGTCGACCTACTGGCGGTGAAAGTGACGCTCGTAAAAGACTGATTGACGCTTCTCGCCAGTTGTTCATTCGACTTCCTTACGAAAAAGTCTCTACTCGCCTGGTTGCAGAGCGGGCGGATGTCAATATCGCACTCATTCGTTATTACTTTAAAAATAAAGCTGGCTTACTCGAAGCCATGTTGCAAGACACCTTTGCACCCATGAGTGAATTTATACGCAAAGAATCTCGCGACTCCTTCAGTTTTCAGACCAAAATGCGTGTCTACTATCAGATGATGACCCCACATCCTGGTTTTCCTCGTCTTATTGCTCGATTGATGGACCGCCCTGAAGGGGACGAAGCAAGAGATGTTCTCATAAAGCACATGTCGAGTTTTGTTCTACCGGTTATTCAATTAACTAACAGCCAACTTCCAAACTTGAAAGAAGGCGTGGATATTGATCTTGCCCAATTGAGTTGTATCAGCTTGATGATATGCCCTTTTTTACTCCCTGATACGGCTTTCAAATTAATGAATATGGAACGTAATGAAGCGAGCCTAATGGCTTTGCTTGAACATAATGTGAAGTTGCTTGAGCAGGGTATTTTAAAGCAGAGCGAGGAAGATTTATGAGCCGCTTTAGTAGACGATGGTTATTCATTCCAGCGGCTTTAGTGGGGGGCGTTATTTTTGTATTTGCTATCAACAGTAAATCAACGCCCGAATTAAAAGCCGTCCAATCTAAAGAGCGATTAGTGGATGTTATTTCTCTAAGCAAGCAAAGTTTAGCACCACTGGTGGTTGGGTATGGTCGCGTTACCCCAAAAACTGAGTGGCAGGGAATTGCAGAAGTGTCGGGACGTATTATCTACATTGCTCCTGAGTTAGAGCGGGGAAGAATTGTGCCCGCAAACACACTTTTGCTGAGAATTGATCCTTTGGATTATGAGTTAAGTCTCGCGCAGTCTGAATAACACTAAATATAAAAAAAATGGAAGAATAATTTACTAAGTTATTGTTTTTAAGTTGATCCTTGTTTTATATGGGGGTGATAATAACTTCTGATTACTAGTTTTTACCTTAAATATACCGATTGAAAGATTCATTTAAAGGCTATGAATACATGAGTTTTACAGTTTGGCTAGGTCAGCATGAGTACTTTTCACAAGATTTAAGATCGACCATGAACGTGATTAAGTTATAGGGGATTGATGAAATAGTTTTTATGAATTTCTGGCTTTCTGGGCTGATTTTATCAAATTCATGTCTATGCAAAATTGCGACATATTTCTCGTGCTGGTAGTTATCCAGAGTTTGGTCTGCATCTATCCATAGTGCAGACCTTTTTTTGGTGACAGTTTTTTCTTAGTGATTTTCGATCTGGATGTAGTGATTTCACGTTTGCAGAATATATCTTGGCGGTGATCCATCTAATATTCGTGATTATAAAGAGAGCTAATTCACAGGTTCTACAGATTATGTAGCGACTAACTATATCAAAGTCTATTTGCAGTTGATGGTTGGCGCTTAGTTTATATTTACGCTTAGGTTTCAGTTAAAAAATCAATATTCTGTTGAATCCGTGATTGAATCATCTGTAGGGTAGATTCTCGAATTTGATGGGGATACAGGCGCTGCGCAATTTGACTAAATTGAAGTGCAATTTCACGCATGGTCAAGATGATCTCATCGACTTCTAGAGTAGTCAGATTAGCTTCTGAAGTACCGAGTTTATGTATGTCATTTCGGGAAATATTGAGCGCTTCTCCCATAATGTCCATTTGATGATAACCACCTGGACCCTCGCAGAAGGTCACATCATAGGCTGGAGCCAATTTCCATTGACCATTTTTCTCCATGAGAAATGAAAAGTTCTTAGTATGGTCATCCCGATTATTGAAAAGCACATTAAACACAGCACGTTTAAAAGCATGCAATCTTTCTCGTACATCTTGCGTACACATCAAGGTTGCCCGGAGAAAATTGCGATAGTCTAGGCTACCTGGAACTTTATAGTCTGCTCCTGTATATGCAGCCAAACTCTGCATTGGAATCCGCATACCATTTTGACGATCGAATCGTTTAGAAGCAAAAGCCGTTAAACCATTGGGCAAATTAAAGAAATGGGTATCTGGAGTCTCAATTGCACAAAGTCGCAAACATTCTGCATAGACGGCTTCAATGGCGCAGACTTCAGGATGCTCTTGCTGAGCAGGAAACTTAATCAGCCAGGCTTCATGTTGATCAGAATCTTGAGTCGAAAACTCTAAATTGACAGGATCTCGGTAAACCAACGCTTTTGGTCTGGCACCTTGAGGGGAGCCACCCATGACCAATAAATGCTGTAGAAATTCACCACCTTCACCTTTGAGTACTTCTTGAACTTCCTGGGCCAGTTGTTGTAAAGGGATATTTTCTGAGGTTTGCATGTCAGCAACACAAGGTTCAAAGGAGAGGGCACCCATTGCGTGACTACTAATATAGGTCAGACGCTCCAAAGGTCCAATTCGTGCTGAATTTAAGCCAATTTTTTTGAAATATCGATCCATCAACATCATGCCCCAACCATCTGGTAAAGCGTCATAGACTGGACCTGGGAGTCCCATTTGATGAGTAGGAAAACCTTGTCTGAATGGTAGACCTTTTAAAGGCAGCAAGTAAGAAGAGAGCTCAACACCTTGCTGTATTGCTTCTGGACTATATTCAAAAGCAATGGTGGGTCTACCTGTCGTGGCTGTTGAACTAATCAGCGTTCCCCATAACCATGATTCGCCCCAACCGTTGTAATAAACATTAAGTCTATTGAGCATTATCCCTTCCTCTTAATACGGTGGCGCTTACTTTGACTCTCATAGCGAAGAATGTCATTCACACTGTTAAGCTGAGGTTTAAATAGTTCCTGAAGTTCGTTTAATCGACCCAAGACCATTGCAATACGGACTAAATTTTCAACAGATACATTTCGTCCCGCTTCAAGATTCGAAACTGTATTCACGCCGACACCAGCGCGTGCTGCTACCTCAGCTTGAGACATCTCCAGAAAGAGTCGTTGCTTACGTAAACGCTCACCTAAAAGAGTCACAACTTCTTCTGGTTTAGTGAAATATAAATCCATTAAATTGGGTCTTAAGAATGAATAATTTAATTAAATCACAAAATAATGGAATTAATCTATAGCTATAGTGTGGCTAAGGAGGGCTTTGTTGCACAGCACATCAGAAGGGTAGGTATAGTCCTTGGGTATCGGTTACAGAAAATCATCAGGATGTACTTTGACTGATTGTTGATACGGAGATTTCAGTATTTTCATTTTTCCTAATAGGTCACATTACTTAGAAAGGGTTCTTCGAAAATTAGTTCATACTTTAAAAATCCTATAAATATTGAGGATATTTTCTTAATGCTTTCAATATAGCATGCGGCTATATGTAACTCGAACGGGCTTAATCTGCCTTTCAGTATAAATTTTTTGGGCGTGAGAGGGGAGAGGTGTGAGGGCAAGCAATTTATATCGTGGATACTTCTAAATTACTTATGTAATAGAAGGTGGTAAACATGGATTTAGAGGTAATAACACTAAATATAAAAAAATTGGAAGAATAATTTATTAAATTATTGTTTTTATGTGGTTATTGGTGATGTTATGAATAATAATAACTTTTTTCTTGATGAATTTTACCTAAAAAAATTGATCAGATAATTTTCTTTAAATGTCATGCATACATAAATTTGACAGTTTGAAGGGATCGGTATGTGCATTTTTCACAAGGTTAAAGATCGACCATAAATGTGATAAACGGCAGAGGATCATTGAAAAATGAATGGATTTAAACACTACATGTATGCACGAAAAAAAGTATCGCTGCGGTTCTGCTGACAGGCTGTATTGAGCATTGAATGCAAATGATGTAGTAATTGTCTACAGGCTATAGGACCAGCATGAAGAAGAATGAAATGTAGTTGCCAATTTATAACCTTGGTTGAAAAGCATAGCATTGTTATTCGGAGAAGTGAGGTAAGCCATCCTTCTCTTATTCATTTAAAATGATTCTTACTCAACTGATCTCGACTCATGGGCTGGTTCCAATTAGACGGATAATAACTTCCATCCCCTATCTTTTTCTTACCACATTTCTTGCATTTAATCCCTTCTTTGGAGATTTGATTCAGCATCACTGTTGTCGGTTGAATCAAATCAATGACATAGTTCGTTGGTTCAGGAAAAGCAGAAGAGGCTGCTTTATTGCAAAAGAGAACATTCGGATCAAATGGATTGGATTGCACAAAAGCCATGATACAGCCACAGAGTAATTCACCTGCATGTAATCTGTAACATCCATTCAGGTCATCAGACGAAGATTAATCTGAAATTTAAGCACTAAACGCCATAAATCTATGTATGGGCAGACTTTTTTGAGACATATGTTGATAAACATGCGGCAAGTTACATTGCTTAAAAGTCTATCTAAGTTAACGATCTATTCAATTCTGGATAAGTAATCTGAATATTACGATCCTAAATTACCCGAAGAGTATTAAGATTTCTAAGAATCGTGATTGTTGGTTTATTTGGGAAATTAATCAGTGGATTGAAGCAAAGATGATGGCTCATTAAGGATTGTGGGCTTCGACTACTTAAATTTTAGGTATTTTGAATAAAGCATATTTCAAAAATCTTAATTAATGGATTTAAATTACCATAAAAACCTTCAATATTGGCTTGAATCCATTGTTGTTGAGAGTCAATGCGAGACCAATCAATACCATAACCACAATGAGCAATCAGATGCTCAAAGAAAATCCGTTGTGTACGTCCATTACCTTCACGGAATGGGTGTATGACATTAAGCTCACAATACAAGTCGGCAAGTTGAGGAATCAGTTGTTGTGGTGCTAAGCCTTGAAAGTATTTTTTTTCTTGAAGCGGTTTGAGTAGTTTATTGGTTTCAATTTCAATACGGGAAAAATTACAAAAACGGGTGTCACCTTTGGAAATATCGATTTGTCTTAACTTTCCTGCCCAGTCGTATAAGTCGCCAAAGAGCTGCGCATGAATTGATTTTAAGTATTGTAAGTCGTAAGGTGGTTCAGCATATTCAATTAAGTTACTTGCCAATCCAGACAGTTCTAGTTCAGCTTGTTCTAAAATTTGTTCATCATGAATATTGAGTTTGTTCTTTAGGATATTTGTGCCAGGGTAACAATACAGGCTGTCACCCATTTCCCCATATTTATCCATACATGCACCTGACTAAGTTTCGGGTTGCGAATACTTCTTATATTTTTGCAAGATTTCAGCTTTACTTTGTTGAGTTGTTTGAGCTGTCGTTGTAATGCCTTCAAGCTTTAGGCTGGCTTGATAGTTTTGCGCACGTGTCGCTTGAATATATTTTTTTTTCTGTTCAGTGGTTCTGAGCATTTCGAAACTCCATTGATGCTACACGTGAAGTAAGTATAGCAGAGAATCTTTTTGATCAATGCTGCATACACAGCATTTCAAAATGTAATACAACGGTATTGTTTCATGTAATAACAGAAAACTAAAAAAAAGTGGAAGAATTTTTAAAATTTAGACCACCCATGATAAGTAAACCATATGTATTTGTTGATAATTGTAATTTTGAGAAAATTTAGTTGATAAATTAAATGAATTTTAATATACAAAGATATGCTCATTTTTTATATCGATAAAAATGTTAAAATTTGACTATTTAGTAAAAAATATAGAGATATTTATGGGGCAATTTATCATGCCCTTTTGCTTTGAGCGACAAAATGTTCAATTTAAGATAGTAAAAATTAACTCAGAACTACTGAAAATCAAAAAGATTAAACAGAGCCAGAAAGTAGTAGTACAAGCAAAGTTCAAAATAATCTATGTGAAAATTTGGCAAAAAATATTGCTATTAATGCAAACGGAGCCATGCTTACGTGTACATTCTAATTATGTTGCAATCTTACAGTTGATACATAATCTTGATGATTTTATCGAAAAATCACAGCAACACTTGTGCTTTGAGAGAAAAGCTCAGAAAGAGCTGGATGCTAAATTTTTTGCTAGATTTTTTAAGCTGACAAAGAGTTCAATAAAAGATCAACTTTTACCAAATTGTTCAGATCGTAATGAATTTAACCAATGCAATTTGATAAAAAATTAAGCGAAAGCGAATATGCCAAAGATTGAAACAGAAGAGCAATTCTTAGATTTAGCAGAAAAATTCCAAAAAGATTATTGTTTATTACGCAATCATGTTGTGAATACACAATTTGTCGATCTATCAGATGATTTACGTGAAAAAGCCCATGCTCTATATAAGGAAGCACAACAGATATATGGCTATATATCTAGTTCTAGACAATTAGGTAAATATTATTATCTAGCTTCTTTAAGTTATTTTGCATGCCCGACTACTAGTAATACTCAAGAGCTGTCGTCTGAACGTTATTTGATTCTACAAGCGAGTTTTTTAACATATCGGCAGTATCAAGAATTTGCAAAAATTGATAAAG
>ERZ650307.2168-NODE-2168-length-10833-cov-3.650213_pt1 | contig 10833 bp, 8 predicted proteins | sample MGYA00376243_ERZ650307 | MGnify/ENA primary metagenome ERZ650307 (study PRJEB26733, sample SAMN07839242) | wastewater metagenome | biome: urban; feature: artificial channel; material: waste water | place: USA: North Carolina | collected 2016-03-31 ... | reverse complement strand
AACCCGAACCCCCAGCGCACGCGGCCGACACCTGGTCGTGGCACACGGATTTCGTCGATGCCGTCGCGCTCTATGTCGAGTAGCGACTGCACGGCCAGCAATTCCAACCCCACCGCATCCACATCGGGGTCATACATCATATTGATCGTTATAAGCGGGCGCTCGTCCAGCATGCCAATCGTATCTGCTACGTCGAACACGGCGCCCGTAGGAAAAACCTGGATGTCCCAGCGATCCGCGCCACACTTTCGCCTCGAAGCAGGATTGGCATAGCCCGGCAAGCCAAAGCAGAGTCCCTGCAAGAGCAGATGATATGGTAGCGGCTTATCTGGGTCGGTCTCACCGATTCCCGCATCCCCCAGGATGCGGCTTAGCGCCCGCCTCACGGTATCCTCGTTCCCACGGCACAGCCCGTCGCGAAACGCATCGACGTCTCGAATGTCTTCGGCAGCGCACTCAAACCACTCAATAATCACTAGACGCAAGGCCTGGCGAAGCTCGTTATTGGGCAATCGCAAAGCACGGAGGCGATCGCCATGCTCTGGCTCCTCAGTCATATCCGTCGTGAGAAAACCGGACAGATACAGCGCTGTCCACATGCCATCGTCAGGCGAGACATCTGGCTCTGCAGTGCCCAAACAAAGCGGGACCTCAGCGCACCCATGGGCCTCGAGCAAATCGAACAAGACCGAAAGGCGGTCGAGATTCCACCCGGCAACTACCCTACTCAGGCAATCCGCATACCCATACAGATCGGCGCGCACAGGCGCCGTGCAGCCTCGGTCCAGAAAACCGATCACACGCGCTGGACTCGAGCAATAGGCCCTGCCAAACCGATATCCCTCGAGCCATTCACGCGCATCATCCAGGTATTCCTCGCGCCCAGCATGATTCAACAGAGCCTGGACCTCGGCATCCGAAAAGCCGAACCAACGGTCACACCACGTCGAAAGCGGCGTCGTCAGACAATACGAGCAGCCGCGCGAAGAAAGCGCCGCTTCGGCAGGGCCGGGACACTCCCCCATCAGACACGTCAGCCGCAACGAATCGCGCGCAGTGGCAATGGCGTCGAACAGCACGCGATCGAATAGCCCTGCCGGATCAGCACCGGAAGCGCCCCTCGCGCTTGCACGGCCCAACCATGCCGCATCGTACCCATCAACGAGCAATACAACCTGCTCATCGCAGGCCATCTCCAGCAGCTCTATGAGCACACCGAGCACCGAGTCAACCTCGTCCGCGCTCGCCACGCCACGCGCGACACGTTCGATGTGACGCACCTTATCTCGAGCTAAATCCGGAGCCTCCAAGAGCGCCAACAAGCGAGCGCACTCGCCCGAAAGGGCATCGCGCACGACGCCGGCAACAGCGGGGCCACACCTCGCAGCGCCAGAAAAGTCCAGCGATATCACCGGATAGCAAGCATACTCATCCCGATAGCGCCCGCCGTCTGCATCCCAAATCTGAGCATCGGCAAACAAACGCTGACCAGCGCGACCGACCGCTGGACGCTCCAGAAAAGCCCTGAGCATCGACAAGTTCATGCTCTTGCCAAAACCCTCGGGTCGACAGCACACCACAACGGACGCGTCGCAGTCCAACACATCAGCAATAAACATGGTCTTGTCGACCAGCGTGCAGCAACCAAGAGCCTCCGCATAGTCGTGCATGCCAATGGGCAAAGCCGCATCGTCGGCACAGCCGATCAAACGCACGCCAAAGCCAGCAGCACAATCAACATTTGCCTGTTCAGACACCAAAACGTTCCCCCTAAATCGCAGCACGATGCCAATTGTAATGACCGCATCGCATGTACCGATGACGCCGCGCAAACATATCGGGCAACGGTAGCAACAAGAGGTATGAGGGGGCATAACTAATCGTTGCACAACAAAACGGGGCCCGATACATTCGCACCGGACCCCGTCCCGACTATTTAGTTATCTGGCAACTGAGAGCCTACTCCCCCGAGTCGTCCTCCCCAGAAGCCTTCTTCTGCTGATCGAGCTTATGCTTACCACTTACGATAGACGTAGCGCCCAGCGTGGCCAAGCTCGCGCTGGCAAGGCTCGCCATCACAATCAGATCGCCCGTCTTGGGCATGTTGCCGCCCGAGGACTTGGTCGTTGTAGTCGTCGTGGTTGTAGTGGTCACCGTCTTGGAGTCATTTTGCTCTTGGACCTGGTTGTCAGCACCGCTCTTGTCGTCGTCTTCGGGCTGTTTCTTTTCGCCCTCGGTCTTGCTCTCGTCCTTCTTCTGAGCGGACTTGTCGTCCTTCTCCTCAGAGCTAGAACCCTTATCGGATTCGGTCTTCTCGGAAGCCTTGTCCTTGGAGTCGCCCTTTGCGGCTTCGGTCTTTTCCGTGGAAGCCTGATCAGAGTTGTCCTTGTTCTGGGCCGAGCCGTTATTGACGCCAGCCATCAGCGAAGAACCCAGCGTAGAACCAAGCTGCTCGGAGAAAGAAGGCTTCTTGTCCGGCGAAGCAACGGGAGCGTCCGGCGCCTTATTCGAGTCGTCCTTGGAAGCATCGGAATCAGGGGTTGCGTCAGAGCCGGAGCCGTTGTTAGAGCCGGTGTCAACGGACGAATCGCTCGAGCCGGTAGATGAGTTAGAGGTGTCAGCGCCGGTCGAACCAGAAGCGTCGCTGTCCGTATTGCCGGCAGAGCTTGAAGACGAATCGCCCGCAGCAGAGCCGTTCGAATTGGAGCCGTTCGAGGTAGAGCCGTCGTTGGTAGTGCCACCAGCAGAGCCATTACCGTCAGCATCGGTCGAGGGCGCATCCATCCTGTCATCGTTGGCATCGTCACTCGAGTCGTCATTCGAATCAGGTGTCGGCGAGGGCGCCGGCGTAGGCTCGGGCTGCACGGGCGTCGCAGCGGCCGCCTCGTCCTCGGCGATATAAACCAAGCAGTCCTTCAGCTCATTCTTATAACGATTCTTCCAGCCCTCATGATACTGGGGCTGGCTCGAATACTTGGTCGCCACGTTATTGACCACGCTGTTGGAGAGCGCCGTCACAAACTCGCGGTCGGACATATCATTGGAAAGATTCGCCCAGCGGAAAAAGTCCCTGCAGCCACCGGTGCCGCACATGTTGGTGATGCTCCACACCATGCCCTTGACGCAATCGGCGCGGCCCGAAATATCAATACCCAGGCCGCTCTTGAGCCACGCCTCGGTCACCGCATAGTACGAGTTGTACGCATAGGCATCTTGAAGTGCTGAGAACTCAACAGGATCGGTGTTGTAAGCACCCTGGAAGGCCTCCTGCGCAATACGGCCCAACTCGGTGAGCTGGCCGTTCTCGTACATGGCATTGCTCATGTTGGAAATCTCGCTGCCGCGATCAATCGCATCCTTGAGCATGCTGTATTTTTCGGGGTTGTAGTTGTAGGCCTGCTTCATAAACGGAATGAGCGACCAACGACGGTCGAACTGGTAATAGCCCAGCGCGTTGTAGCCGTCACCATACGAAAAGCCCTGGTTGTAGTTACCATGGCTCTCGTACTTGGTAAAGTACTTCATCTCGGGAGTCACGTTGACAAACGAAACGCCCTGGACCGACCTCAGCACGCCCGAGAAGGACTGCTGGGTGTAGAGACCCTTATCGATATCGGTGGCATCCGAGGCAACGCCCGGCGTGGGCTCCTCGGCAGCGGCGGGTGCCGGCGCGGAAACGGCGCCAAACGAAAGCGCCAGCGTCAGGCCCGCGACAATAGCAGAATGCTTGGGCTGCATAAGATCCTCCCTGCATTGGTGTAGTTAAAGTGCAGTTTGCAAAGATAGAAATAAGTATTGCAGCTCGCCCGTTGTTGCACAACAACCCCTCGGTAAACGGCAACAACCCTCCGCGAAATCTTAAGGAATTAAACAAACTGGTCGTCGGGCGCCATCAGAAGCTCGCCGTATCGCTCCATCAGCCCGTCCCTCAACTGACAGAAAGCGGGGATATAGACGTTCAAGATGCGCTGAATCAAATCTTGAGCGAGCTTGTTGTCGTAGATATGGACGTTCGTATTGCGGTCTCTGAGCATATCCAGCCAGGCTGCCTCATCAATAAAGTCGTAGAATCGGTAGGACTCCTTCAAGATGGCACGAGGAGACCCCGACGCGGCAAGCGTGGCGCCCTCATACTCGAGCAGACGCTTAAGGAGCTTCCAGCTCAGTTCAAATTGAAGATTGAACTTATTAATCAATCCACTCTGAACAAAATCATTGTTGAGATCCTGATTGGGCGCATCCTCAAGATTCGCCAAGGCGCTGGCAAAGTTCTCATATTTTTTCATACAGAATCACACCATCCCTGGCAATTTCATCGAGCAATTGCTGCGATAAGGACTCGTCGAGATTGACGACATCTACATCTAAAAGAGTATCAAGATGTTCCTCGATCAAATATGAGAAACGGCCGAAATCCCGGCAACCTGCTACGGCGATGTCAATATCGCTCTTGGGCAAGTTGTCGCCTCGAGCACGAGAACCAAACAGCACAACCTTCTCGGCGTCACATTCCCGAGCAAAAACTTCGATTTGCTTGTACACCTTGTCGAGAGATGCCATTTGCACCCCTACAGCTTAATGTCAAAGTTGATTTCGGGGACGGCGGCCAGGTCGGCCAACGTCACGCCGTCGACGTACTTTTCGATCACGTCGTCCAGGCCGCGCCAGAACTTGACGGTCGAGCACAAATCGCTGCGGGTGCAGCTGTTGTCGATGCCATCGCACGCCACCGGAGCCGTGCTGCCCTCGACGGCACGCAGGATGTCGCCGGCACGCACCTCGGCCGGGTCCTTGGCCATCATGTAGCCGCCGCCCTTGCCGCGCACGCTCTTAAGCAGGCCCGCCTTCATAAGCGGACGAACCAGCTGCTCCAGATACTTTTGTGAGATATGCTCGCGGTCGGCAACCTCGCGCAGGGCAATCTTGCCCTCGGCGTCGCCCAGCGCCGCGATATAGATCATCAGCCGGAGGGCATAGCGGCCCTTAGAAGAAATGAGCATACCTACCCTCCCATCGCATCTGGGACAAAATAACCAGGTTTGTTTGTCCCAAATCTTAAGTAAGTGGGACAAACACAACAGGTTATTTTGTCCCAGAATTTGAAAAGTCGAGTGGATTAGTCGGGTTTTCCCTTGACTAACGCCGAACCCATAGTAACTTTATTCCGAGAAGATTCCTAGGGTTTCGTACACCCATGAGTACACCATATACAGAGAGGGACAGCATGAGCGCAAATCCGCTGCTTTCCATCGAAGGTCTGACCGCCTCCGTGGACGAGAAGACCATCCTCCACAACGTCAACCTCAACGTCGCCGCCGGCGAGACCCACGTGCTGATGGGACCCAACGGCGCCGGCAAGTCCACCCTCGGCCACCTGGTCATGGGCGACCCCGTCTACACGGTCAACGACGGCCGTATCGTCTTTGACGGCCAGGACATCACCGAGCTCACCACCGACAAGCGCTCGCGCGCCGGCCTGTTCCTGAGCTTCCAGGCCCCGGTCGAGATCCCGGGCGTGCCGCTGTCGAGCTTTTTGCGCGCCAGCATCGCCGGCCGCCCCGGCCTGGAGATGAAGGGCAAGGAGTTCCGCCGTCGCGTCAAGGAGCTCGCGGCCGAGCTCAACATGGATACCGCCTACCTCAACCGTGAGCTGGGCGTGGGCTTCTCGGGCGGCGAGAAAAAGAAGGTCGAGATGCTCCAGCTTCTGCTGCTGCAGCCCAAGCTCGCCATCCTCGACGAGACCGACTCCGGCCTGGACGTCGACGCCCTGTCCACCGTCAGCCATGGTATGGACGCCTACCGCAAGAGCTGCGACGGCTCCATGCTCATCATCACGCACAACACGCGCATCCTGGAGCACCTGGATGTCGACCGCGTCCACGTTATGGTCAAGGGCCACATCGTGCGCGAGGACGACGCCTCGCTCATCCCCTGGATCGACAAGAACGGCTTTGAGACCTTCGAGCGCGAGGCCGCCGAGCAGCGCGCCCAGGCCGAGGCCGCCGCTGCCGAGCAGCAGGCGTAAAGGGGCGACGCAATGACCAAGAACCGCACCGAGGTCGCGGACATCGACCGCAGCCTCTACGACTTCACCTATGGCGAGGAGGGATTCGAGCGCCTCGACGCCGGCATCACGCCCGACATCGTGCGCGAGATCAGCGCCAAGAAGGACGAGCCGCAGTGGATGCTCGACCTGCGCCTCAAGTCCCTCGAGATTTTTAATCGTTTTCCCGACCCGACGTGGGGCCCCTCCATCGAGGGCCTGGACATGGACAACATCGTCACCTACGTCAAGCCCAACACCGACCAAAAGCACGACTGGGAGTCGGTGCCCGACGACATCAAGAACACCTTTGAGCGCCTGGGCATCCCCGAGGCCGAGCGCAGCTACCTGGCGGGCGTCGGCGCGCAGTACGACTCCGAGCTCGTCTACCACAACATGCAGGACACCGCGTCCAAGATGGGCATCGTCTACTCCGGCATCGAGGAGGCCCTGCACGATCCGCAGTGGGAGCCGCTCATCCACGAGAAGTTTATGACGCTCATCCCGCCCACCGACCACAAGTTTGCGGCCCTGCACGGCGCCGTATGGTCGGGCGGCTCGTTTGTCTACGTGCCCAAGGGCACCAAGCTCGACTTCCCGCTGCAGAGCTACTTCCGCCTTAACGCCAAGGGCGCCGGCCAGTTTGAGCACACGCTCATCATCGTCGAGGACGATGCCGACCTGCACTTCATTGAGGGTTGCTCCGCGCCCAAGTACAACGTGGCCAACCTCCACGCCGGCGCCGTCGAGCTCTTTGTGGGCAAGCGTGCGCACCTGCGCTACTCGACCATCGAGAACTGGTCCAAGAACATGTACAACCTCAACACCAAGCGTGCGCGCGTGGACGAGGACGGCGACATCGAGTGGATCAGCGGCTCCTTCGGCAGCCACGTGGGCTACCTCTACCCCATGAGCGTGCTCAACGGCCGTCGCGCCCGCTCGAGCTTTACCGGCATCACCTTTGCCGGCGCCGGCCAGAACCTCGATACCGGCTGCAAGGTCGTGCTCAACGCACCCGATACCTCGGCAACCGTCGAGACCAAGGGCATCTCCAAGAGCGGCGGCATCCAGACCTTCCGCAGCTCCATCGTGGCCACGCCCAAGGCCGAGGGCTCCAAGGCAACCGTGAGCTGCCAGTCGCTGATGCTCGACGACCAGAGCCGCTCCGACACTATTCCGGCCATGGACATCCGCGCCAAGAACGTCGACATCGGCCACGAGGCCACCATCGGCCGCATCGGCGACGACAAGGTGTTCTACCTGATGAGCCGCGGCATCTCGGAGGAAGAGGCCCGCACCATGATCGTCAACGGCTTTGCCAACCCGGTCTCCAAGGAGCTGCCGCTGGAGTACGCCGTCGAGATGAACAACCTGATCAAGCTCGAGATGGAAGGAGCGATCGGATAATGAAACAGACCACGAACACCGCTGCTACCACCCTTGAGCAGGTCAATGCGATGCCGGCTGCCACTTGGGGTTGGCTCAAGATGAACCAGACCAAGCTCGAGCTCTCTGACGAGCTTGCCGCCGCTCCCACCGAGGCCGTTGAGGTCGAGGGCTTGGACGAGCAGTTCCGCGGCGCTGCCGACGCATTTAACGCCGCCATGGACGCCATGGCCGAGCGCTTCCCCGAGCGCCGCGCCTCCGCCCCCGGCGACGCTGCCGACCGTGCCCGCATCACGCCCGAGACCGAGCTCGACGTGCCCGCCACCTCTGTCTACCAGGCCGGCGCCATCAAGCTCGAGGAGGAGCTCTCCCCTGCCGAGGCCTTCGAGACCGGCATGGGCGAGGCTGCCTACGCCTATCTGGCCGACCACGCCACCAAGCGCATCGTCATCGATGTGCCCGCATACAAGCACGCCACGGTTACCGTGCGCGTGAGCGGTGTCGATGCAGCCGCGGCCATCGCCGCCATCGACGTCGTCGCCCGTCCCCAGTCGACGCTCGATCTGCTTATTGCCCTGGACTCTCCCGTTGCCGGCCAAGGCGTCGTGGGATCCGTGCTACGCGTGTGCGCCCACGAGTACGCCACCGTCAACGTGACCTGCACGCAGACGCTCGACGATAGCTGGATCGCGCTCGACGACACCGGCCTGTTCCTGGACGAGGGCGCGCGCGTCAACGTGCAGCACACCGTCCTGGGTGCCGGCGCCAGCGCCACCGGCCTTGCCGGCGACCTGCTGGGCGATACCGCCAAGGTCACCATCGATACTGACTACCTGGGCGCCCGAGAGCAGGTGCGCGACTTTAACTACGAGCTGCGCCACCGCGGTCGCAAGACCGAGTGCGAGATCGACGCCAACGGCGTGCTGACCGGCACGTCCAAGAAGGTCTACCGCGGCACCATCGACCTCGTGCACGGCTGCAAGGGTGCAACCGGCACCGAGCGCGAGACGGTGCTTTTGGCCAACAAGGGCGTCGACAACAAGACCGTTCCCGTCATTCTCTGCGACGAGGACGACGTCGCCGGCAACCACGGCGCCACCATCGGCCACGTCCGCGACGAGCAGCTGTTCTACCTCGCCTGCCGCGGCCTTGACCAAAACGCCGCCGAGGACCTGTTCATCCGCGCCAAGCTGGAAGACGCCGCGCTTTCCGCCACCGACGAGCGCACCCGCGCCGCCGTCGTCCGCCTGGGCAACAACCTGATCGACAACTTTGAAGAGGAGCTCGCATGATCGACACCGAGCACGTTAAATGCGATACCTGTACCGCACCGGAGCCTATGGAGCTCGACGCCAGCGACGAGGCCTCGCGCGGCTGGCCTACCGTCGACATCGAGACTAATCCCTACAAGGCGCAGTTCCCGCTGTTCCAGCAACACCCCGAGATCGCCTTCCTCGATAGCGCCGCCACCGCGCAGCGCCCCGCCTGCGTGCTCGACGCCGAGCGCGACTTCTACCAGCGCATGAACGCCAACCCCCTGCGCGGCCTGTACTCGCTGTCCGTCGAGGCCACCGAGGCCATCGCGAAGGTGCGCCAGCAGATCGCCGACCTCATCGGCGCTGCCCAGGCCAACGAGGTCGTCTTCACCCGCAACACGAGCGAGTCGCTCAACCTGGTCGCCAAGAGCTTTGCACCCACGGTGCTGGAGCCCGGCGACGAGGTCGTCATCACCATCATGGAGCACCACTCCAACCTGATTCCGTGGCAGCAGGTCTGCCGCGAGACCGGCGCCAAGCTCGTCTACCTCTATCCCACCAAGACCGGCCAGCTCACCACCGAGGAGGTTCTGGCCAAGGTGGGTCCCAAGACCAAGATTCTGGCCGTGGGTCAGGTTTCTAACGTGCTGGGCGTCGAGAACCCGGTCAAGAACCTCGGCAAGCTCGTGCACAAGTACGGCGGCTATCTGGTCGTCGACGGCGCGCAGTCGCTGCCGCACATGCCGGTCGATGTGGCCGACCTGGGCGCCGACTTCTTTGCCTTTAGCGCGCACAAGGCCATGGGCCCCATGGGCATCGGCGTGCTGTGGGGCAAGATGGACCTGCTCAACGCCATGCCGCCCATGCTCACCGGCGGCGAGATGATCGACTCGGTCACCGAGCAGGACGCCGTCTGGGCGCCCGTCCCCGAGAAGTTCGAGGCCGGCACGCAGGACGCCGCCGGCATCTTCGCCACGGGCGCCGCCCTTGATTACCTGGTCAACACGGTGGGTTACGAGAACGTCCAGGCACGCGAGCAGGCACTCGTCCACTACCTGATGGGCGAGCTCATGCAGCTCGACTTTGTCCAGATCATCGGCTCCATCTATTGGGACAACCACCACGGCGTTGTGAGCTTTAACGTCCGCGGCATCCACCCGCACGACGTCGCGAGCATCATGGACATGGACGGCGTCTGCATCCGCGCCGGTCACCACTGTGCACAGCCGCTGCTCACCTGGCTGGGCGTCGAGAACCTTGCCTGCTGCCGCGCCAGCGTGGCCTTCTACAACGACAAGGCCGACATCGACAAGTTCATCGCCGGCCTGCATCACGTTTGGAGCACGTTCAATGGGTAATCTGTACACCTCCACCACATTTATGGAGCACAACTCGCACCCCGACTACAAGTACGAGATGGATGCTCCCACGCACGAGCACGACGGCATCAACCCCAGCTGCGGCGACGAGCTCACCTTGCAGCTGCGCGTCGAGAACGGCGTGATCGAGGAGGCCTCCTTTACCGGCCACGGCTGCGCCATCAGCCAGGCCAGCGCCGATATCATGGCCGACCTCATCACCGGCGAGACCGTCGAGGAAGCTCACCGCCTGGCAGAGCTCTTCCTCGCCATGATCCGCGGCGAGAAGCTCTCCGAGGAGGACCTGGAAGACCTGGACGAAGCCGCCCAGCTCCAGGACATCTCGCACATGCCCGCCCGCGTCAAGTGCGCCGAGCTCGCCTGGCGCACCCTCGACGGCATGCTCACGGGACAAAATAATCAGTAGTGTTTGTCCCAAATCTTAAGAATTTTGTTGGCCGAATCGCTTGACTAAGAGTGGTTCGGCCATTTTCTATTCCGAGAGCTCAGCCTGTGCCTTCACCCGCGCATAAGCGCGCACGATACGAGATACGGTACTCTTGCTGATTCCCGTATACCGTTCGATCTCGCGCACCGTGTTGCCGCCATCGTGCAGAGCGAAAATGATTCTGTCTCGCCGCGAGGGCGCAACGGTCTTGAGTTCGTTGAGCGGAACCCCGAGACTCTTCGCCAACTTGCCGGCAAAGGCGTGGCGTTCCCACTCCGTCTCTTTCATATCGCACAGCGATGGGTCGCAGCCGTCGGGCGTCGAAAGCGAATAGGCAATAAA